>Ga0209990_10001416_pt1 | contig 20343 bp, 16 predicted proteins | sample NOAtaG_6_FD_187304 | JGI IMG/M metagenome (GOLD analysis project Ga0209990, IMG submission 187304) | Freshwater lake microbial communities from Lake Erie, under a cyanobacterial bloom - NOAA_Erie_Diel5S_2200h metaG (SPAdes) (version 2) | ecosystem: Environmental > Aquatic > Freshwater > Lake ...
ATCGGGCAGCTTGCGGCGGCGGATCGCCACCACGACATCGAACAGGTCGCGCGGCGTCGGCCGGGCCACGCCGCGGCTGCGCAGTTCGTGCTCGACGTCGGCGTAGCCCATGACCGGGGTCCAGGGGCGCGGCAACGCCAGGGTCATCGAGAGAATCGCGTAGCGCCCCGGCTCGCGCTTGAACAGGCTGTCGCGGTAGCCGAAGTGGCACTCGGCCAGTCCGAGCGTGACCTCGGCCTGGCGCTGGAAGTCCCAGGCCCGCAGCGACTCGAAGCGTTCGGCCAGCTCCAGCCCGTAGGCACCGATGTTCTGTACCGGCGCCGCCCCGCAGCTGCCGGGAATCAGTGCGAGGTTCTCCAGCCCGGGCCGGTCGCGCGCCACGAGCTGCTGCACCAGCGCGTGCCAGTTCTCGCCGGCACCGACCTCGATGCGCCAGTGGGTCGCACTCGGCGCCATTTCCTGCACGCCCGGCACTTCGATGCGCAGCACCAGCATCTCGTCGAGGTCGCGGGTCAGCAGCAGATTGCTGCCGCCACCCAGCACCAGCCGCGGGTGCGCCGCCAGGGCGGCGTCGGCGGCCAGCGCGGCCAGGTCGTGCGCGCTGCGCACGCGCAACAGGGCTCGAGCGCACGCCGCCACGCCGAAGGTGTTCAACGGCTGCAGCGGGACATCGTGTTCGAGCGCCAGTGCCATCGGCGGATTATCCCGGACGTAGACTGCGTCCCGCGCCCGCCCCTCGACCCTCATGCTTCGCCGCTGCCCATGCCTTCGTTCGATGTCGTCTCCAAGCCCAATCTGGTGGAACTGCGCAACGCCGTGGACCAGGCCAACAAGGAAATCGGCACGCGCTTCGACTTCAAGGGGTCGGATGCGCGCATCGAGTCCCGCGCCGAGGCCAAGGAGTCCGATCTGACCCTGTACGCCGACGACGAGTTCAAGCTCGGCCAGGTGCGCGACGTGCTGATCGGCAAGCTCGCCAAGCGGCAGGTCGACGTGCGCTTCCTCGACCTCGGCGGCAAACCGGAGAAGATCGGCGGCGACAAGCTCAAGCTGATCGTGAAGGTGAAGAACGGCATCGAGCCGGCGCTCGCCAAGAAGATCGTGCAGACGGTCAAGGACAGCCGGCTGAAAGTCACCGCCGGCATCCAGGGCGACGCGGTGCGGGTGCAGGGCGCCAAGCGCGACACGCTGCAGGAGACCATTGCCCTGCTGCGGGCCAAGGTCACCGAGGTGCCGCTGAGCTTCGAGAACTTTCGCGACTGACCGGCTCGGGCCGGTCCGCCCTAGCCCTTCAACCCCCGTACCCAGCGCGCATACAGCCGCGCCGCCCATCGATTGAGCTGCGCCGCGCGTTGCTCCACGTTCCGGCAAATCTCCGCCGGCGCCTGTACCCCCGCCGCGCGCCCGGCCTGCCGCTCGAGCGCGATTTCTTCGGCGCCGCTGCGCGACCAGTCCCGCACCAGTTCGGGCGTCATCTCGCAGTGGAACTGCATGCCCAGATGCGCGTAGGTGCCGCGGTCGATCACGTAGGCCTGGTTGGCGCACAGCGGGCTGGACAGGAAGTTGCGCGCCCCCGGCGGCAAGGCGAAGGTATCGCCGTGCCACTGGAAGGTCTCCAGGCGCTCGGGCACCTCGGGACCCAGCCACTCCTGCGCCAGCGCAGGATCGCTGGGATAAAGCGGCTGCCAGCCGATCTCCTTGAGCGTGTGCCGGACCACGGGCGCGCCGAGCGCCTTGGCGATCAGTTGGCCGCCCAGGCAGTGACCGATCACCGGCACCCCGGCCGCGTCGGCGGCGCGAATCAGCGCGCATTCGGGCTCGATGAAGGCCAGCCGATCGTTGACGCTCATGGCCCCGCCCATGAAGCACAGGCCGGCGAAGTCCGCGGCGTGCTGCGGCACCGGGTCGCCGGCATCGAGGCGCACGACGGTGTACGGCAGCCCCTCCTGCGCCAGCCAGGTGGCGAAGTAGCCGGGCGGCGTGTCGGCTTCGTGCTGGAAAATCGCAATGGGCTTCATGCAACGTTTGGGGACCACAGCTGCCGCAGGTTGCGCCACGGCAGGGCCGTGCGCCGGCGCGCCGGGTGCTGGCAACGCGGGTCAGGCCACGGACTTGAAGCGACGCTCGCCACCCGTCAGGTCGGCAAAGCGCTCGCGCACGGCGCGCTCGATGCCGGCTGCGTCGAGCCCCACGCTGGCCAGCAGCTTGGCGGTGTCCCCGTGGTCGATGAAATGGTCGGGCAGGCCGAGCATGAGCAGCGGCTTCTGCAGCCCGAGCGCGGCCATTGCCTCGGCCACCGCACTACCGGCGCCACCCATGAGCGCATTCTCCTCGACCGTGACCAAGGCATCGTGCGTGGCCGCGAGCCGTCCGATCAGCGCTGCGTCCACCGGCTTGACGAAGCGCATGTTGGCCACGGTGGCGTCGAGCATCGCGGCGGCGGCCAGCGCCGGCTGCACCATCGAGCCGAAGGCGAGGATCGCGATGCGGCCGCGACCATGCTCGGCTGTCTCGCGCGTGATCTCGCGATTGATCTCGCGATTGATCTCGCGATTGATCTCGCGCTTGATCTCGCCCACGCCGACCGGCAGCGCTTCGAGCTCCTGCCGAATCGCCGCGCCCGGGCCGGTGCCGCGCGGGTAGCGCACAGCAGATGGCCCGTCATGTCGGAAGGCGGTGGTCAGCATCTGCCGGCACTCGTTCTCGTCGGACGCCGCCATCACCACCAGGTTCGGGATGCAGCGCAGGTAAGACAGGTCGAACGCGCCATGGTGGGTTGCACCATCGTTGCCCACCAGCCCGCCGCGGTCCAGCGCGAAGGTGACATCGAGGTTCTGGATCGCCACGTCGTGGATCAGCTGGTCGTAGCCGCGCTGCAGGAAGGTCGAGTAGATCGCGACCACCGGCTTCATGCCATCGGCCGCCAGGCCTGCGGCGAAGGTGACGGCGTGCTGCTCGGCGATGCCGACGTCGAAGTAGCGCTCGGGGAACTCCTTCTCGAAGCGCCCCAGACCCGAGCCCTCGCGCATGGCCGGCGTGATGCCCACCAGACGCGGCTCGGCGCGCGCCATGTCGCACAGCCAGTCGCCGAAGATCTGGGTGTAGCTCGGCTTGACCGGGCTGGCCGGCGCACTCGGGCGGATACCCACCGAGGGATCGAACTTGCCGGGCCCGTGATACAGCACCGGATCGGCCTCGGCCAGCTTGTATCCCTGGCCCTTGCGCGTGACCACGTGCAGGAACTGCGGGCCCTTGAGCGTCTTCAGGTTCTGCAGGGTGGGGATCAGCGAGTCGAGGTCATGGCCGTCGATCGGGCCAATGTAGTTGAAGCCGAACTCCTCGAACATCGTGCCCGGCACGACCATGCCCTTGGCGTGCTCCTCGAACTTCTTGGCAAGCTCGAAAATGGGCGGGAAGTTCTTCAAGACATTCTTGCCCGCCTCCTTGGCGGTGGCATAGAAGCGCCCGCTCATCAGCCGCGCCAGGTAGCGGTTCAGCGATCCCACTGCCGGCGAGATCGACATGTCGTTGTCGTTGAGGATGACCAGCAGCTTGATGTTGTCGGTCACGCCGACGTTGTTCATGGCCTCGAAGGCCATGCCGCCGGTCATGGCCGAGTCGCCGATCACGGCGATGGCGTGTCGGTCCGAGCGCTGCGTCCGCGCGGCCACCGCCATGCCGAGCGCGGCCGAAATGCTGGTCGACGAATGGGCGGTACCGAAGGTGTCGTAAGGGCTTTCCACCCGGCGCGGAAAACCGGACATGCCGCCGAACTGCCGCAGCGTCGACATGCCCTCGCGCCGACCGGTCAGGATCTTGTGCGGATAGCACTGGTGGCCAACGTCCCAGACCAGCCGGTCGGTCGGCGTGTTGAAGACGTAGTGCAGGGCGATGGTGAGTTCGACGGTGCCCAGGTTGGACGACAAGTGCCCGCCGGTCCGGCTCACGCAGTCCAGCAGATAGGTGCGCAACTCCTCGGCCAGCTGCTTGAGCTGCACGCGGTCGAGGCGGCGCAGGTCGGCGGGGTCGTTGATGCTCTTGAGCAGCTCGGTCATGGTGTGGGGCTGCGCGCGGCGGCCGTCGAGCGGCCGGCGCCTCAGCTCTTTCGCAGCACGATGAAGTCGGCCAATTGTCGCAGACGCACTGCGCGCGCGGCGGCCGCCGCCGGCAGCGTATCGAGCGCGCCGTGCGCGTCCTGCCGCAGCCGCTCGGCCCACTGCCGGGCGGCGCTCAGGCCCAGCATCGAGACATAGGTCGGTTTGCCCTGCTGCGCGTCCTTGCCCGCAGTCTTGCCAAGGTCTTGCGAGGTGGCTTCAACGTCGAGCACGTCGTCGACCACCTGGAACGCCAGCCCGACGGCATGGGCGTAGCGGTCCAAAGGTGCCAGCACGGCCGGGTCGGCCGCACCCGCCAGCGCGCCCATGCGCACGGCTGCCCGCAGCAGCGCGCCGGTCTTCATGCCGTGCATCTGCTCGAGTTCGGCACGGCTCATGCTGGACCCGACCGCCGCCAGGTCGATTGCCTGGCCGCCGCACATGCCGCGCGTGCCGGCGGCCGCGGCGAGCTCCGCCATCAGCGCGGCGCGGGTGCCAGCCTCGATCGGCGCCTCGGCGATGGCCTGGAAGGCCTCGGCTTGCAGCGCATCGCCGGCGAGCATGGCCGTAGCCTCGTCGAAGGCGATGTGCACGGTGGGCTTGCCCCGCCGCAGCACGTCGTTGTCCATGCACGGCAGGTCATCGTGGATCAGCGAGTACGCATGCACGTACTCGACGGCCAGGGCCGCCGCCCGCAGCGCCGGCTCGGGGGCGCCGACGACCTCGCCCGCGGCATCGACCAGCAGCGGGCGCACGCGCTTGCCGCCGTCGAGCACCGCATAGCGCATCGCCTGGTGCAGCCGCTGCGGTGCGCGATCGGCTGCTGGCAGTTGCGCGGTGGCGGCCACCTCGAAGGCGGCCAGGCGCGCAGCCATCCACTGCGCCAGCGTCGGTTCGGAAACGAACGGGCCGCCCATGGTCCCGCTGCTCAGGCGTTGCCGCGCAGCTCGCCGGGGTCGAGCGGCTTGAGTACCTCGCCGTCGAGCTTGGCGATTTCCTGCTCGGCGGCGGCGAGCCGACCCTGGCAGTGCTGCGCCAGCTCGGCACCGCGTCGATACGCGGCGATCGAGTCGTCGAGGCTCAACTCGCCGGACTCCATCTGGCGCACCAGCTGGTCGAGCTCTTGGAGTGCCTGCTCGAAGCTCAGATCCGCCACCGGCACCGCGTCGTTATCGCTCATCGGCTTATTGTAGGGCGGGCGGCGGCGGACCCGATAGACTGCCTTCATGCAATCGCTCTGGATGCTGGTGGCCGCGCTGCTGTTCGCGGTCATGGGCGCATGCGTCAAGCTGGTTGCCCTGCCCGCCTGGGGCGGCTACAGCATCGCCGAGATCGTCTTCTACCGTTCCCTGCTCGGCGCCCTGGCGTTGGCCGCCTTCGTTCGCAGCCGGGGCCTGAGCCTGGCCACGCCGGTGGTCGGCATGCACCTGCGGCGCAGCACCGTCGGCACGGTGGCGCTGTCGCTCTGGTTCTTCTCGTCCACGGTGCTGCCGCTGGGCACCGCGATGACGCTCAATTACTCGTCCTCGCTGTTTCTCGCCGCCTTCGTGGTCGCCGCCGCGCTACTGGCCCGTCGCCGGGTCTGCTGGTCGCTTGCGCTCACGGTGCTGTTCGGCTTCGTCGGCGTGGTGCTGGTGCTGCAACCGAGCTTCTCGGCCGACCAGTCGGAGGGAGCCCTCGCAGGGCTGGCCTCGGGGATCCTGTCGGCCGCCGCCTACTGGCACGTGAAGGAACTGGGCCGGCTCGGCGAGCCCGAGTGGCGCACGGTGTTCTACTTCTCGCTGACCGGAGCTGTCCTCGGTCTGGTGGGGTCGACGCTGACCGGGTTCACTGCGCACAGCGCGGTCGGCGTGGCGCTGCTTGTCGCCATCGGCGTGACGGCCACGCTGGCGCAGCTGGCGATGACCCGGGCCTACGGCGCAGGACGCACGCTGCTCACGGCCAATCTGCAGTACTCGGCGATCGTGTTCGCCTCGATCCTCGGCGTGATCGTGTTCGCCGACCGCATTCCGCTGGTGGGCTGGCTCGGCATCGTCATCATCGTCGGCAGCGGCGTGCTGGCGACCTGGATCACCTCGCGCGCGGCGCGGCCGGCAGCCGAGCCGATCGAACCGATGGCCGAGAAATAGACTTCCATCCGACCGCGCGGAAGGCATCCGCAAGAGGAGACTCAACATGTACCGCACGCTCGTGAACGTCGAGGCGCTGGAAGACAACCTGTTCAATGCGCAGTGGTGCGTGGTCGATTGCCGCCACGACCTGATGGACTTCGCCGCCGGCTTCGCGGCCTACCAGGCCGGACACATTCCGAACGCCACGTTCGCCCACATCGAGGAAGACCTGTCCGGGGAAAAGACGCCTGCGGCAGGTCGCCATCCGCTGCCGCGCCGCGAGGACCTGGCGGCGATCTTCGAGGAATGGGGCATCGGCAACGATACGCAGATCGTCGCCTACGACGCGCAGGGCGGGCAGTTCGCCAGCCGCCTGTGGTGGCTGGCGCGCTGGCTGGGCCATGAAGCCGTGGCCGTGCTCGATGGCGGCTGGCAGGCCTGGCTGGCCAGGACGCAGTGGTCGAGCACCGAGGACGCCGACCGCGTGCCGGGCTCCTTCCGCGCCGGCACACCGCTGGCGCAGACCGTGGATACGCCGACCGTGCTGGCGTGCAGCGGCGCGGCCGACACGGTCCTGGTGGACGCGCGGGCAGCCGAGCGCTTCGAGGGCCGGAACGAGCCGATCGACCCGGTGGCCGGTCATGTGCCGGGCGCCTGTAACCGCTTCTGGCAGTCCAATCTCGTCGAGCCCAACGGCCGGTTCAAGCCCGCTGCGCAGTTGCGCGCCGAGTACGAGGCGCTGCTGGCGGGTCGCGCGCCGCCGCAGATGATCCAGATGTGCGGATCGGGCATCAGCGCTGCGCACAACCTACTGGCCATGGAACACGCGGGTCTGGTCGGTGCTCGTCTTTATGCCGGCTCGTGGAGCGAGTGGATCCGTGACCCGGCCCGTCCGGTGGCCACCGGTCCCTGATCCCTCGCGGGCCACGGGCGGCCGTACGCGCAGCACACCGGGCCGCCCGAAGGACGAATCCCCGAGGCGGACCGCGTGCAGGCTAGGGCGCCAGTCCGCCCGCACCGGCGGTGACCGCAATCGAGTCGTCGAGGACGCCGCCGCGCCGGCAAAGGCGCAGCGGCGCCCGCATGCTGTTCAATGTGAGTGCAGCGCGCTCATGATCACCCCCGCCAGTGCCACGCCGACCAGGATGAGGCCGACTTCGGGCAGGGACTGCGCCAGCGAACGGCGCCGCATCATCTCGGGCAGCAGGTCACTGAGGGCGATGTAGATGAAGCTGGCGGCCGCCACCACCAGCGCGTAGGGCAACAGCGTGCTGGCCGCATCGAGCACGAAGTAGCCCACCACGCCGCCCAGCACGGCCGAGGCGCCCGAGATCAACTGAAACACGAAGGCCTTGCGCTGCGTGAAGCCGGCATTCAGCAGGATCATGAAGTCGCCGACCTCGTGCGGGATTTCGTGTGCCATGACGGCGAGGGTGGCCAGCACGCCCGCCTTCCAGTCGAGCAGGAAGGCGGCCGCGATGACCATGCCGTCGGCAAAGTTGTGGAAGGCATCGCCGATCAGGATCGGCCAGCCGCCACGACCGGCTTCGCGGGCATCGTGGCCGGGGTGGTGGTGATGGGCATCGCCCTCGTGGTGGTGCGTGTGATGGATCAGCGCCGACTTTTCCAGCAGGAACAGGCCGAGGATCGCCACCAGCAGCACCCAGCCGAGCACGAACGGATCGGCCTGACTGTGGAAGGACTCGGGCAGCAGGTGCGTCAGCGCGACCGTCAGCAGCACGCCGGCGGCCACACACACCAGCTTGTCGACCAGACCCGCCAGGGCGCGGAAGCTCAGCAGGGCTGCCAGACTGATCGACACCAGCGTGGACAGCAGGTTGGCCAGGACGATCAGCGACAGCGTGGTCATGGAGGGGTGCAGGCGGCAGGCGGTCAACGGGCGCGGCCAGCGTACCCGGCTGGGCGCCCGCACACCGGCCACAAGTGCAACTGAGATGCAAATAGTCTAGCGCAGCCGTCCCCGGCTGCGCTTGCCGGCGCCTACAGGTGCCGGCGGAACCACTCGACCGCACGGCGGAAGCCGTCCTCGGCGGCTTCCTTGCGGTAGCTCGGCCGGTAGTCGGCATGGAAGGCGTGCGGCGCGTCCGGATAGAGCACCAGTTCCGAGCGCGTGTTGCCGGCCGCCTTCAGCGCGGCCAACATGCGCTCAATCGTCTCGTTCGGGATGCCGGAGTCGGCGCCGCCGTAGAGCGCAAGCACCGGCTGCCGGATTTGGCCGGCGACGTCGAGCGGGTGCCGCGGCTGGTTCTCGGTGGCTTGGCCGACGACGCGGCCATACCAGGCGACGCCGGCCCTGACGCGCGGGTTGTGGGCGGCGTACAGCCAGACGATGCGGCCGCCCCAACAGAAGCCGGTGACGCCGAGTCTGGCCGTGTCGCCGCCATTGGCAGCGGCCCAGGCGGCCGTGGCGTCCAGATCGTCCATGACCTGCGCATCGGGCACCTTGGACACGATCTCGCGCAGCAGCGTCTGGACATCAGCCACTTTGCCGGCATCGCCCTGCCGCGCAAACAGCTCCGGCGCGATCGCCAGGAAACCCAGCTTGGCAAAGCGGCGGCACACGTCCTTGATGTGTTCGTGCACGCCGAAGATCTCCTGCACCACCAGGATGGTCGCGAGCCGGGTCGCGCCGGCAGGCATGGCCCGGTAGGCGACCATGGCGCCGTCCCGGGTGGGTATCTTCACTTCGCCGGCGGTCAAGCCTTGGGTGTCGGTGGTGATCGTGGTCTGGGCGGATACGGGCAGCACGGCGGCAGCGAAGCCGGCCCCCAGCGAGGTCTTCACGAAGCCGCGGCGCGTCAGCGCAAGCGGTGGCAGCAGGCTGTCGAACTGCTGCGAGGCATAGTCGGCCGCGCGGACGGCATCGTTCATGGGACGGACCTCCTGGAGGTGGTTGCGAGGGCGGATCAGGGCGCGGAGCAAGCGACCGCAAGCGCTGGCTCGGGTCCAGTTTAGGGGCTGCGCCAGCGGGACTTGCCGTACGGCCGAGCCGCCGCTACGGCGGAACTCAATTTGGCTCGCCGCCAGGCCACACTTGGTCCAGCTAGTTTTGCGCTTTGCCGTTAAGCTTCAGGCCGGTTTTCCCCGATGTTTCGTACTCTACGAAGAGAAAAATGAACGCAGCTTCCAAAGCCATCCAGATCGAGATCGACAAGCGCGAGCGCGAGCTTGCCGCACTGCGGGCCGCCCTGGCCACGCTTTCGGGCTCCACAGCGGGCGGCCGCGCCAAGGCGCCCGCCGGCACGCGCCGCAAGCGCAAGCCGCTGACCGCAGCACAAAAGAAAGCCATCAGCCAGGCGATGAAAGCGGCCTGGAAGAAACGCAAGGCCAGCGACAAGAAGACGGCCGAATAGCGTCCTCGCCGGGAGCGGGCAGCAGCAGCGCCTGCTCCCGGGCAAGGCTCAGTGCGCCTCGTCCCAGTTGGCGCCTGCGCCCACCTCGGCCACGAGCGCGACCTTCAGCTCCGCCACGCCGCTCATCAGCCGCGGCACCTCGGCGCGCAGCGGCGACAATTCCGCTTCCGGCACCTCGAGCACCAGCTCATCGTGTACCTGCATGATGAGCCGGGCCTGCAATTGCTCGCGCTTGAGCCAGCCCTGCACGGCGATCATGGCGAGCTTGATCAGGTCGGCTGCGGTGCCCTGCATCGGGGCATTGATGGCGGCGCGCTCGGCGCCGGCGCGACGTGGACCATTCGGTGAGTTGATCTCGGGCAGCCAAAGCCGCCGCCCGAACACGGTCTCCACGTAGCCCAGCCGCCGGGCCTCGCGCCGGGTGCGCTCCATATAGTCGGCCACCTTGGGATAGCGCGTGAAATAGCGGTCGATGTAAAGCTTGGCCGCGTCGCGCTCGATGCCGAGGTTGCTGGCGAGCCCGAAGGCGCTCATGCCGTAGATCAGCCCGAAGTTGATCACCTTGGCAGTGCGCCGCTGCTCCGGCGTCACTTCGGCCACCGGCACGCCGAACACTTCGCTCGCGGTGGCGCGATGCACGTCCTGGCCGGCATTGAAGGCCTGCAGCAGACCCTCGTCGCCGCTGATGTGCGCCATGATGCGCAGCTCGATCTGCGAGTAGTCGGCGCTCAGGATGCGGCTGCCGGGCGGCGCGATGAACGCCTCGCGGATGCGTCGGCCCTCGGGCGTGCGGATCGGGATGTTCTGCAGGTTCGGTTCGCTGGACGACAGGCGTCCGGTCACCGCGACCGCCTGACCGTAGCTGGTGTGCACGCGGCCGGTTTGCGGATTGATGCTGGCCGGCAGCTTGTCGCAATAGGTGCTCTTAAGCTTGGACAGCGCACGGTGCTCGAGCAGCGCCTTGGGCAGCGGGTAGTCGAGCGCCAGCTTGTCGAGTACCTCCTCGTCGGTGCTCGGCGCGCCGCTGGCCGTCTTCTTGACCACCGGCAGTCCCAGCTTGCCGAACAGGATCTCGCCGACCTGCTTGGGGGAGCCGAGGTTGAAGGGCTGGCCCGCCAGTTCGTGCGCACGGGCCTCGAGCTCGGCCATGCGCCGGCCCAGCTCCGCGCTCTGCGCCACGAGCCGGTCCCGGTCGACCAGCACCCCGGTGCGTTCCATCTCGAACAGCACCTGGGACACCGGCAGCTCGAGCGACTCGTAGACGTGGCGCAGGCGCGGGTTGTCCGCGATGCGCGGCCACAGCGCCCGGTGCAGCGCGTAGGTAACCTCGGCGTCCTCGGCCGCGTAGTCAGTGGCGCGGCCGAGCTCCACCTGGTCGAAGCCGATCTGCCCGGCGCCCTTGCCGCAGACCTCGGCATAGGTCAGCGTCCGGCGACCCAGATGGCGCTCGGCCAGCGAGTCCATGTCGTGGCTGCGGTGCGCTTCGAGTACGTAGCTTTGCAGCAGCGTGTCATGGGCGATGCCGGCCAGCCGGATACCGTGATTGGCGAACACATGCTGGTCGTACTTCAGGTGCTGGCCGACCTTGTGGTGGCGCTCGCTCTCCAGCCAGGGCTTCAGCCGCTGCAGCGTCGCATCCAGCGGCAGTTGCTCGGGCGCCCCGGGATAGCGGTGTGCCAGCGGGATGTAGCAGCCCTCGTGGTCGTGGACCGACAGCGAAACGCCCACCAGCCGCGCCTGCAGCGGGTCGAGCGAGGTGGTCTCGGTGTCGACGGCGGTCAGCGGCGCCACGTTGATCTTGTGCAGCCAGGCGTCGAGCTGGCCGGCGGTGAGAACGGTCTCGTAGCGCAGGCCGACCGGCGGCGGCGGTGCGGACCCGTGCATGGCGACTGCCGCGGCCGGCGCCGGCACCGGCGCCGCCGCGTCGGCGCCGAACTCCTTCAGAAGACCCTTGAACTCGAAGCGCTCGGCCAGTTGCCGCATCGCCTCGCCGTCGGGTTCCTGCGCGCGCAGCGACTCGAAGTCGGGCACGTGCGCCGAAACGTCGCCGTCGGTCTGCACAGTCACCAGGACGCGGGCGGTCGGCAGCCAAGGCAGCGCCTTGCGCAGGTTCTCGCCCACCACGCCCTTGACCTCAGCCGCATGCACGATCAGGTTGTCGAGCGAGCCGTACTGCGCCAGCAGCCGCGCCGCCGTCTTCGGCCCGACCTTCTCCACGCCGGGCACGTTATCCACGCTGTCGCCCACCAGCGTAAGGTAGTCGACGATGCGCTCCGGCGGCACGCCGAACTTCTCGCTGACGCCGGCCACGTCGAGCCGCTCGCCGCTCATCGTATTGACGAGCGTGACGCGGTCGTTGACCAGTTGCGCCAGGTCCTTGTCGCCGGTGGAGACCACCGTGCGCACGCCGTGCGACTGGGCGTGGCGCGCCAGCGTGCCGATCACGTCATCGGCCTCGATGCCCTCGATCTCGATCACCGGCCAACCCAGCGCGCGCACGGCATCGTGGATGGGCGCGATCTGGCGTACCAGGTCCTCGGGCATGGCGCTGCGATTGGCCTTGTACTGCGGGTACAGGTCGTCACGGAACGTGCGGCCGGGCGCATCGAAGACGCAGGCGCAGTAGTCGAAGACCAGGTCCTTGCGCAGCGCACGCAGCATGTTGATGTAGCCGCGCAGGGCCCCGACGGGCTCGCCCTGCGAGGTCCGCAGGTCGGGCATGGCGTGGAAGGCGCGGTATAAGTAGCTTGAGCCGTCGACGAGCAGCAGCGTCTTCATCGCGCCTGCCAGGAGTAAGTCATGTTGGATCGCAAGAAGAACATTCCGGGACTGCGCGCGGTCACTATGCCCGAGCGCGCCACCTCGCAGAAGGCGCGCGAGAGCTGGCACCTGTGGGGGATTATCTCGGAGTTCGTGGAGTCGGCCGAACGGCTGTCGGAGATCCGCCCGGCGGTTTCGATCTTCGGATCGGCGCGCATCCGGCCCGGCTCTCCGGTCTACGCGCAGGCCGAGCAGATCGCGCGCAAGCTGTCGGACGCCGGCTTCGCCGTGATCAGCGGCGGCGGCCCCGGCATCATGGAAGCCGCCAACAAGGGCGCGTTTGCCGGCCGCTCCCCTTCGGTGGGCCTGAACATCGAGCTGCCGTTCGAGCAGCACGGCAACCCCTACCAGGATGTCTCGCTGCGCTTTCGCCACTTTTTCGCGCGCAAGGTGGCCTTCGTCAAGTACGCCGCCGCCTACGTGGTCATGCCGGGCGGCTTCGGCACGCTGGACGAGCTGTCCGAGGCGCTCACGCTGATGCAGACCGGCACCGGCCGGCGCATGCCGGTGGTTCTGGTGGGCCGCCAGTTCTGGCAGGGCCTGCTCGACTGGATGACCGGCACGCTGGTGGCCGAAGGCATGATCGCGGCGTCCGACCTGAAGCTGCTGACCGTGCTGGACGAAAGCGACGCCGTGGTCGACGCGATTTTCGACTTCTACGAGTCCAAGGGCTTCGAGGCGACTGCCGCCGAGCGCGAGAAGTTGCTCTATCTGTGATGCGGCCGGTCATTGCAGCGCACTACAATTGCGTCACCATGGACGGCGTTTCCCGGATGGCTTGGCTGCGGGCCCTTGGGCTCGGCGCGCTGCTGGCGGCAACCGCGGGGGGCGGCACGGCAGCCGCCCAGCCGCTCGACCGTCCGCCGCCGCTGCAGGGCGATCCGGCCGCACGCCCGGCCGAATCGACTGCCGCCCCGGCACCTGCGACGCCATGGCCGGCCGTCGATCCCGATTTCGTGCTCGAGGACCTCGCACCCGTCCGACCGACCCGCAGTGAGACCCGTATCGAGCAGCGGCGCGCCGGCAACCGCATCGTCGAACTCACCGTCACCCCGGCCGGCAGCACGCGCAGCTACACCATGGTCAACCGCGAAGGCCAGCGCCCCACCAACCCGCAGGACCTGTCTTCCGGCTTGTCGACGCCGCGCTTCCTGAAGTTCGATTTCTGAGAGGCGGGCTGCGCGCCTGCCGCCGCTTCCGATTTCATGGCCGTATTCACGTCGCTCTGCCGGGAAGATGTCGTTCGCCTGCTGGCGCACTACTCGCTGGGGGAGCTCGACCACTTCGAAGGCATTGCCGCGGGCATCGAGAACAGCAACTTCTTCGTCGATACCGACGGCGGCCGCTGGGTGCTCACGATTTTCGAGCGGCTGACCTTCAAGCAGCTGCCCTTTTACCTGGAGCTGATGCGCCACCTGGCGCGCGCCGGGCTGCCGATCCCCGCGCCGCAGGAGAATCGGGCCGGCGGCCTGCTGTCGGAGCTGCGCGGCAAGCCCGCCGCCATCGTCACGCGGCTGGCCGGCCAGTGGGAGCGCGCGCCGACCCCGGCGCACTGCGCGCAGTTCGGCACGCTGATCGCGCAGATGCATCTGGCTGCCCGCGACTTCGCCGCCTTCCAGCCCAACCTGCGCGGCATCGGCTGGTGGAAGAGCACCCTGCCCAAGCTCGAGCCGCACCTGCCCGACGAGCAGTTCCAGAGGCTGGCCGAGGAGGTCATCCACCAGGACAGTTTCTTCCGCAACCCGACGTTCGAGAAGCTGCCTGCCGGTCCGGTGCACGCCGACCTGTTTCGCGACAACGTGCTGTGGGTCGAGCAGGATGGCCAGCCGCAGGTGGGCGGCGTGATCGACTTCTACTTCGCGGGCTGCACGCTGTGGCTGTTCGACTTGGCCGTGGCGCTGAACGACTGGTGCGTGGATGTGTCGAGCGGCCAGATCGATGCGCCGCGCGCGCAGGCCCTGCTCGATGCGTACCATGCAGTGCGCCCGCTGACCGAACTGGAGCACCGCGCCTGGCCCACGGTGCTGCGGGGCGCGGCGCTGCGCTTCTGGATTTCCCGCTTGTACGACCTGCACCTGCCGCGACCGGCGCAAGTCCTGACGCCGCACGACCCGACGCGCTTCGAGCAATTGCTGGCGGTGCGCGCGTCCGCCGGCACGCTGCCCTGGGTGAACTGATGCAAGTCAACCGCGTCACGGCAGGCCAGGGCCTGCGCTGGCTGATCGAGGGCTTCGGCCTGCTCCGGCGCCAGCCGCTCGGGCTGCCGGCCATGGTGGTGATCTACCTGATGATGCTGCTGGTGCCGGCGCTGATCCCGCTGGTGGGCATCGTTTTCGCCGGCGTGCTGAGCCCGTTCGCGACGGTCGGGCTGATGCACTGCATGCGCGATGCCGCGGCCGGCCGCGCGCCCGTGCCGGCTGCCTTTGCGCTGCCGTTCCGCGACGAGACCGCGCGCACGCACCTGTTCCGGCTCGGCCTGGTGAACGCCGCGCTGGTGTCGATCGTCGCGGTGCTGGCTCTGCTGCTGGTCCCTGAGTCCCCGAGCAGCGGTCCGCCGCGCACCCTGGACGAACTGCCGCTCGACGGCCTGCTGCTGCAAATGGTGCTGTACCTGCCGGTGCTGGCGCTGATGTGGTTCTCGCCGCTGCTGGCCGGCTGGCATCGCGTCAGCCCGGCCAAGGCGATGTTCGGCAGCGTGATCGCCTGCCTGCGCAACCTCGGCGCGATGCTCGTCTACGCATTCAGCACCGCGCTGGCGCTGGTGTCGATCAGCGTCGTGATCATCTCCCTGCTGACCGTCTTCATCAGCTCGCGCGAGCTGCTGTCGTTCTTCGTCGCGCCGGTAGCGCTGGCCCTGATGACGGTGGTGCAGGCAAGCTTCTATCCGATGTACAGAGACCTCTTTGCCGACTCGGCCGCGAGCACGGCTTCGGCCAGCTTGGCGCGGTGAAGCTCGCCCCGAGGGCGCGCTGCGCGCAAGCCCTCGGAAACTTCCAGGCCGGAGAACGCGGCTGGACTGTCGGCGCGAAAGACCCTCGGAGCACGCGCCTGCGAGGCCGGCGTGCCGACGAGCGAGGCCGCGATCGGTTGCCCTGTGCCCGCCTGACGGGAACTTGAGCGGAAGTTAGGCCGCTTCCAGTTTGGCGATCCCCAGCGCCAGTTCCTTCAACCCCTGCGGACCGAAGTTGATCTTGGCGCGGGCGTCCGACCCGGAGCCTTCGAGCCTGACGATCACGCCTTCGCCGAAGCGCGCATGGCGCACGCTCTGGCCGACGCGGAAGCCATGCAGGCCCAGCGTGGTGGGCGCTGCCGCTGCGCCGAGGCCGGCCAGTCCCAGCATGCGGTCCTCGTCGTGCCAGGCGCCCTGGCGCAGGGCCTGGCCCTCGCGCAGGCGCGGCGTGAGCCACTTGAGCTGCGCCTCGGGAATCTCCGCCAGGAACCGGCTGCGGATACCGTAGCGGGTCTGTCCATGCAGCATGCGGCTCTGCGCAAAGCTCAGGTACAGCCGCTTGCGCGCACGCGTGATGGCCACGTACATCAGCCGCCGCTCCTCCTCCAGCCCGTCGTTCTCGCTGAGGCTGTTCTCGTGCGGGAACAGGCCCTCCTCCAGGCCGGTGATGAACACCGCGTTGAACTCCAGCCCCTTGGCCGCGTGCACGGTCATCATCTGCAGCGCATCCTGCCCCTCGGCCGCCTGGTTTTCGCCCGCCTCCAGCGAGGCGTGCGACAGGAAGGCGGCCAGCGGCGCGGGGATCGCCGCACCCGCCTCGGCCTGGCTGGACCGCGTGGCGGGCGCATCCTGCGTGTAGCCCTCCTCGGCCACGAAGGCGCTGGCGGCGTTGATCAGCTCCTCCAGGTTCTCGACGCGCTCCTGGCCTTCCTTCTCGCCGCGGTAGTGCTCGATGAGCGTGCTGCGCTCGATGACGGCCTGCACGATTTCCTTCAGCGGCAGGCTGTCGGTCTCGAAGCGCAGGCTGTCGATCAGCTTGACGAAGGCGCCGAGCTTGGCCGCCGGCGCACCGCCGATGCGAGCGACTGCGGCATACAGGCTCAGCCCCTGGGCACGCGCGGCATCGGCCAGTTGCTCCAGCGTCCGGGCGCCGATGCCGCGCGGCGGAAAGTTGACGACCCGCAGGAAGGCCGTGTCGTCGGCCGGGTTCTCGATGAGCCGCAGGTAGGCCAGCGCATGCTTGACCTCGGCGCGCTCGAAGAAGCGCAGCCCGCCGTAGACGCGATAGGCGATGCCGGCGTTGAACAGGCCGTGCTCGATCACGCGCGACTGCGCGTTGGACCGGTACAGGACGGCGATCTCGCTGCGCCGGTAGCCCTCGGCGATCAGGTTGCGCACCTCGTCGACCAGCCAGGCTGCCTCCAGGCCGTCGCTGCCGGCCTCGAACACGCGCAGCTTCTCGCCCTGGCCGGCATCGGTCCACAGCTCCTTGCCCAGCCGCTTGGCGTTGTTGCGGATCAGCGCATTGGCCGCATCGAGGATGTTGCCCTGCGAACGGTAGTTCTGCTCGAGTTTGATGACGTTGACTACGCGGAACTCGCGCTCGAAGTCGGCCATGTTGCCGACATTGGCGCCGCGGAAGGCGTAAATCGAGTTGTGCGTCAAGATGCCGTTGGCGGCAAAGTTGTGGCAGGCCTCGACGTTCAGGTCATGCACCGTGACGAACTCGGGCTCGTTCAGCTGCACGCGGCTGACGATGTCGAACTCGCCGTTCTCGTCGAACACTGCCATGCCCGGCCGCACGTACTGCGCCGGCAGCATCGGCAGGTAGCCCTGCCCCAGACGCGCCCGCTGCAGCACGCGCCCGCCGAGCGCGGCGCGCAGCCGGGTGGCGTCCTTCATGGCGGTGCCGTAGTCGCGGCGCCAGAACTTGACGAACCAGCCGCCGGGTCCGACCAGCTTCTTCTGCACCTGAAAGCCCGCCTGCTCGGCGCGCTGCACGCCTTCGGGCAGGACGATGCTGGCGTAGACGCGATGATCGGGCTTGCCGCGGCGCGAGTCGCTGCACAGGCTGATCAGCACGTCGCCCGGCGTGCCGAAGGTCGGCCGGCGCCGCTCGGCCGGATGGTCCGGCGCCAGGTTCAGGTCCTTCAGCAGCCAGTGCGCGGCCCGCTCGGTATTGACCTCCGAGAACTCGGCGGGCACCTTGTCCGAGCCCTTGACCAGGGTGAACTTGCGCGTCGGCAGGCCGTACTTGAGCGATAGCACGATCATGCGCTCGCGCGCGGCCGCCTCGTCATCGAAGGCGTCGATCACCCAACACTGCTCGCTGCCCTCCTGGCGTGCGCGCTGACGGAAGCCGGGCACGGTCTTGCCGTCGCGCCGCTCGTCCCGATGGCCGCTGACGGCGAGGCGATAACCGACGCCCGGCTTGCTCATCAGGTGCAGGAAGTACTTGGCGGGCAGGTGGCCGACGGAGTAGCCGGCAAAGTGAGTGTGCTCCAGCGTGGAGCGCAACTCCTTGCCGCTCTGCGTGTACAGCGTCACCGTGGGCAGCCGCTCGGTGCGCTGGTGAACGAAAGTGACCCGGGCCGAACCGATCTTGCCGCCGCCCACCGCCGAGCGGACCTCGTCGCCCACCTGCACCTGCTCGATCGGCCGTCTGCTGCCGTCGGCCATGGTCACAAGGGTGCCCGACACCAGGCACTGGTCGTCATCGCCGACTGCGAAGATGGCGCCGCCGGCGCCCGGCGCGCCGCCGACCTTGCCGGCGAGCAGCTTCAGCCAGCCGTACTGCAGCCGGTTGGTGTCCTGAAACTCGTCGACCAGGATATGGGCAAAGCGCGCGTTGTAGTGGGCGCGCAGCGCCTCGTTGCGTGCCAGCAGCTCGTGGCAGCGCAGCAGCAATTCCGGAAAGTCGACCACGCCCTCGCGCTGGCACTGCGCGTCATACAGGGCGTACAGCTCGACGAACTTGCGGTTGTAGTCGTCATTGACCTCGACGTCCTTCGCGCGCAGGCCCGCTTCCTTGCAGTCGTTGATGAAGAAGGCGAGGTTGCGCGGCGGGTACCTCTCGTCGTCCACGCCATGGGCCTTGAGCAGCCGCTTGATGGCCGACAGCTGGTCCGAACTGTCGAGGATCTGAAAGGTCTGCGGCAGGTTGGCGTCGCGGTGGTGCGCGCGCAGCATGCGGTTGCACAGGCCGTGGAAGGTGCCGATCCACATGCCGCGCGTGTTGATGGGCAGCATGGCGGCCAGGCGCGTGGTCATCTCGCGCGCCGCCTTGTTGGTGAAGGTCACCGCCAGGACGCCTTGCGGGCTCACCTGGCCGGTCTGGATCAGCCAGGCGATGCGCGTGGTCAGCACGCGCGTCTTGCCCGAGCCGGCGCCCGCCAGGATCAGTGCCGACTGGTTGGGCAGGGTTACCGCGGCAAGTTGCGGCGGGTTGAGCGCGTCGAGCAGGGACATGCACCCGATTCTACGGTCGGCGGCCGAGCCACCCCGCAGGCGGGCCGGGGGCTGGAGGCAGACCGCAGGAATGTCGTAACCGTCCGCCGCCTTGCAGTCCTTGCGCTGGGTGGCCGACTGCTGGCACAGTCCGCGGTAGCGCACCGGATTGAACACCATTCCATGACTGAGCGCGCCGCAGCGTAGGTCTCATGAACGACAGCGCACTGGCGTCCCGACGCGGGCCGCTCGCGGATCCCGATTCCGAATCCGGTCACGGCCGCACCTGCGTTGCCGACGCAGCGGCGGCAGATCGGGCGAACGCGCTGCTGCCGGGTACAGGCGCTCTGGCAACCGCCGCGCTGGCCGCTTGCGGCGGCGGCGGAGCAGCATCGCCCGCCCCTGCCCCGCCTGCCCCGCCACCGGTGCCGGCAACCAGCGCCGCAGAGGCCGTCCGGCTGCTGAACCAGGCGAGCTTTGGTGCAAATGAGGCCAGTGTCGCCGCAGTTGTCGCAGTTGGGCCGTCGAGCTGGATCGACGACCAGTTCAGCCGCCCGCAGACGCTGCACCGGCCCTACATCGAGGCCGCCATTGCTGCCGGCCAGCCCGGCGCCCCGGAACTGACCTATCGCGACTTCGTGATGGATACGTTCTGGCGCCAGGCTCTGACCGGCGCCGACCAGTTACGCCAGCGCGTGGTGTTTGCGCTGACCGAGATCTTCGTGGTCTCGCAGACCAATGGCGACGTCAACAACCGCCCGCGCGGGCTCGCCAGCTACCTCGACCTGCTCGGCCAGCACGCTTTCGGCAACTTCCGCGACCTGCTGGAGGCCGTGAGCCTGCACCCGATCATGGGGCTGTACCTGTCGTCGCTGCGCAACCAGGCCGAGGATCTGGCCACAGGCCGCGTGCCGGACGAGAACTTCGCGCGCGAAGTGATGCAGTTGTTCACCATCGGGCTGTACCGGCTGAACCCGGACGGCACTCAAGTCCTGTCCAACGGCCAGCCCGTCTCCACCTACGGCAACGCCGACGTGCAGGGCCTGGCACGCGTGTTCACGGGCTGGTCATGGGCCGGGCCCGACACCAGCAACACGCGCTTCCGCGGCGGTACGCCGGACCCCGACCGCGACATCCGGCCCATGCAGCCCTATCCGCAGTTCCACTCCACCGCCGCCAAGGGCTTCCTCGGGGCGACGATCCCGGCCGGCACCGCCGCCACGGGGTCGCTGCGCATCGCGCTGGACGTGCTGTTCAATCACCCCAACACCGGCCCGTTCATCGGCCGGCAACTGATCCAGCGGCTGGTCACCAGCAACCCGTCGCCGGCCTACGTCGCGCGCGTGGCCGCTGCGTTTGCCAACAACGGCAGCGGCGTGCGCGGCGACATGAAGGCGGTGCTGCGGGCCGTTCTGCTCGACACCGAGGCGCGCGGCGGCGGGCTCGCCGACCCCGCCTGGGGCAAGCTGCGCGAGCCGGCGCTGCGCCTTTCGGCCTGGGCGCGCGCTTGCGAGGCTGCCTCGGTCAGCGGCAACTTTCCGATCCGC
>Ga0209990_10001421_pt1 | contig 20270 bp, 36 predicted proteins | sample NOAtaG_6_FD_187304 | JGI IMG/M metagenome (GOLD analysis project Ga0209990, IMG submission 187304) | Freshwater lake microbial communities from Lake Erie, under a cyanobacterial bloom - NOAA_Erie_Diel5S_2200h metaG (SPAdes) (version 2) | ecosystem: Environmental > Aquatic > Freshwater > Lake ...
CGTTGAAATATGCCTTGATGATATTATCATTTCTGAACAGCATCACCCGATGTTTGAATTTCATAATCGGCTCATACTTTCTTAGCTCCATCAAAGGCATAACTACTTTTACGACCTCGCTGTTTCTACTCTCGTAGATAGGGAGAAACTCTCTGAGTATCAATGCTCTCTTGTACTTTTTCATAGCCTTCTTTTTTGTTCGTCATAGTAATACTCAAGTATCTTGATTTGCTCCTCAGTGTACTCTATTGGCTCTTGTCCAATCGTATCATCTCTCATCTCCAAGATCTCGTCAAAGGTAAGATTTCTATCCTCAATACTGACCACCCAGCGAAGTGCAGTCTTGCTGTCTTTCTCGTACTGCCATTTGGCTCTCTTAATCTCATAGTCTTGAAGCCATCTGTCACTCTCGAATTGTGCTATCTCATTTGTACCCTCAAATAAGTGGTACACATAAACTTTCTTAGTCATAACTTTCTAGATTTGGATTGTTGAAGTAATAAAATTCATTCGTTTGAATAGCGCACTCAATCTCTTCTTTAGTTGCGTACTCAAAGACTTTGTCCTCGACAAAGTAGGCATACAGCCCCGGGTCTTGGGGCTTTACTATGCCAATCAATAATAAGAAGTAGAACATCATAGGTTTTTTTCTTTCCAAGTTGAATAATGGTCTTCAATTATCTCGTGCATTATCTCGTAGCCAACGCCATCGTAGATGTACAGATTTGTTTCTTCGTCATAGTCGATGAGATTATAGAACTCTTGCTCCACATACTCATCTGTGTATGTCCCATCTGAGTATACTTTTGCCGTCCCATACACTTGACATCCATCTTCGTTGAACTCTGTGTCGGCATCGACTCCGAACTCTTTACAGAGTAGTGCTAAATCATCAAGGTTTGGACACCATCTTGTCTCGTAAAACATTGTCAATTCTTCGTGCTCAATACCATTGTTGTATAGGTCGAAGAAGTAACCGTCTTTTACCTCTGAGCTGTGTATTGCCTGACCTTGTTTGTCGGCTGTCTCACGCTCAATTGCTTTGTTTATTGCATTGTTCAAAGCTTCAATGTTCTCTTTACTACCTTTGAAAGTAGTGTAATTGCTGCACCAATTTGGCATAGTGTTAATAGTTTTAAAGTGTTATTTAATCTTTTATACAGGTTATTTTAAAACTTTGTGCATCGAATACATCGCCCTCTTCGCACTCTTTTAGGTAGGTCTCAAGGCTTACATCGTCCCAAGATGTCTCGTCCAAGTCCCAGTATTTGTATATTACATCAGCGCCCAGTGTTACTGACTTTGGCATTCTACCACTTTTGTCCTTTGCAAGAAATTTTTTCATAGCTGTTAATGTTTTAAAGTGAATGATATTTTAAAAATGCTTTGGCTGCAATCACATAGTATTCAGCATATAAATCTGAGTTCTTAAGACTGTCTTTTAGCTGTCTAATGTAGCTTTGTTTTGTGTTGTCGCTGCCTAATTGATATAGTTCAACGCTTCTATTTAATAGTTGTATTGCCTTCTCTGTCTCTATCGGGCAGTTTGAATTTTTCTTTATCCAAGTTGTCGCTCTCATAAATAGTTTTTAAGTTGCTCAATTACATCGTTGAGGTTGGTGAAAAAATAGTTTGCTTCTAATTTGTCATTCTGAAAGTCGCTGTAGGTATTGTATACCATTAGGCAATACTCTGATAATTCGCCTTTGTAATTTGATGGTATGTACAATTGCATTGTATATGTCTCAAATTTGAGTAGTAAGGATGGACACTCATCATTATACCAAGTGTTGTCTGTTGTCTCAAATTCGCCTTCAAATTCATATCTCAGTACCTCAATTACAAATTGTTTGTGTGCGTTCCAAAAGAACGTATTGATTTTAGAGTTCATTTTTAGATTAATTTATAGTGTTTATAATATGGCTTGTCTCATCAGTTTAAAGATAACTATATTTTTTAGGTAGTTTGTTATAGAATTTTATTGTGTGACCCGATGACCAACTATTCAAATATACCTCTTTAATTATCGCATATTTGTAGCCATTGGCTGATAAAATTATAGTGCCAAAACCCAAAACGCCCTCTTCTATTTCCTCAATGTGACCGCCTTTGTCTATGTATTGGTCAATTAAATTTTGTACTGCTGTTGCTGTGAAAGTTTGCATAATTAGATAAGTTTTAATAGTTTTATAATATGGTTTGTCTCGTCAGTTTAAAGATAACCAATCTTTAAAGATGCCTATATTTATAGGCATTTCGACATTATTGAATTACAAAACCCGATGTATCTTTTTTAGCTTTGTGACCTTTCGCTCTCAGTCCGATTATTGTGCCGCCTTCAATGTCGAGCATTAAATCATCTCTTTCGTCACCGTCGACTACTTTAAACCCTTTGTAGGTAGTCGGCAATTCATTTGCGAATACAAAACTAGATATCCCGCCGTTTTTTAATATGTCCAAAGCTGTTTGCTCATTATCCTCAGCTCTAGAAAAGCATACAACATAACGATGTCCCGATTTTAGTATTTTGTCTCCCGCCTTAGTAGGTATCTTTGTGTAGTCATAAAAAACCACATTAGACGCAATATGATGTAAACTAGTCACCATTTCGACAAGTTTATAGTCCGATGTTCCGTTCAAGCGAATAGCTAATTCGCCCTTTGTTCTTTTCGCTTTGTTGTTTATTTCCTTTGCGATTTGCTCTATAAATACAAATCTGTTGCCGAGCAAAAAATTTGTCTTTCTTATTCTTGCACTTTGTGTAGTATTGAATGCGCCACGTCCCGCAAGATATAAACAAGACATTAAACAGCCTTTAGATGCTTTTGGGCACAAATTTACTCCGTAGTCGTTTTGGTTTGCGGGCGAAAGATATAATATCAGCGTTTCACGGATGTTCTTTTTTGTCTTAGCGTTTGAGTCGCCTTTGCTCAATAAATTTTTGATTTGATTTGCTGTAGTGTTCATAATTAGTATTGTTTTTAGTGTTAATTAAAAATTATGATTGGTAACGTCACCGAAATAAGGCGAAAATAAAAGCATAATAAAAAATGCAATTACAAAAAATACAAATAGTGTTTCCATTTTAGTAGTGTTTTAAAAAGTTAGTGCCTATTTTGGTACTCGAAACCAAATAAGATATATATCTTAAAACCTATATAGGCTATTTTTACACGTCTACATTTTTATGACATTTTAACCACGTTCCCAAATGTCATACTATTAAAGATTCAGTTTTAATAGTCACTATAATAAAACGGTCTATTATAGCGTATAAGCTTTTCGCATCGAGATGCTGAATGCATTATAAAGAATAATACTCAAAGGTATTTTTTAGACGTCCACAATGTCAAAGAACTATATCTTTATGTATCTTAATAATGTCGCTTTATGTATTCGCTATGTATTAAGGATGTCACAAAGATAGTTACTCTTTTGATATTTCCAAACATTTTTTTTAAATATTTTCATTTTTTTTTAAAATTTCCAAGGCTTTAAAACTATCGAAATGCTGAAAGGCCGATAAAACCTAGATTCTTAGTTTTTGAGGTAGTGAAAAAAAAATTTCGGATTGGGGATTTTTTTGCAGATGCTAACCCTTATTGTAAAAAGTACAATAAGTAATCCTAGTAAAATATATTTGCAAAATTGGGAACAAAAAGGAAGCGAAAAGGGAACAAAAAACTATTGGCTTATAAACTATGTTTGTGCGAATAGTTACTTATTGTAAAATGTACAATAACATAAGATCAGTTATTGTAAAAAGTACAATAAGGTTAGTGTATGTTTAACACTAAGTTAGTTTACATTCTAAACTAAGTTTCACTCTCGCGTGTGTGCGTGCGCGAGCGCGTGCGCCTATGTGTGCGCGTGCGCCTGTGCGCGTGTGCGCTAGACGTGCGTGTGTGTGCGTGTGTATGTGTGCGCGTGTGTATGCGTGTGCATATGCCTACAAAAACGCCAAAAAATCGGGCAAGGGCAGCCCAAACAGCACCCCCACCCCTCGAAAAAAAAGTCACTTCCGGATCGCGGCCCGCTCCGCAAAACCGCTATAGTACCCAAACACTATAATTATTTAAAAACATTTTCTATCTTTGTCCCGTTACGTTAACAATTTAAACTTATAGCTATGAGAGTAAATGGAATCAAGAACAGTATTTACGGCAGTTATGCCGGAGGAGATGGGTTGACTATGAAGAATGGTCGCCTGATTAACAATAGACCATGTGGAGAGACTGGTATCGCTGAGATGGCTAGGGCTAGGAAGATGGCGAAGTATGAGGAGAAGGTGAATATGATAGCGGAGGGATATGCACGTGGGGAGATGATGAGTGAGGCATCGGAGATGATGATGATGCCAATAAAGGGTAGGCGTTAGTTAGTTGTTCATAATCAGTTTAGTTTTGTGGCATCCTTCGGGGTGCCTTTTTTTGATACATATTTAATACAGGTTTTCAAGAATAATACATAAAACGTAGTGGATGTCGTGTACCATTTCTATATATTTCTTATTATTATTTATTATTATGTCGATTATTGACATAAAAAATGTCAATATAATGTCAATTATATTGATATAAATAATTGATTATTAAGAGAAATGTCGAAAATGTCGAAAATAAAACCAAAATGAAATTAAAAAATAAATTCGCGTTAAATAATAAAATATATATAGAATATAGAAATTCAAAATATGAAAATCGGTTTTGGATATTTAAAAAGTAGTTTTATCTTTGTGGCATAGAAATCATTTTATCAAATCAAATCAAATTTATTATGTTTGACAGTTCAGGTTATTCACCCAAGGACTTGGTCTTTGGAGAGAAGGGTCGCAACAAGTTGATTGATGGCATCACTAAGATTGCTGATGCAGTAAAGAGTACCCTTGGCCCAGGGGGCAATACGGTGTTGATAGAGTCACCGCATCACACACATGGTATCACGGTTACAAAGGATGGGGTTACAGTTGCCAAGGCTGTTGACTTGTTTGATCCGGTAGAGAACCTTGCGGTTAGGATGATGAAGGAGGCAGCTGAGCGTACCGCTACCAGTGCAGGGGATGGTACGACCACCTCGATTATCTTAACGGAGGCTATGGTCCTTGAGGGGACTAAGAGGCTAACGCCTGAGGTGAACCGCACTGCGGTGCTAAGACATTTGCATACTATGTGCAATGAGGTGGTCAGTCAGTTGTCTTCAAAGGCTAAGAAGGTGACGAATAAGATGCTCATTGACGTGGCTACAATATCAGCGAACAATGACAAGGAGATCGGGCGAATTATCGCTGAGGTGTATAAGGACATCGGGAGAGATGGCATTGTCACTGTGGAGAAGAGCCAGACCCATGAGACATATGCTGAGACCACTAAGGGTCTAAAGATTGACAGGGGCTATTTGTCAAATATGTTCATCAACGACCAGAAAAAGGACGAGTGTGTATTTGAGGATGTGATGGTATTGGTTTGTGACATTGAGATAAGTAACATCTTGCAGATTGAGAACATACTAAAGCCAATCATTACTGAGGGTAAAAAGCTACTCATCATATCGCCATGCAGTGTGAACGTGGTCAATACCCTTGCGGCAAATGTTGTAAAGGGTAATGTCAAGGTCTGTGCTATTGCTCCGCCTAACTTTGGTTATAAGCAGCACGAGCTGATGCAGGACATCGCAATAAGTGTTGGGGCTAACTACTTCAGTGAGAAAACTGGTGACGACTTGTCGCTCATCAACTATGGCGACTTAGGCCATGCAGCAAAGGTCATTGTCTCATCTGACAAGACCATCTTGCTCAAGTCAAATGCGAGAGCTAAGGCTGAGCAGGTGGACGAGAGGGTCAAGCAGCTATGGGCTGCTCATGCGTTAGCAAAGCGCAAGGCTGACAAGGACTTCATCTTAGAGCGCATCGCTTCCTTGACCGGTGGTATCGGTGTGATATATGTCGGTGGCAATACTGACCTGGAGCAAAAGGAGCTGTATGACCGTGTTGACGATGCAGTATGCGCAGTGAGGTCTGCATTGGAGGAGGGTATCCTTCCAGGTGCCGGCAAAGCACTCTTCGAGATTGACCATAGTAAGCTGTTGGGTGAATTTGACGACCATGAGCAAAATGTGGCGTGGCATATCATGGACGCAGCACTTGAGGCTCCAATCAAACAGATACTTAAAAATGTTGGGCTTAACTTTGAGACGGTGTATGAGTTCTTTACTCCTGAGGAATATGACAAGGTACCTGACGGCTATGGGTATAATGTCAAGACCGGTGAGTTCGGGGATCTCATCAAGATGGGTATCGTTGACCCACTCAAGGTCACAAGGAGTGCGCTGCAAAATGCAGTAAGTGTGGCATCAACAATTCTTAGCACCAATGCCATCATCACAATGGGTAGGAGCTTTGAGATTTCTAACGCTAAACAATAAGACCAATGCTTAATACACTAGCTAAAAATATCTACGAGGGGAATAAAGCCAGAGGATTCTGGGATGAGGAGCGCAATATTGGCGAGACGCTTATGCTTGTCGTCACAGAGCTGTCTGAGGCACTTGAAGCGCACCGGTCAGGGAAACTATGCTCTTACAGTGATAAAGTTGCTTACGCTGAATCTGATGACGCTGTACAGGCATTTAAGCATCACATCAAGGACAGCTTTGAGGACGAGATAGCTGACGCTGTCATCCGGCTGCTTGATATGTGTGGTGGTCTTCGCATTGACATAGACTTCCATGTTACATCAAAACTGATGTACAATGCATCAAGGCCATACAAGCATGGTAAGAAATATTAGTTCATTTTTTAAAACCAATTTCACAACATGAAGCATTCTTTGCATTCCTCGTTTTATCCGCACATTGACGCACATAAATTTACTGCTGTAGTAAGAAAGCTAAGACAGTTTTTTGACAATAAAGGCCTACTTGAGGTGCATACGCAAAATAGGCTAAGCATATTGGCGGCCTGCGAGGACCCATTTAATATTCGAACCTTTGCATACAATGGCAACGTGTATCCGCTACCGCAGACTGGGCAGATGTGGTTAGAGCATGAGCTGCTGACACAGCCACAGGAGAAAGGTTTCTACTGCGTATCGACTAGCTATCGCAATGAGAAGAACCCAATTGAGGGGAGACACTGTTTGATATTCCCTATGTTTGAGTTTGAGTTCCATGGTACAATGAGCGACCTCGTTAAAATGGAGCATGAGCTGCTACAGTTCTTAGGCTTCGAGGGAGTAAAGGAGATGAACTACGAGGACGTGTGTAATGAGTATGGTGTTGGTATCATTGACAACGAGACAGAGGGTGCCTTGTATAAAGACCATTCTGATGCGGTGTTGTTGATGAACTTCCCAGAGCGTACCAATCCATTCTGGAATATGGCTAGAAGCGAGGAGACAGGTCTTGCTAAAAAGATTGACGTGATCCTCTGTGGTCAGGAGACCATTGGCTCTGCCGAGAGAGGTTGTGACATCGAGAAGATGAGAACAAAGTTCTACTCGATTGAGGGAGGCAAGTATGCCGAGAAGCTGTTCGACCTATTCAGCCATAGCAGAGTGATGAGCGAACTTGAGGAGTTCTTCACTAATAACTTCATCCCTAGAGTAGGGGGTGGTATTGGTATCACTAGACTTATCAGAGCTATGGAGATAAATAAATTGATTTGATTTTGTTTTCTAAGCGTTAGGGGTTGAGGCGACTCAGCCCCTTTTTATCTAATTAAATTTAATTCAATATGAAGTATGCAATATTTTTTCTCTTGTTTATTACGGCACTCTCCCTTTCCGGTCCAATGCAGGAAAAGAAAGAGATACAAGATAGGCAGGAGCCGGTACAAGAGATTGTTGAGGAAGTGGTATTAGATTACTCTATCAATAAAAAACCAAAGGCTGAGTGGACTGAGGTGGACTGGATGGCGAAGATGCTAATGTCAGAGACACCTGACTCAACTGACGTAGAGGGTCTAAGATACATGGCCATCTCCGCAGTCGTCAGGGCAGAGATGATGAAAACCGATGTCATCAAAGCGATAACATACCCAAGAGCCTACAGCGGTGTGAACTTAGAGAGTTATATCTGGTGGAGAGCAGAGCCAACAAGTATACACAAAGCAATTGCGAGAGACTTAGTTGAGAATGGTCTCAGAGAAAGCGACCCGAAAATATTTGCATTCTGCAATATGAGCATCATCTCCGAGAAGAATAGGAGATGGTTTAGAACGCTAAAGTACTATAAGAAGGTCGGACAAGTAACATTTTTTCTATTAAAATAAAATTCAATCAAATGCAACCAATAGGAAAATATATAGTCGTATCGTCAATTGACGAGGAAATCAAAACAGATTCAGGCATCATCCTTTCAGGAGACGATGCCAGTCAGTTCAGATATAAAAAGGGCAAGGTAGTAAAACCTGGCACTGACGTATCTGTGATAAAAGAGGGTGACATTGTCTATTACGACAAGGGCTTCTCATTCACAATGATCATCAACAATGAGCAACATACAATCATTCGGGAGAACGATGTCGTTGTTGTTTGTTAAAGTTGTTCATTTCAATAATCATATCTTTGTAAACCTTCTCGCTGTACCTAGCTTTCCTTTTTAGGAAGATAGGGTTATTGCATTTCTGCACAGGGATATCTTGTCCGTTTAGCTTTCTGTATAAGTCAGCAATGAGAAGCTTCCCCTTGTCACTCATTTGGTAGATGGTAGCTCTCTGGCCTACCTTCTTTCGAAAGACTTCGAACCATCCGTCTCTGAGCATTTGGTCAAATCTTCGCTTGTTCCAGGGTAAAAGCCTCTCAAAGTCAGAGAATCGCTCTCTATTGAAGTAGCCTTCGGAATACATAAAGATTAAAACATCCAGTTCTGCCTGCGATATTTTGTGTTTTGCCTTGAAGTACTGACGTATTACTTTGTAATATTTCAGATAATCTCTGGGTGGTGTAGCCATTTTTATTAAATTTTATTAAATTTTATACAAATATAATCAAGAAAACTTATTATATTTGACCGAAATAAAAAAATATTCATATGCCGGACGATAAAAAAACCAAGCAAGAACCTGTTTCTGGTAGCATAGACCTAGCTAAAAAGCTGAATGATATTACATTTAGCAATAAGCAGGTTAAAATGATTGCTGAGATGCAGGCCGAGAAAAGTAGAGTCAAGGAAATGATGGGGAGAAAGAAAGGGGGGCAAGCAGGTATGCCAAAAATAGCAGGACTAGCAACATTAGGCAATCAGATTATTAAATAGTAAACTAGTTTATCATGAAAAAGACATCATCAACTCCGAATTTACCAATGTCTTCTCGTATGCAGATGGCTGCTGGTGGCGACAAAATGGCTCCAATGGCTAAAAAAGCTGGGAAAGCCGGTGCTACTACCAAGATGACAAAAGGAGCTTCAAAAAAAGCAATGCCTGCGAAGAAAGGCTACTAGTATGAAGCTAGAAACGCAAAGGTTTATGGGGAAGGACCAGCTTGTGAGCAGGCTTGCAGCACAGGTTGGTTCCATAAACCAAGCAAAAACAATTTTAATCAAGCGTGGTGATATGAATCCTGACGGCAAGACACTCACAGCGAAAGGAATGAAGCGAAATGCGATGACCGCAAGCGAAAGAGCGGTAGACAGAGCGGCAAAAGCGTCAGGAAAACCAAAATCAAACTACAAATATAACCCATTAACAAATAGAGCAACCTTAAAAAAGTAAAATTATGGCTAAGTCAAAGAAACAAGAGGTCGTAGAGGATGAAGTAATCGAGCAACCTGTAGTATCTGAAGAGGTGCAAGAGGAAAAGGTAGAGGAGACCAAGCAAGAAGAGGTGCATCCTCACAAAGTAGGACTACAATCAAGAGACTATAGAAGCAAATATGGCAAATAAAGCGACAATGAAATGCAATAGCCCTCGATCATCAGACCGACCAGGTAAAAAGATGATGGTTAAGGCTTGCTCCGGTGGGCAAGAGAAGCTTTTGCACTTCGGTGCCAAGGGTTATGGTAATAATTACTCTGATGCAGCTAGAAAAAGCTTTAAGGCAAGACATAAATGCGACTCAGCAGACGATAAACTAACACCAAGATACTGGGCTTGCAAGCATTTGTGGGGAGGTCCAGGTAAACATACAACAAGTAACCCTAAAGGTAGACAAGGTAAGTACTAATGAAGGATAGTTGCTATAAAAAAGTAAAAGCACAATACGATGTGTTCCCATCGGCAAGAGCGTCACAGGCTATAGCTAAGTGCCGCAAGCAATCGGGTAATGTCGTTAAGTCCGAGAAGGGTACAAGCCTAAAGAGATGGGAGAAAGAGAATTGGGTTGACACAAAAACAAATAAGCCTTGTGGGGCAGGAGGTAAAAACGAGTATTGCAGACCGACAAAGAGAGTATCTGCACAGACTCCGAAGACAAAGAGCGAGATTAGTCCTGCAAAACTAGAGAGTAAAAAAAGAGAGAAGTCAATGGTGGGTATGGGTAACAGAGTAAAAAAAGTATAGCTATGAGCATAATGACAAAAAGCAGAGGTATAGGTGATACCATTGAGAAAATCACCAAAGCTACCGGCATAAAGAAAATTGTCGAAGTAGTATCAAAAGCTACAGGAGAAGACTGTGGCTGTGAAGAAAGAAGAGACTCATTGAATAGATTATTCCCATATAATAATAACAAATAATGGCAAACGTAAGAATACAACCAAGTAGAGCATTGGCAGTTATAAATTCAAATAATGCTGACATACCATATCCGGCAGTGACAGCAACTGGTAGTTCAGGTGGTCCTGTTGCTAACTTCCTTGTTGATGCAACTAAAAACTTCCTGACATTGCAGGTAGCTCCAGGTGATATTGTTTACAATTTAACTACAGGATTGGCTGCTACAGTTACAGCAGGTGCCACTTCAGCAGCAACTGATAGAGTAGGATTGAATGCCAATATCTTTTTAGCAGCCGGCAACTCATATGTTATCTATCAATCAAGCCCATTTAATGGTGGTCAGAACACAGGCTGTGTTCTTTTTGTTGGATCTACAGGAGACGTTGTAGTGACTACAGCAGGTAATGACATTGTTACATTTGTCAATGTACAAGATGGAGCATTCCTACCAGTACAAGTTTTAAAGGTTTGGGCTTCATACACTTTCCCTTCAGGGGCAGTAACAACATCAGCATCAGATATCTTAGCTCTTTGGTAAAATGACAACAGTAACCCTATCAGTAACAACTACATCAAGACCTGTATTAGGTAATGGTGGTGGCGGTGGAGGAGCAATCCCTCCATCTAACACTGTAGCTCCTGTACTGTCAGGTACTCCTACTGTTGGACAGACATTGTCTTGCTCAACAGGTACTTGGTTAGGGACATTACCAATAACATATACTTATCAATGGAAAAGAGGAGTTTCAAATATCTCAGGAGCCACCTCATCAACCTATACACTAGTCCAAGCAGATGCACTACAGACAATAACCTGTGATGTAACAGCCACAAATGTTGTAGGCTCAGCAAGCGCTACCAGTAATTCAATTATAGCTCAAGATGCTGACGCATACGCTTTCCTTACAGCAGCAAGTATAACAAATACTACGCAGGTTGATGCTATAAATAACTTAGTAATAAACCTTAAAGCTGCAGGTATTTGGACTAAGATGAAAGCTATTTACCCTTTTGTTGGTGGTACGGCTACAACGCATAAGTGGAATTTGAAAAATCCTTTAGATAGTGATGCAGCGTTTAGACTTGTTTTTTTTGGTGGTATGACTCATAGTTCTAATGGTATTTTATTTGGAGGTGTTAATGGTTACGCTGACACTAAATTAAATATGTCAAGCAATTATTCTGTTAATGACAGCACACATATTTCTTTTTATTCAAGAACATCAGCTGCTGGTTTTCAAGATTTTGAAATGGGTGTTTTTAATGGTACATCAATTATAGGAGTAACTTTAAGAAGAAGTGATTTTAGTTTTAGTACTTATTATGCTGTTAATTCAGGTGCTTATATTTCATTTACTGATAGCAATGCAGCTGCTTTTTATATTTCAAATAGATTAGGTACTACAGAAAATGGTTGGAGAAATTCAACAAAAACAGCAACAACAACAAATACTGCACTTGCAAGACCAAGTTTAAATATGTGGATTGGCGGTCAAAATTTTAATAATTCTTTAAATCAACCAACAATTAGAGAATGCGCTTTTGCTTCTATCGGTGATGGTTTGCTTGATTCAGAAGCAGCTAATTTTTATACTGCAGTACAAAATTTCAACACAAGCCTTTCCAGACAGGTTTAAACACTTAAACTATGACATACGTAGGACTATTAACAGAATCACAAAAAGATAGCTTGGTCGGTCAGCTTTATGATGAGGACAGCTATTTCAACCCAATCCAAGACCTGGAGGAAAACTGGATAATTTCAGTTGAGGAAATGGAATTTTGCGTTAATCCTGAATTTATGTGGGTAAAAGATTTGCCTTTGATAGAATATAAACCTAAACCATCGCCACCATTCCCTCCAGTAGAATAATGAAACAATTTCAACAGATACTCAAAGACAAAGGTTACTATTCAGGTAACATCGATGGCATAATCGGGCCTCTTAGCCTTGCAGGAACAAAGCAATTTGTCGATGCAGAGATGGATAAGCGTGGATGGGTAAAACCTGTCAATGACTTTGTGTGGATTCGCACAGACCAAAGCTTCGATAATAAGTTCTCAGACTATGTTGTTCGATTTTCGAACAGAAATGCCGATATGATTTTACCGTGCTCTACTACTCCTGGAGACTTTTATATCTTCAATCCGCTCACAGTTGGTGGAATTACAGGAGCAGCAGTAGCCTGTGAACAGCAAGTCATCGCATCTCACAGATTTATGACTTCCCCGAATTGGAAATCACTTTGGTTAGGTGCCCCATACTTCTTCCAAGCAGGTGCTATTGAGATATACAGAGACGGTAATAAGGATAGAAAGCTAGATACTGCAATTAAAACTAAAGGACATTTTGGAATAAACTTCCATCGTGCAGGTGCAGGCTCATTTGTCGATAACTGGTCGGCAGGCTGTATGGTCGTGCCTGACAATAGATGGTTTGAAGCTATCAAAATATTTTACCCTAATCAGCTAATAAACTTTACGTTAATCGAATTATGAGATGCTCGGTGGATTACTTGATGAAGATGAGAGAAAGTATTTATTAAATAAATATTATGTCGAAGGTCATATTTTTACTCCATTAAGAATAACAAATGGAAATTGGATATTACCTTTGTATCAGATTCATTACAATGAAAACATTGATTGCTGGTGGGTAAAATATCTCCCTATTATTGAATACAAATTATAAGAACCATGAACGTACTCTTTCTTCAAGCAGAACCACTCCCCTCGTATCTGACATCACTCGCAAATTATGGAGTCCTTGGCATTTTTGCCATCCTAATGATTGCCTTAATTTACTTCATGGGTAAGCAGTTCTTTGTATGGCACAAGAAAAATGAGAATAGAATACAAGAGCTTGAGAAAAAACTTGAAGAATATTTATCAGAGGACAGATCAAAACTTCTAGAGACAGTAGCATCAAACAACCATGTGATTGAGAACAATACGTCAATGATGAAAAAGCTCCTGAATCTCGTTGAAAGAATGGAAAAATCATACTAATATGAAGGAAAGAAAAAAGTTTAAAGATACAAAAGTAGGTAAGTTTCTTTCGGAGAAAGCTCCAAAGATTCTTCAAACTATAGGCGACATTCTTCCAAGTAATGGGAGTCTAGGTATCGTAAAGAATATCATAAATCTCTCTGATGAATTAACTGACGAGGATAAGGAGATTGTAACAAAGGAGTTAATTGAAATGGAGCAGATAATGCTCAAGGATAGAGAATCAGCAAGAAATAGAGAAATAGAGATAGCAAAAATTCATAAATTTGATTTTTTATTCTATCTTACAGGGCTAGTAGGTCTAGCAGCATTTTGTTTTATGATTTATGCAATCGTTTACCTTACAATACCAGTAGATAACAAAGAGGTGTGGATTCACCTTATCGGTATTACTGAGGGTATTGTAATCTCAATATTCGGTTATTATTTTGGTAGTTCAATTAAAAGAAATTCAAATTAAATCAAATGGAAAAGAATTACGTTTTGCAAGAAGAGCTTGACAAGATTCAAGCAATGAATAATGAGTTTGCTAAAGCAAAGATGGCATTAGGAGAACTAGAGCTAAACAAGCAAGGTATCCTAGGTCAGATTAACGCTATGCGTCAGGAGTTCTCTGAATATGAAAGAATACTAATTTCAAAATATGGCCAAGACTCTGTGATAAATTTACAAACAGGGGAGGTCACCAAAAAAACATAAATAATGGCAAAGATAAGTACATACGCTACTACAGCACCGGCTCTTGGTGATATGCTTATTGGTACAGATGTTAATGACATGAACAGTACTAAGAATTTTACTATAGGAAGTTTGTTGTCGATCCCTGGATCAACAACATACGTTCCATATACAGGAGCGAATGCAAATGTAGATTTAGGCGCATGGCAGTTAAAGGCAAATAGTATATACTCTGTTCTAGCCGAAATCGAGTTCATTAATTCAATTACAGATGACTTTGAAATAAAGGACCAAGGCAGTAACTTCCCTGGATTAAAATTAGACTTTAATAATGGCATTTATTATCTAGGAGATAGTGCAGGATTTGGTAATAGCACATATATATCTGTTGATGATGTAAATCAAGAGATAGAGTTAAGTCAGGCTTTAAAGGTCAATGGGACAGTTGGGACATCAGGAAATCTTCTTATAAGCCAAGGAGCAGGGCTCCCACCAACTTGGACGGCTCCAGGATATCTGACTCCTGTTTATGGTTCATTCTATGATACCACAGTTCAGGGGACAGCTGGTACAACACAAGAACTAATGCAGTTCAACTCAACCGACCTGTCTTATGGCGTGTCAATTGTAAATGATGCTTTTGGAGATCCTAACGAAATAACATTTGCTCAGGCAGGGATTTATAATATTCAGTTCTCTGCACAGCTTAAAAAGATAGGTGGAGCAGGAGCTACTATTTTCTACATATATCTAATAAAAGATGGAATTGCTGTTCCGAACTCAGCTACAGCAGTAACGCTTGAAAATAATGGAGACTTATTGGTTGCTGCATGGAACTGGTACATTGACATTCCAAGCACTCCATCTTACTGCCAAATAGGTTGGTATACAAATAATGCTAATGGAGAATTGCATTATGACGCATCACCTGTGGTTGGTATTCCAGCTATCCCATCAATAATATTGACAGTTAATAAAATAGCATAATGGATGTAAGAAAGATATCGATAGGTGCTGATTATAAGAACGCAATGCATTATGTTGTCGGGCAGAAAGTCTTAGGCGACACTAATGAGATACATCTTATAAGAAGAGACCAATCGGGATCTATCCGAATCTACATAGTAAATAAGAAGCAGGAAATAGTCCTGTGGAAAGAGTTTAATGATACAATTCCAATTTCAATCGAATTTAATATAGATTTTTAATGAAATCACCGACTCAGTTTATAGTAAAGCCTGTAAATGGGAGTCGATATAACAACACAAAAATCATAGCCGGTGTTGAGTTCATTGTAAACACCTCTGAGGAGGAGTCAAAGTTCTCAAATCGTTATGCTGAGGTTATAGAGACACCTATAGATTACAGCGGTCCAATAAGACCAGGTGACACCTTAATCGTCCACCATAATGTCTTTAAGTTCTACAATGACATTAAGGGTAGACGCAAAAGCGGTAAGAGCTTTTTCAAGGAGGACCTGTTCTTTATTGATGAAGAGCAGTTTTTTTTATATAAAAGTGATGGCAAGTGGCAAGCATATGATAGGTATTGTTTCGTAAAACCTATCCCTGCTGAGAAGAGTTATATAGTAAAGCCGTTCACACTTGAGCCTTTAATGGGTACAATGAAGTACCCTAATGAATATTTAAAAAGTAAAGGTGTCAACGAAGGAGATACCGTGTGCTTTGCCCCTAACGGTGAGTACGAATTTGAAATTGATGGTGAAAAGCTATATAGGATGTATGACCATTTTGTGACAATGAAACTTAATCCGGTATGAGCAACAGAGAGCTAAAGCTTAAAATAATAAACTCTGGATACAAGGCCATAGAGGAATTGATAAAGGTTGCAGAGGAAAGTATCATCACTCAGGAAGAGGGCGATATATCAGCAGATAAGTTAAAGAATGCAGCAGCATCCAAAAAGTTGGCAATATTTGATGCATTCGAAATACTCAGCAGAATAGAATCCGAGAAAGAATCTCTTGATTACATAGAAAGAGGTATTAGTAAAGTAGACTCAAAACAAGGCTTTGCAGAAAGACGATCAAAATAGACTTTATTATGTCGTGAAGGATTTAATTCCTTTAAATGCGATTACTAATAAAAATAGAGTTCGCTCTTGGCTGTACGGTTACAATGAGCAGTATGACGTTGTCGTCATCTCAAAGAACGGTCAGATAGGCGAGGTTATAAATATCTCAGGGGTAAACATAGCCCTTCCTCCTGCACCAGAGAACTGCCGCAAAAGGAGTGACTCAAAAGCAGAACAATATTGGGAGCGTGTTCCTGTACCTAAAGAACTTGAGAAGATAAACTCAATCTTCCAATGGAATGAAAAGCCAAACGAGTTCAAAAATAAATGGGTTGACTATATAGAGAATGAGTTCGATTATCGGGAACAAGGGTATTGGTTTATGAATAATGGGACTCCTTGCTATATCACAGGGTCTCATTATATGTACCTGCAATGGTCAAGCATTGACGTAGGATATCCAGATTTCCGAGAAGCGAATAGAATCTTCTTCTTATTTTGGGAGGCTTGCAAAGCGGACCCAAGATGCTTCGGGATGATATACCTCAAGATAAGACGCTCAGGTTTCTCGTTTATGTCATCCTCCGAGTGCGTAAATCTCGCAACACTAGCAAAGGACGCTCGCTTAGGTATCTTGTCAAAGACAGGTGCCGATGCCAAGAAGATGTTTACCGACAAGGTGGTCCCAATCAACAACAAGCTGCCGTTCTTCTTCAAGCCAATAATGGATGGTATGGACAAGCCAAAGGTAGAGTTGGCGTTCCGCGTTCCGGCATCGAAGATTACCAAGAAGAATATGCACGAGGTCAATAACAATGACATAGTCGGATTGGATACTACTATTGACTGGAAGAATACTGAGGAGAACTCTTATGACGGTGAGAAGCTATTATTCCTAGCTCATGACGAATGTTATGCTCCAGAAACAAAAATACTAATGGAAGATTTTTCTTTCAGACAAATAAAGGATATAAACATAGGAGATAAAGTTATAGTTGATGGAGGTAAAATAAAAACTGTCGTAAAGAAAACTAGTGGTAAAACGGATAGGTATATTGTAAAACAACCTTATGGAGAAGATTATATTGTTACTAAAAATCACAGATTAGTATTTAATGAATACAAAAAAGGTGAGGTAATAATGAATCCAGAAGAGTATATAAATAGCTCAAAGTTTAGGAAGCAGCATCTAACAAGAGTAGTATCAAGGGGCATACAATCAGAAGATTGCTTCAATGGAATACCCCCATATTTATTAGGTCTATGGCTAGGAGATGGAAGACAAAGTTCTTTTACGATATTGGTAAACAAAGAAGAAGAACCAGAAATATTAACTTATTTAGGAAGACTTGCACAAATTAAAAATATTGAGTTTGATTTAAGAAAATCAACTTGTAAAAAAATAGTTGAATTTGCATTCAAGGGAATAAATAAATCTTTAAGAGATATAGGAGTTTATAATAATAAACACATTCCAGAAGAATATATTAAATCTTCAATAGAATGCAGGCTTCAATTATTAGCAGGTATTATTGAAACGGATGGATATTCTGATAAGAAAAAAGGAATTATATCTATAGGAATGAGCAGAGAAAAACTTATTGAACAAATAAGATTTATAGCTTTATCTTGTGGTCTTAGTTGTAGTAAGATTAAATGCAAAAATACAAATTTTGGTGCGAAATCTTACAATATAAGTATATCTGGAGATTTATCAATTATACCTCTTATAACTAAAAAGAAATCATTCGAAGAATATTTTCCAAAAACAAGAGGAAGAAGAAATAAAGTATCTGTAGAATATCTTGATCAGGGTGAATATATAGGTATTCAAGTAGATGCCGAAAACGATAACGAAAGAAGATTGATACTTGGAGATTTTACAGTTAGTATGAATAGTGGAAAATGGGTCAAGCCAAATAACATTCTTAACAACTGGCGTGTAACAAAAACGTGTTTGCGTTTGGGTAGCAAGATTATAGGCAAGTGTATGATGGGGTCTACCTCAAATGCCTTGAACAAGGGTGGTGACAACTTTAAGTCCTTGTACTATGACTCAAATGTAGAGAACAGGAATGCTAATGGTCAGACAAAGAGTGGGCTATACGCCTTGTTTATCCCGATGGAATGGAATATGGAGGGCTTTATTGACAAGTATGGTATGCCTGTATTCAGGAAGCCTGAGAAACCAATAGAGGGAGTAGATGGTGGCAAGATATCAAATGGAGCGATTGACTACTGGGAGAATGAGGCAGCGTCACTAAAGAATGATGCCGATGCGCTGAACGAGTTCTATCGTCAGTTTCCAAGGTCAGAGTCCCATGCATTTAGAGATGAGAGTAAGCAGGCGATATTTAACCTGACTAAGATATATCAGCAAATTGATTACAATGACTCGTTAATTAAGGAGCAGTATTTGACAAGAGGGTCATTCTCATGGAAAGACGGAATTAAAGACACAAAGGTTGTATGGACTCCAAATAAACATGGAAGATTTTTAATTAGCTGGTTCCCTCCTGCGCATTATGCGAACAATGTGCATACAAGGAATGGAATGAAGTATCCAGGGAATGAGCATTTAGGGTCTTTTGGATGTGACCCATATGACATCTCAGCAGTTGTTGGAGGAAGAGGGTCAAGTGGATCGCTGCATGGGATGACAAAGTTCCACATGGATGACGCTCCAGTTAATGAGTTCTTTTTGGAATATATAGCAAGACCACAAACAGCAGAGATATTTTTTGAAGAGATACTTATGGCTTGCGTTTACTACGGAATGCCAATACTTATAGAGAATAATAAACCAAGGTTATTGTACCATTTTAAGAATAGAGGATACAGAGGATTTTGTATGAACAGACCAGACAAGCAGTTGAACAAGTTGACAAAGACAGAGCGAGAGCTAGGTGGTATACCTAACTCATCTGAGGATGTCAAGCAGTCTCATGCCTCTGCAATCGAGTCATACATCGAGAAGTTTATAGGATTTGATTATACCGGTGCATATAGAGAACCTGACGTAATTGGCAATATGCCATTTACAAGAACACTTGAAGATTGGGCAAAGTTTGATATAAATGACAGGACTAAATTTGACGCTGCAATCAGCTCAGGATTAGCAATTATGGCAAATCAGAAACACCTTTATATGCCAGAAAAGAAAGAATCAAAAATAATTATTAACTTTGCCAGATATACAAACGATGGGTTAACAAGTCAAATAATGAAATGAAAGATATAATCATAGACATACAGTACTCGGACTTCCCTAGCCAATGGGCAACTGACGCAGAGAAAGCATCAGAAAGCTATGGGCTTCAAGTAGGACAAGCTATTCAATATGAGTGGTTTAGAAAGGATGGGACATCTTGCAGATACTACAGCAGATGGAGAGAGTTCCACAAGCTTAGGCTCTATGCAAGGGGTGAACAGTCGGTAGCAAAGTATAAGAACGAGCTAGCGATTGATGGAGATTTGTCTTATTTGAATATCGACTGGACTCCTGTTCCTGTTATACCAAAGTTTGTTGACATCGTAGTGAACGGAATGGCTGACAGGTTATTCAAGCCAAAGGCGTATGCTCAAGATGCTATGTCATTGGCAAAGCGCAATAAGTACCAGGACATGATAGAGACCCAGATGATTGGCAAGCCAATATTTGAGACGATTCAAAAGTTCACAGGTGCCAATCCATTTGTTACGGACCCGAACACGCTACCTGAGAATGACGAGGAGCTGTCATTGTATATGCAAATAAATTACAAGCCTGCAATTGAGATAGCAGAGGAGGTAGCAATAAACACAATATTTGACGAGAACCACTACTACGACACAAGAAAGCGCTTAGACTATGACATGACTGTACTTGGTATAGCAGTAGCAAAGCATGAGTTCTTGC
>Ga0209990_10001430_pt1 | contig 20179 bp, 38 predicted proteins | sample NOAtaG_6_FD_187304 | JGI IMG/M metagenome (GOLD analysis project Ga0209990, IMG submission 187304) | Freshwater lake microbial communities from Lake Erie, under a cyanobacterial bloom - NOAA_Erie_Diel5S_2200h metaG (SPAdes) (version 2) | ecosystem: Environmental > Aquatic > Freshwater > Lake ...
TGCTGACTTCGTGCATTAGAAGCAAGGATTTTAAGTTTATCCAATCTTATTTCTAAGTAAGTTTTATAGACGTGTTGGATAGGTTGTTCAATTGGTTCTTCCACTTGTAAGAAATGGAATAGGGTTGTTAGGATTTGTTTCATACTCTTTCTATTTTAGTTTTAATTGTTAATTGTTTTTGTTTAAATTTACATAGGGCATAATTCCCCTCAATGATAGTAGCCTTAGTAACTACATCAACAAGTTTATACTCGTTGATTATTTTTCCCTTGGGAGGCTTAGGGTAGTGAAATTCCTTCCACTTTGTTCGTGTTATGTATTCCATAATTTTTTATTGTTAGTTAGTTTACACATCCACCACTATTAATGATGGATGCCCTCACTATTTTTGCAGACTTGTAACTGCTAACCGAACACAATTTCTTGGTAGAAAACTTGCTGTAGGATAACATCTCCTGTCTCCGCATCGTCATTCTCCTCAATCATATTCATAAGATGTCTTATTGGCGTTTCTTGGACTCTGCTGTGAACATCTGCCAAGGTAATGGACTTGGTTTGGTCTCCATCGCCCTCAAAGTCTACTAAAGTCAACTTGTTGCCATCCCTAAGAATCTGCATAAGAATGTCCTCGTAGCAGGGATTCTTTAATTTGTTTTTAGCTGATTTGTAGTCCTCACGTTTGAAGTCCATTTCAAGTCCGTAACCATCTACATAGCCAAGGCTATTGCACAAGGCATTGTAGAAATATTTTTCTGATTCTTCGTGTGTTAAAATAATTTTCATTGTTTTAGTTTTTTAATGGTTATCTTACTAAATCTATTAATTTTTGTTTTCTTAGTATGCTTCTGGCAGTCTCAATTTTTACTTCAAAATTATTCGAGTATTGCTCTGCCTCTTCTTCTTCTGCCTCTTCCAAGGTATCAAAGAATCTTGTATCTCTCTGGTCATCCTTATCAAAATCGTAAATACTTGCCTTAAAAAGATATTCTTGTGCCTCATCTTCTGTTTCAAAAGATTCAACAAAACAGGGGTTATTTCCTCTTATTCCCCACGTCCAAACGTCAAAACTTATTACATTTCCGCTTTCGTCTTGGGCTTCTCTAATATGTAGCCTTGCCTCAACTCCTCTTGGGCTTGTTGTAATATCTACAGACTCAAAAATAAAGTCTGCTAAATTCATTGTTTTAATCTTACCCGAATAGTCAAAGTAAAATATTGTTTTTTCTTGTGCTTGTTTTAATGTTAAATTTTTCATAGTTGTTTTTTTTAATTAAAGATGATTGATAATTTGAGTTTTAAGACTGCTTTTTTAAATTCTGATAACTTAGCTAAGTTAAGATTATTTTGCTTCGCTATAATAACTAAAAAAGGGGTAATTTCACTTACCCTACTTTGATTTATTCCATCAGTCTGACTGACGAATAAATTTAAGATAGTGTTGTTCATATTTTCTTTCTTAAGGTTAGATATTTTTGCCTTCTGTGGGTCTCAATAAATTCCTGCCTTACTGCCTCCTCTTTTGGCTCATTTTCTAAATCCTTTGCCTTGGTTTGTTCAGCCTCTTCAATAGTCTCAAAGTATCTGGTGTCTCTATCATTATCGTTTTTAAAGTCTATGCAGGCACATTCAAATCCATACTGCTCCGCCTCATCAAGAGTTTGGAAGGATTTTTGGAAACGACTATTACCTCCGCCACCATACTTGTAAATGTCGTAACGAATTACGTTCCCATTCTCATCTTCAATCTCTCTAACATAGATAGCAGGCTTAATGATTCTTGATACTCTTATTTTTTCTAAAGACTCAAAGATAAAGTCCGCTAAATTAGCAGACTTTATTTCTTGGTCATCAATGTAGAATATTGTTTTTTCTTGGGCTGTTTTTAAAGTTAGTTTTTCCATTGCTTTTAAGTTTTTATAGTTTAATTGATGATTCGTTTCTCTTGGGCGTTTGTTGTATCAATTCTAAATTTGCTTTAGCTATTAACAACATTTGTAAGTGAATAGCTGTTAATTCTTTTTCATCGTTCCACTCTTGCTTTAAATCAAATAGGGTATCTTTTGCCCATTCATCAAGTGTTTCAATAATTTCTGTTAAATTTGGTTTCATAGTTAATTTTTTAGGGGTTAAAATTTATTGTTAATTACTAATTGGCTTTTTTTCTTTGGGTATGCCTGTGGGCAAGTTCTTTGAGATGCACAACCCACTAAGATTGACATCAATAAAATTGCTGAGATTAATTTTTTCATGGTGTATAAATTAGATGTTATTATTACTACAAAAATTGTCAAAGTAGGCATCCTCTTGTGCCTGCACCAGATTGCCATCGTCATTAGATTCTTCCATGCTCTTGGCTTTAGGTGACGTGACTGCGAAACATTGTTTAGTTGAATAATCATAAAACATTGAATCGCCTTTCTTTATTTTTACTCCTGTTTCAGAGCATTGGCTATTAAATTTAGCTGTTATCTTTTTCATGGTTTATTGTATTTCTGAGTAAGTACCAATTGGATAAAATGAAATTGTGCAGTAGTTATCTTTGCAGTACTGCTCTGCTTCTTTTTTATTTGGTGTGCATAACCTTGGCATCTCTTCGCAATCTACACAAAGGTACAATGGCTGAGTTTGGTTTATTGTCTCCATCTTAGATGCCACTCTTTTTTCTTGTTTCCACTCTATTAAATTTGTCATGTTTTCTAATTTTGAATTGTTTCTGTGTATGTGATTGACTCCAAATATTTTTTGTTTCCTGCTTCTACCAATTCCTTAATGTCGGTAAGAACGTTTTTTATATCTGCCTCAACAAAGTTATTGTAAGAATAGCCATTAAAGGCACTTTTCTTTACTTCTGCGTAACGATGTGTGTAGCGGAAGGATGATTCTATACTTTCCCTTCTTCCATACTCTCCTGCATTATAAATAAGTAGTGTGCCTGTAAGCATAGAAAAGCCTTCAGACTTTCTTATTGCCTTGCGGTAGTTTTCAACTATCTTCTTGTAGTTAAGAAGGCTGTTGTGGTTTGTAAAGATTAGGTCTGTTACTACAAACTCTGTTCTTAGCATGATGTTAAATTCGTTAGCAATTGCTATTTCTACTTTTACTATTTTTTCCATGTTTTTATGTATTAGTTATACCTCGAAAAGTCCCATAAAAATAGCAGTTAAGCTATCTCTATGGGACTAATACTTTTTTAATTATGCTGTAACCAAGGAAGGTGTATTTAACCAACCTACCATTGTCTTGTAGGCTCTCTCATTTATTGCGGCATCGTTACCAAACATTAAAGAGAAGTCCTTGTCTCTGCTGTTACTGCTGTGGTTAGTGTAGCGAGTAACTGCATTGAACAAAGCCCACAGGCTTTCACCCTGCTCATCAATTGACTTGTTGATGTCGTTTGATAAGGCTAACATTTGATTCTTGGTTCTGGAAGATGTCTCGTTAGCACTACCCTTGATTGTCTCTCCAAAAACAGCGTTAACAATATCTACGATGTGTTTTCTTTCAAATGTCCTTGTGCTTGCTGTTTCAAAAACTGCCATCTGCTTGTCCTCAAACTCAAGCAATTTTCTTAAACTTTTAACTGCCTCGTCAACCCTCTGTTGCATACTTGCTGTATGGCGAAACTTAGAGATTTCTTTATTGGCAATTGCAAAGGTATTGGCACAACAAACAACTTGATTACTTGTACCAAAGCCAAGACTCATTGAGCCATCGTGAGCATTTGTGCCTGTGATGAAACGTTTGATTCCAGACTTCCCTATGTACAATTCTGGTAGCTCTAATTGAACAAATACTCTTGAGCCTCCCTTAAGTGTTCCTCCTCCCATGTTACCAAACGACCCCAATGTTTCGCTGTTGTTCCAAGGATGAGTCAATTGCAGGTCTTTACTAAATACTTCTTTAGCACTATCGTGTACTAAGCCAACCAATTCATGGTTCTGTAGTACTTCGTATCTTTCACCAACTACACCAAGATAGGCTTTGGTATCGCTTCTTGTGGAAGCATAAGCATCTGGCAGGATGATTCCAGACTCAGTTGTTAACTTTTCTTTTCTCACAGTCCAATTAAGACCTGTAGCCATTAGTACTTCGAAAATAATTTCTTCTCTACTTAAATTTTGATTGTTCATGTTTTTTTGTTTTTTAGGTTAGTTATTTATTTTGATTGTTTAGTTTAATATGCTGATACTTCTCTTCTTTGATTCTCTTCAAATGTAGCTGACTCCCATTCATCGTCCTCATGGTTAGTTAGCTCATGGAAGTACTTTGACAATTCCAAGGCTATCTTCTCTAATTTAGCTGTTTCTGTGGTAGTAAAAGACGTTCTAAAGATGTTGTGGTTAGTTTGGATACGTCCAAGCATACCGCCACCAAGATAATTCTGGTAAGCACTCATTTTAGACCCCTGCTTGAAGCCAAACTTCTCAAGGGATATTTCTACTCCGCCACCTCTGTGGGATACTTCTTGGCGCAAAATTGCTGTTGTGATTTTTGCTCTTAAATTTCTCATGTTTTCTTAAATTAAATTAGTGTTTATAATTGTGTGATAGTTTCTACTCCTACAGCCCATACATTAAAAATTGTTGGGTTCTCGTCCCAAGTATTGGTGAACCCAAAAGTACTCAGAACGTTCTCAATATCGCCGTCTGTTTTGTCTGTTAAATTCTGAACAACTACAATAGTGTTATTGTATTGTATCTTACCTACAAATAAAGGGAAGATAATTGTCAGCACGATGGCTAAACTTGTTACTTTTAATATTTTCATAATTTCTATTTTTTTATGGTTAAGAGCAAACCTCCATTGGAGGCAATAGATACCTATTTTTAATTGCTTTCGTACTTAAGACTCATCAGTTAACCTTTCTTTACTCCTAACGATTGCAGTAGTGCTACATCCAATTCTGTTAGGTGTTGAGGACAATTTCCTGCCTCGTATTCTGAAACAACAATCTGCAAGGTATGTCTACTACCTTGCTCAGTTGTTTTTACTATGGTGGCATAGATGCCTTCCCTTGTTGCTGTGATTGTTTGGTGATTGTTCATGTTTTTATAGATTAGAATTGTTTAAAAAATTTAATGTTAAATGTGTTTTTCTGACCCTGATATGTGTTGCTGTACACCAATACTCCCTCGTTACCGAATGGGAAGTTAGGAATATACCATGCTATGCACTCTTGATTCATAAGTAGTGATAGTGCAGATAACTTGTTGTACATCCACTTATACTCACCTTCGTAGTTAAATTTCATTACCACGTTGTCTTCCTCCTGCTGAATGTATACTCCGTCATCTTTGCGTGACTGAATGTTGTAGCATCCGTGTGCTGATAATATTTTTGTGGCAAGGTCTGATGCCTGCTCGTAGTTGAAGGGATTGTTTCCCAAACCAATGTTTAATTGTAATTCCATGTTTTTTATATTTTATTTGGTTTATAAATTTTCAATTCTATTTTGTTCATACTTCGGCAGTTGATATAGGTAATCTAAGTATTTATCAAAACTATTTTCGCATAGTCTGTTATACTTCTTGACTTCCTTCTCATTACCTTCGTTATCTGCTTTATCTCTCAAGTCATTAAGAGAATTGTACTTGTTCAAGGCTGTTATACAGCGATTGAATAAAGATTGATTGTTTTTGTTTTTTGCTGTCATAAAATTAATAGTTAGTTTACAACAGCAGAAGAATAATCTCCTGCTGTCCCTCACTATTACCCATGATAAGGTTGATGACTTGTAACATCTATTAATTATTGGCTGAAATTTATCTTGCTATTTTCGTGACACCTCGTCACTACTTCCTGCTCCCTGCTCAATTATTCACATTACTATTTACACGATTACAGAGAGATTAATCCTTCTCTCGATGCCTCAACTACTTACTGCGTAGGATATTACAAGGACTTACTGCCGTTAGGCTTGGTGTGAATTTCGAGATTTCAAAGAACAACATCCGATTGATGACAGGACAAATGTACGGCGATAAATTATATTTGCAAATATATTTTATAAATTGATTAATATATTAACATTCCTTAACAATTAGCTTTTTATTTAACTTTTCGCTGAGGTCTTAACTTATTGTACTGCTCTCTGCACTCAATAAGATAATCTAAGGTAATATCTGGGAGATTCAATGCATCGTAAATCTTAGTGAAGTAGTTAAAGTTATCAATTGAATAGTTAATCCCAGAACGTGTGCCATATAAACTATCTAACGTGTATTTATAGCCTCTCTCCTGCATGATTGATACAAGTTGCTTATAAGTAATAGATTGTTCGTGTAGTGCCAATTTAATAGGCAAAAACAATAGTTTCTGTAGCTCCTTGTTGTATGTTCTATAATTATACACGTAATTAGGAAAGTTAGGTGAGTCTAACTTTATTTTTTAGGGGATTATAACTCTTTTTCATGCTCAAAAGTATAAAAAATTAAATAATTTCACAAAATTTCATCATGTAAATGGTCGAAAAAGCCTAAATTTGTCCGTTTAATCCCCGAACTAATAAGACAATGAATAAAAAAGTATCTAAAAACAAGGTTTATTGCTTCTGTGAATGCTGTAACCAATATTTTGAATTGGTTTATAAATGGAAACGTTTCTGCTCAGACTCATGCAGGAGAAAAGCCAAATATATTCGCTTAGGAAGATAATTTTACTGCTTTGGAAGAAAAGTATATCCAAGAGCCTTAATATCGTTACATCTCTTCTTTAGAGTCCTTCTGTCAATCTTAGTCAGCCTTTCTGCCTCATTTAGAGATGAGAATTTAGAGCCATTGATAATATACCAACCCTTGAATTTAGGGTGATTTTCGCCAATTTTAGCCTTGCTCTGTAGTTTTTTAGTCTCTTGGCTCAGTTTCTTCCCAAAACGCCAATGGTCTGCGCCGTATTTAGGCTTAATTAACCCTGTAGCATGAGCGTGTTGGATGTTTTCGGCAATGGTTGTCCACTCAAGGTTTGATACATGGTTGTTTGCTTTGTTTCCGTCCTTATGATTAACCCAAGGCTTTCCCTCTGGATTGTCAATGTAGGTAAGGGCTACCAGACGATGAACAGCTATTCTTCTGTATAGCTCAATTGTTCTAAATAAGGTAGCATAAAGATAGCCTGTTGGCTTGCCTTTAGCCTGCTGTATCCCTTGTTTAATCAGCCTTCCAGTAGTTGTGTTGATGATTGTTTTACCATCCTCAGTAATGGTGTAGTTTGTGTAATTAGGTATTTGTTTCATAAAGTATTGATTAATATTATAATACAAAGGTAGTGATAATTTTATAATACAAAAATTTAATCTTATAATCTTTATTATGATACCACTTTGCTTGTGTTTATAATACATTTGCTTCCCTCCTACCCTATCCATAAGGGTTTCAATCAATATACCTTCTTGTTTTCTTGCCATGTAGCGTATGTAGGGAGATGCCTCAGCCCAATCGCAATTGTAGGCAGGTAGCAGGAATCGGATTGAAAATGGAAGTCAAAATCGAAAAGTCAAAAGTTATGTCGGGGTAGTGTTTTTGGCGTGTGTGCTGGTGCTGAACAGGTGGTGTTACTCCTCGTTTACACACATATCCTATTAAATTTAGGAATGGGTATGGGGGGATATTTAGAAAGGGGTACTTGTTATAGGGGGGTAAATAAAGAAGCCACTACTTTGTTTAGAAGTAATGGCTTTTAGGAGTGTGAGACTAAGGGTGTTTAGTCAAGGATAGTCCAGTCCTCGGCTAAGGTGTCTGTAGAAGATGGAGACCAACCGCTAATTTCGTTGTCGATGTTTACTAAGGCTAATTGATTAGAGTAGCGAATTGATACTGCCTTGCTGTTTATGTTAGGCATCATAGTACCATTTTTTGTTTCTGCGTCAATTCTTTGCTTAAACACATCTTTTACTGATTGAGGTAGTGATTGCATTTGAGGAACGATAGGAATTTGAATAGATGCAGGTACTTGCATAAATACAAATAATCCTTTTCCGTTCCATCCTTTACGCTGGACTCTTTCGCCATTTTTTAAGGCTTCGATAGCTTTTCCAAAACTTAGTCCTTCTTTTTTAGGAAATAAGTTATGTACTGATACATAGATACTTTCTTCTAAAACTCTTTCAGGAAATTCATCTGCATCATTTAGTAGCATTTCAATTGTTTCGTCATTGATAGGTGTTCCTTCTGCCTTAAATCTTTTCTTTACGTTTTCGTAAACTTTTTGCTCGTCAAAAGAAAGTGTAATCACTCTCTCGGTTGTTGTTGTTTGACTCATTGTTTTATATGGGTTTAATTAAGCCGCCCAAGGCTGTTAGTTTTTAGTATCTGAAACGTATGAATTTTTAATTTTGATAGTATCTTCTGTAACCTTGTTGATTATATCTTTGGCTATATCGGTTAATTGATAGTTGTCTGCTGTTATTAGTGTTCTTTCGATTTCTACTTCTATGTAAGAAGTTTTTACTTTAATTTTTATCATAGATTGGTTTTTTAAAAGCATCCTCCTATGTTGATATGGTTGTTGGGTTTGGGTTCGGTTGTTGATGGATTGATTGTTTTTTCATACTCCCAGATTGTTTTTTCGTAGTCGTGCTTTTCGATAGGTATACTAAGCAATCCTCTGTTGTCAAGGAAGTTTATGAAGTCCATTAGTTCTTTTGTTGCCATAGGTTTATTTTTTAGTGTTTCTTTAGGTTCTAAAGCCCCTTTTAGGCTCATATAGTTTTTAGCTCTTTGTTTAGCTTCTTCTGATGTGTTTTCCATATTCAAATATTAACTATTAATTATTGATTCAACTTGTTTTACGCTAAGGGGGGAGTAGAAAGTGTATCCATTGGAGTATATTATGGATTCTTTTGGGTCTTCGGGGTCAGATGTTATGGCGTTTATGTTGTAGAATATAACGTCTTTGATTGTAAATTCTTCAACTTTAAACTTTTCTTGTATCCCTAATCTTTTAAGGTTTAGTGTTTCGTCTGTGTGGTAGTAGATAGGTATTGTTGCTTTCATAGGTTATTATTTTGCGTTTTTAAAAATTACAGAGTTAGATTTTTCTTCTCTGTATATTTCCAATACTTCTTCTGTTGGCTGTGGCGTAAACTTGTCTGTTACATTATTACCTTTCTCGTCTTTAACCAAATACCCTTTAATGATTGAATCGAAAACGTCTTTCATAACTTGATTTTCTTTCACTTTATACTCCAAGTATAGTTTCTTGTATTTTAAATACAATGTCCAAAAGTGTAGTGCTACAATAGTCATTGCTATAAAAGCAAGTGGCAGGATTATTTCAAATACTATTTCTTTCATTCTACAAATGTATTACATTGTTTTCTTATTAGTCGTTTTTAAACGTTTATAAACGGTTAATTAAATTTTTCTATCTAAAGATATGTTTTTGCAGAATCTAATTTCTTTGTTGTTAAGAGTCCAAATCTCTCCGTTGTCCATTGCACAAGTAAATAGCAAATCGTGTTCCTGCGAGTAATCAATCACCAAAATTGCGTAACCTTCCATATTGTCAGATATTCTAAAAATTGGTATCATAGGATTTAGTTGGAGCATCATTGTTTGTCAAGTTATAGACTTGTTGTTTAATTTACTTTACATATTTTCATCTAATAATTTTAGCACAGCAAGCCAAGTTGATTTTTTTTGAAGTAAATATCCATTCTTGATTTGCCAGCTTTTTCTCTTAATAAGTAGATATCGAGACCAAATATGTCTGTGTCGTTTTTGTACCCATAGTAGCCCAAGAAATCTATCTGATTAAACGTGAACATCACATATCCATCCACGTATATCTTTACTCTACCATTGTAGATTTTTAATTCGTACTTGTGTTGTGGTTTTTCCATTGTTTTATTCATTTTCTTTGTATTTTTCAATAATTAATAGGCAACTATCGCCAACCTTCCATTTATTTTCATAGGCAAATGGAATACTTACCTCTATTGTTTTCTTGTCGTTTTGCACCCAAATTTTAGGCAACACAGAACTCCTTCCTCTATGCCCTTGTTGAATTGCGGACACTTTTCCATCTACTATTTCTTGTCCAATGTTTGAATACTTTGGCTCGGTGCAAGAAATTAGTAGGATTGTAGTAATTAATAAAGCTGCTTTCATCATTCCGAATATTGAGGTTTACATTTTGCTTGTTCTTCTTTAGAAAGTCTATTAAACATTCTTGTTGAGATTATTACTCTGTCTTTGTCAATGTAGTAAGTAGGAGAGCCTAAGATGTAAAAATACTTAGGGTCTATTGTGTTACTTGCTATTAGGCTGTTTATTTTTTGGGTTGGGGACATATTATTTAGTTTAATTTATTAAAGTTTGGCAATCCTAAAGAGCATCTATCTCTTTTTTAACTTCGTTCCAAAAATTATTAGTTCCTTTTCCTGTTTGAATAATCCAAACATTGTTTTGTTCTACGATTAAATCAAGTGCCGCTAAAGCACATTTTTTTGCATCTTTTTTTACTTTCCTATTTCTTTCTTCTGAATTAGGGTCGTGCCATCGCAAATCAGTTACAAAATCATAGTTCAATAAAATGGAAAACTTTTTTACCATTTCTTCTGCTTTTTCTTTTGGTGTCATTCTTATTTAAGTTACGTTAAACCACTAAATTAATTGACAATTCTTTCTGAATAATAGCCAATTCCTCATAAGTCCAAGAAGTCCTACCATTTAGCTTGTTAAATACTGACATAGAAGTCTTAGATATTTCACTTGCTAAGTCTGTAGTAGAAAGTTTTTGCTCGTTCATTGCCTTTTTTATCTTGTTGTTTAAATCGGTCTTTAACCTCTCTTTTGTTTTTTCTATTTCTTTTGTTGACATAATTTAGATTTATTTGCGACAAAGATATATCAAACAAAATTATTTTGCAAATTTATTTTTAAAAAGCATCATCAGGCACGTCTAATTTATTTCCAAATCCCCAATCTTCTTTTTCAGTCGGTGGTTTATAGTTGTCTTTTTTAAGTATTGGAGTAGTAAATGCACCGTTTGGTTTTATGGGGCTTGGCTCAAAGGCTTCTGTTTGTTTTGCTATTGGAGGTAAAATATTGCTTGGAGTTCCTTTTCTTCTGTCTCTCATAGGGTTTATTCCATATTGGTTTTCAAATCCTGCTCCGTCAGCTTGTAATTTGATTAAATATGGAGTATCTCTGCCTGTTTGTTTTCCGCCAGTTTCATTTTCTTTAATTTTTTGAACGTGAATTTGTGTCCACATCCATTTATCGGGGTGGTTTGCTAATCTATGCACTACCATAAAATCGTCTGCTTTATTTGGGAATTTACTACCTCCTTCTGCATCTGCTTTTGTTGGTGTTGCTGCATATCCTTCGTAAATATGTCCTTTTGGATATACTCTTCTTAGTGCCTCGGTGGCAGCGTGAACATTTAGGGTAATCCCAATTCTTGTTTGAGTAATAAACAATTTCATATCTAACATTGCTCTGTAATCGTATTGATGTTCATTGACCGCTTCTTTTGTCAAAACATTGTAAGGCTCAATCACAAACCTTGTATATTTTTTTGTTTTTGATAATTTCTTGCCAATAGCAAGCATATCCTTGTATGTAAAAGGAATGTCATTTCTAATAATCGTAAAATGTTCTTCTACCCAAGACATTGATTCTTTTACTTGTTTTTCGGACATACTTTTAATTGGTATTCCCATATAAAATTCCATTAATCTATACTTTAAAGTTCCGACGTGATTTTCTCCTGCATAAATTATATAGTTCTTTTCGTTAAAATAGCAATCCATTACAGCAAGAAACCAAGTAACGACTGATTTACCTGCATTATCGTGTCCCAATACCATTACCAAAGATTCATCTTTAAATCTCCAATACTCGTCTAAGTCATCCCATCCCGTTTTGTCTGCCATTTTAAAAGTGCCATCTCTTTTTTGTTGAATAAATCTATCACAGGATTCTTTGCTTGCAATAAAATCAAAATTATCATCGTCAATCTTAATTTCTACTTTGTCTAAATATTCTGCTTGCGGTTCTTTCTTAAATTCTTTCTTTTCGGGAGTAAAATTTCCGTACCCTTCCTTCAATAACCACTTGGCACAATCTGAAAAGTTATCTCTAAATTTTAGCTTAGCAAGGACTTGACTTGCATTGTATCCTTTGTTTTGTTCAAATTCAGTAGAAGAAGTAAACACATAAAATATCCTTTTGGCTTCGTTCCAATCCGCACTCCACATACCTTCGCCAGCAGGTCTAAGAAGTAAATTTTTATCTCCACGTTGCAACTTAACTTTCCACCCTTCGGATTCCAAAAGTGAAAGCACATCACCTCTATTATTCCAATCCTCGAATGGTGAAACATTTTCAGATAGTGTTTTTATATCGTTTTTCTTAATCGTAGGCGTTTCAAATACCTCGTTTAAGGTCTTTGCACAAACGAACAAAATTTCTCTCTCTAAAACGCTTAAAACAGAAATCTTGTCAAATGAGCCATAAATTATCTTGTAACCCTCGCTTGGAGCAACCATAAAATAACCGCCTTCCCCTCTCGTTTCAATCAATACACGAATTTTATCCTTTGGGTTTTCTAATTTTTCCGCTTCTGTGCAATGCCTGTTTGCAAGTTTTTTATTGCCTTCAATTTCTTCGCATCGGTAGATAAAATGATACCCTCCGCTTGGGGTTAATTGAACAACAAGTTTGCTCAAAAGTCCTTTGTCTGCTTGTGCAATCAATAGCTTGTAAGTATCAAATAACTTGCCTGTTAGGTCGTATTTGCTATCAATATCAATTATCTCTAAACCTCCGCTAACTGCACCACACACAATGCCAATTCCTACGGTGTTTGTAAAACTTGGTTCTATCAATTCTGTTTGGTTTTTCTTCCAACTGCCTATCGGCAATTTCTTTTCTCCAACAGGGATAACCGACAACCCTAAGTTAAAATATTCTTTTGCTTTCTCAATCATTTTCTAAGTTTTTTATGCTAAAATTTGCTGTTACTGTTTCGGGAAAAATTATTTCTCCTGCTTGGCGTTTCTTTTCGGGAGTTGTGTTAGTTGACTGTATTTCATCATCCCAATGTCTGCCATTTAGGTAAGTTGATGGGTGTTTGCGATATGTCTTATCAGGTGTTGAATTAACGTAAGCCGAAATCGCCCCAAGACAAGATTGCATTTCATCAATATTTAGCTTCATCCATTCTTTACTTGCTTTTTCTTTACCAACCTTGTATTGATAATCAATCCAAAATTTATTAAATAACTCTATTTTTATTCTTATTAATTCTTTTTCTTTTTCTTTATTGCTTTTTTTCGCTTTAGTTTCGTTAAGCGAATTAAAAGCGTTCGGTTTTTCATCTAATGGTAGCAAGGCTTTTGGGCGACCTCCTTTTTTGCCATTTTTTGAATTAATTTTAGATTTGTGTTTTGCAGTTAATAATTGTTCATCTAAAAACGCTATTGAAATTAACCCATCGTTAACCGAAAAAAAGCGGTCGCTTAATTCGGTTAATCTTTCGCTTTTAATTCGCTTTTTTAATTCGTCAAACGAAATATTTCCGTCTCGATGCCAATACATTGCGCACACATTAATAAATATTCCTTGAAGTTCGTAATCTTCATATATGATATTTCCTGTAAGCCATTCAGTAGCTACAAATTTAAAGTAGGGAAAGTTTGTAGCCATTGTTATAAAGATTTAAGTAAATTAATCCTATCAATAGCAGCCTTCTTAATATTGGCTTTTGGATTTGTTTCTGCCAAGAACCAAGTTAAATACTTTAAGTCAAAGCACTCTGCAATTAAAGTTCCTTTGTACTTTCCAAAATAAAACTTTGGTGGTTGGTAAGCAATGTTTTTGATAAACGATTGACAATTATTGCACGTAGCAACGTTCTGTCCATTCTTTAATTGTGTGGAGTAGTCGTTCTCTACCCCACACTTTTTACAAACTATTTGTTCCATAAAGTAAAAATGCCATTAAATGAAAGTCGGAGTTTTCAGATAACAGCTATTTTATTAAAATTTCTTTGAAGGTTTGCTCCGACACAAATCCTTTTGCAAATATACAAAAACATTTTTGAATAAAACAAAAAAAATATTTTTTAGTAAAAAGCGAACTACAATTGTACGTATTATTTTTTTATTAAACAAATTAAAAAGCTTTTTACTTAATGAAATAATTGTTAGTTTTGTAAAATTCTAATCTTTTAATTAATAATACTTTAGTTATGGCATCAAAAGAAAAAAGAAAATATAATGATGAATACGTTAAAGCACATTGGCTTACGAGTAAATTAGAAGATATAGCAAAACACTTAGACATAACAACAAAAACTGTTCAAAACATAGGCAGAAAGCAAGGATTAAGACCAAAAACATCAGAATTTTTAAAAGAACTAAGACAATCAAATACGTTTGAACAAAAGTTAGACGAGTCTAACTTTAATCCTGTTGACAATTGGTCTCACGGATGGCTAAAAACAAAGGAAGCAAGTATCTTTGTAAAGAACCCTAACGGAACGATAGATTTAGAACAGCTTGTAGAAACACTTTTTAAAGACATAATAAAAAGAGAAACCCCTAAAAGGGATTATCCAAAAGCAAAAGAAAAGACATTTGATAGGTTGGTAATTACAGACATACACATAGGGCTTGACCCAAACAAATCGGGAAATTCTATGTACCCTATGAAATGGGGAGAAGAAGATATTTATGAAACCTTAGAAACAATAGTAGATAATGTTTTAAAGTATAAGACATCTGATATTTTGTATATTGATAACCTTGGAGACTACCTTGATGGGTATGAAGGACAAACAACAAGAGGTGGACATAGCTTAGACCAAAATATGAGTACCGAAAAGCAGTTTACAGTAGGTATAGATTGGTTTGTGCGATTGATAGAGATATTAGTTAGACATTACGACTTTATTTACATAAGGAACATCACAAATGATAATCACGCTGGCAACTTTGGACTTATTTGCGGAGTGTCTATTAAAAAGATTATAGAACTAAAATTTAGAAACGTAGAATTTGTAAATCAAAAAGCGTTTATAGACCACTACCAAATAGGAAGACACATCTATTTGTTGTGCCACGGAAAAGACAGACACCTAATGAAGTATGCTTTTTCAGCAATACCGAATAAAGATAATATCCACAAAATTGAAAATTATATTTCAAACCAAAGACTTGATAGAGATTGTTTTATAGAATTTAGCAAAGGAGATAGCCATATTTATAATGCAGATAATGGCTCATCGGACTTGTTTTCTTACATAAGTTATCCTACCTTAGCACCTAATTCAGAATGGATAACTACTAACTTCAAGAAAGGCAAAAGAGGATTTGTTTTTGAGAATGTAGAGTATAATTCTAATAATAAAAGTATTCACCCAATTTATTTATGAAAGTTATGCCAATAACAAAGCTGGGAATGAAGTTTAATAAGAAGAAGCGTAAAGTTTCTGCTCCAAAGGAAATACCTATTGAACACCCTATGGTAGCACTTGAATACTATCAAGATGTTTATGAAACCAAAAGAGAATTTGATAAGGATAAGTTAAAGTATGTTGATAAAAGAACAAGAACAGGAGAATATGCAATAAAGAATTTTATCTTTGACATACAGGAAACAAGAATTAAGAATTTAAGCCAATTTGAGTTATTGGTAAATGGAGAACTTAGAGAAGCGACAAAAATTATTTTTACTGATGACACATACCTTGTTTCACCTTATGACTTATTGATGTTTATAAAGTTAGAGTTTCCAGACTACCTTTCAAAGTTAAACGCTTATATGCCACCGATGGTTTGATACGATTTAATACGATTTAATACGATTTAATATGAAAACAATAGTAACGCAAGAGTGGGCAAGTCAAAAAGAATTATTTGAACATTTGCAGTACATAGAACTTGCTCAATTAGGATTTGAAACAAAACATAACCTAAAAAAGAGGTTAGAACATTTCTTTGACAACAATCCAAAGGCGAAGCAGTCAGAGATATTTGATTTTCTGCAAGAGTTTATTGAGGAAAATACTTAAGTATTTCATTGAGTATAATACATTAAGTGAATATATACCACATATTGTATGATAAGTCATTCAAAGTTTATTAAAAATAAATTTGGATAATTAAAATAAAAATATTTATCTTTGTCGTGGGGAATTAAGATAGTACAAAAATAAGATATTGCAAAAACCCTTTTGTACTAACTTTGTTCCCCGCAGAAGCCAAATCTTCGGGGTTTTTGCATTTTATAGAAGATTTCTTAGCGGAGGATTGAAAGAAGAATGCAGCGTTAAGAGTAAAAAAGGTTACTGCGGGGAGTTCCAAACAGCCGATTGATAGCACTAAATAGGGAAGTCATTGGACAATTAGATAGGCTCTAATTGGTAAGTTGCCCTAAGCTGAAACAAGCCAAATTGCTTTCAGTCGAAACGATACGAAATACGCCGATATACAACAGAATATCGAAATTTCAGAAGTAAAGTTTTGAGTTGCCAACCTTAACAGAAATGTTGGGGAGTGTACTCACTTTACTTCTACTCCTCGAATCCACCTCAACCAACTGAATATGAGTTGTAGAAAATTATAAGTTTTAAAATAAGTTTTAAGTTTTAAACTTAAAATAATAGTTAAAAAATAAATTTGCAAAATAATTTATAAAAGCCTTATCTTTGTAATCTATGAATTGGATAAAATATTGGGAACTTACATTAATAGGATTGATAGCATTATCAATTTTAGTATTTTGGGTAGGGAAGTATTTTTTAAACAGCTACTACATAAACAAGTCAAAGAAAGAAATTGACAAGACAGAGAAGTTATTTGGTGTTCGTGCCAAGGCTTATGTAAGTAGTTGGAGAAGATATTTAGCAAAGCAAGAAAGAGAAAATAAATTATAAGAGAAATGGAATTAATTATAGGAATTATAGGAGGAATAGTATTTATGTTTTTAACAGCATATTTAATTGATAGTAAGTTTACAAAAACAGATGTGTTACTTTGTATTTTACTTGGGATAGCAGGAGGATATGTTGCTATTTTTATATGTCTTCTTTATATGCTATTTATAGGATTTAAAAAACAATAAATTATAAATCAAAACAATTAAACAATGAAAAGAGCAAGTAAACTAAGAACGGTAGCTGCAATGATGTCTTTACTAACCGCAGCATTGCCAGCAAATCAAGCAAAAGCAAATCAGTTAAACTCTGAAAATACTCGCACCATTGGCGAGGCAAATAAGAGTGCATTAAAAGAAGAAAAGAAAAAAGGTGGACAAGAAGTAGCCGAGGTAGATGAAATGTCGGGAGGATTGAAATTTAATCACCCTACAATGTATGCACACACCTCTCCAATGTACTTTCCAAAGTATCATCCTAAAATGACTTGGAATCAACAAAGACAAAAAGCTAAAAAAAGAAGAAAATCGAGAGCATAATGAAAAAGAAACTACAAGCCCTACAAGATTGGGTAAAAGAAATGCAGATTAATTCTACTAAGCATGGAAGATAACGAAGAATTAATAAAATCAATAATTGCTAAGTCGGAAGGAATATTTCTTGATGCGGAGATTGAATTTTTAAAGAAGTTAACTTCAAGTAGCTATATTAAGCCATTTTTAATGTTTGATAAAGCAATTGAAGATGCTTATACCGCAATGCAAACACCTATGATGTTGGATGATAGCGACAAAGTAAGGATAACATTCTTAAAAGAATTATTAGGGATGGCAGACGACAGGGAGTATTGTAAAAAGAAAATGACGGAAAAAGACGAAATTGAAGCAGAGAAAATAAAAACAACATCAAAGGCAAGTAACGTAGCTTTATAATGCTAATAAAAGACGCAAATAATCCAACTCCATTTTTTACAAGGAAAGAACCTCCTACATTTTTCAAAACAGAAACCGATAGACAAAGGTATTGGGAGAAAGAAAAAAAGATTTGGTTAGATGGCTATTCTGACGATGTAAATGGAATGTTGTATTTTTATGCAACACAATGTATTCTTAAAGATAGGATTAGTGCCAAGCTATACTATCCAACAGTAAGAGATGCAGACGTTTTAATATTTAAGCATATTGAACAAGCAATGAAAGATGGTAAAGCTCCATTTATTATTAAGGGCAGGGGTATCGGATTTAGTTCAATAGGAATGAATCTTCCATTTTATTTTTGGAAAACAAACCCAGGGGCAACTTGTGTGGCAACATCAAAAGATAAAGGAACATTAGCAACCTTGTTTACAGAAAAGACAATGATTGCTTACGATGAAATGCACCCCGACATCAAGCCAAGTCTTGTAAGAAAAAACCAAACATTGGCAGAAAGTTATTTAAAGACAGGTACAAACTACAAAGACGATAAAGGCAATGTAAAGTATGCAGAAAGTGTATTTTTGTGTAGAGATACCCAAGAAAGCGAAAAAGCAGCTACAAAGTTTTCGGGAGCAGGTTCAATATACGGATTTTCCGATGAAAGTCCTTTAATGCCAAGGCTTTTTACGTTTTTTAATTCAGCAATAGAAATATTTAAAGACCACGCAAATAATAGAATTGCAGGATTATTGTTAATGGGTGGAACGGTAGAAGATACCATTCCCAAAGAAGCGATAAGGAGAATATCAGATATTTTTGCTAAGGCAGATGCAATGAATATAGCACCTTACTTTATTTCAGCAGTTTATGGTAAGCACGTTACAAATGGACATTCAGATACCAAAAGAGCAGAAGAAGAAATATTAAAAAGGCGAGAAGAATTAGATAAACTTGACGATAAAAGTTTTTTAAACGCTTACATTAAGAATAATCCATTATCCATAGACGAGATATTTGAGTTAAATACAGGAGGTAGATTTGATGAGTACACAATTTCTGTAGTAAACAAGCAATTAAAGGCACTTCATTCAGAGCAAAAATACATTCCTATTCCTCATATTATTGTTCCTGCAGTAACAGGGTTAGAAGCAGAACTTGACAAAAAAAGCAATATTAAAATACTTGAACACCCAAAACCAAACGTGGATTATATTTTTGGGTACGATGGAATTATGACATCAGAACTTACTTCTGACAATAAAGGTTCAAAAATGGCTTTTATAGGGATGAAAGGATTAGACCCCCAAAGCGAATTACAATTTTGTCCAGTAGCAATGTATTTAGAAAGACCTAAAACTATTGAATATGGAAATGAACAATCGGTACTACTTCTTAAATACTTTAATAAATTTGGCAGAGCAAAAGCAATAGGCGAGTTAAATGCAGCAGGAGAACATTTTATACAAATGGCACAAAACCAAGCATTAAAACAAGCTATAATGTTTCGTAAAGATTTGAATAAAACAGGTTGGGTAGATACAAAGAAAATGTGGTTTTATAGGGTGGATAAGATTTTAGATTGGCAGATAGAACACGGAAACATTTACTTTAAAAAATATGGACACATGGTTTACTTTAAAGAAATGTTGGAAGATGCTTTAAAAGGACTTGACGAAAACACCGATGCCTTGGATGCCTTGCTTGCTTGTATTTATGGATATGGAACAGGAGATATTTTTGGGGAGAAGCCAAAGATTAAAATTGAGCAACCTAAACAACTAACAAGAACATTTGTATTAGAGAATGGTCAAGTTTTAGAAAAGTGGATTTGATAATATTTTTTTAAAAAACTTATAAAATATAGCAATTAGTAATTTTGCTAACTAAGGAATATAAAAGATATGTTCAACCTATTAGTTAAGGAAAGCGAAAAAACGCCTGAATGGTACAGAGAAATAGTTAATCATTACTGCACGTTTTTCAACACTACAAACTTTATTGCAAACAACGGACTGATAATATCACCTGTTCAAACAATTAACGAGAACTACCTTTATTATTTATCTTCCCAAGATGGCAATAGAAATGCCTTTATAACACAGACAACCCCAGCAGGATTATTAGCAACTAAAGGAAATGAGATTTACAAACTTGTAAACACCTTAAAGGGAAAAGTAAGTGAATATTTTCAAAAGCTAAAGATAACAACCGATTTATTAAGCGAACATTCTATATCAGAAAGAGAGTTAGTAAGAAACGGACTATTGTTTTATGTTCAAAACCAAACATTCATAAAGCAGATGGAGTCCATAGGATTTTACTATAATCCTGTTCCTGAAAACGTAATTATAAGAACCAAAGAAGACATTGATGATTTTATG
>Ga0209990_10001432_pt1 | contig 20147 bp, 21 predicted proteins | sample NOAtaG_6_FD_187304 | JGI IMG/M metagenome (GOLD analysis project Ga0209990, IMG submission 187304) | Freshwater lake microbial communities from Lake Erie, under a cyanobacterial bloom - NOAA_Erie_Diel5S_2200h metaG (SPAdes) (version 2) | ecosystem: Environmental > Aquatic > Freshwater > Lake ...
TGATTAAGTATACCTCCAACATCTGAGCCTACAGTTGCAAGCTCATTAGCGTTTATCTCAGAGATAACCCTCTTATCCACAAGAAGTAAGCATATACCGCTATCCGTGAACGCATATAGATTGTTTCCTTTGTCGCTAGATAATGCTCCCCATGCAAACTTTATTTCTCCTGTATCGTCAGATATGTCATAGAAGTTCTCAGAAGGGAACGTTCTTACCGTTGGAGTATTCTGAATGTTCACAGGTCTTTTCTCTGACCATACTATTCTTGTACAAAAATCTGTTTGCTCTTGAAAGCCAACCAAAGGAACACTACTATAAAGTATTGTTGTTTGATATTTTGAGTAATCTATATTTGTCTGAGGTCTAAACCTAAACCCTCCAAATCTCCAAAAGTTCCACTCAAAACTATAATCATCAAAATATGATGGATTAAGATTGTTGTTGGATTCAAATGTAGTCCTGTTTTCTTCATTCCCTTCATCCCATTTTACAGGTCTAGGTATGTAGTTTATCAATGGAAATGCTTGATCAAGATTTGCTTTTTCAGGAGCCTCATCATTAAACATGAATGAAAGATTTATCCTTGTTTCGGCAGTCCACATAGTAACTAACTGACGAAGCCAAGCACCTGATATAGATGCAAAATTAAATTGTAACGCTAACGTGTCGTAATTCCACGGAGATGTATTCTGAACTATTTGTATGCCAGGAGCCCCCAAATAAGACTTCATAGGGAATGGTAAATTAAATTTGAACTTGCTCAAGTCATCAATAGGCTCCCCATTGCTTTTGTACTCATTATCAAGGACAGCCCAAATAGATTCATTGATGTATGTGTCCCCCTGAAATACTCTTACCGGTATTCTGTTGTCGTATTTAACATACACATTTGATCCCGATGGAACAGTTGTTATAGATGGAAAGCCAAAAGTATCATTAAAGTTCAATGTAAATATTGGACAGAAATCATCAATAGTCTGAACGCTAGTATAAACACCATAAACATCATATGAGCCTGATGTATCTGTTACTGTATCAAATCCATTTAACGTGATATTGTTTAGAAGAGTGTTTATGAATGCGGGAGTCTCAAATGTAACATTAAGCCATCTCTGCTCACTTCCCGTAGCATCAACAACGTACACAAACCTGTAAAGATTAGAATAAGCATTAGATACTTGTCCTGATATTTCAGGAATACAATCCTCCCACCTTTCGGAAACAAGCAATGCGCTTTGATTAGATGCCCCTGTAGATTCTAAAACTAAAGAGTTGAACTTTATATAATTTGCAGAGTATCTATACTGAGTAGTTGTTCCAGGATTTACGTCAACATCTTTTACCAAGTTGATAACATACATCGGCTCTCTCCACTCCATTACACCTGGATCATCAGCATCTAAATCTACTGTAGAAGCACTGTTTGGTCCGGGAGTGTTGTATATCGCTCCATAAGTCGTAGGGTCAATCTCTACTCTAACAAATCCTTGAGTACCTGAATATGTTGATACGTCCGTAGCATCTAGTATGCTGAACTCCCTATTGCCATTCGCATTAGAAGGAAACGCAGGTGAATCTTGAGTTATGTAGTTTGTATATCTTCCGTATGCCACATAATCAAGGCCGTCAGTATGAGGTATACCTGAGTTTCCACCTCCTGATATTCCAGGATTAAATAATGAGTATGACCCATTCTGAGGGTCTATACCATCTTTTAATATCCTAGCATAAGTAATAAAGTCAACGCCTTTATATCTCAAATCTGTTACATTATCATAAGAAGCAGCATATATATCACTGAAATACCCCAATGGAGAAACCAACTGCAACTTGTAAGATGTAGGATTATTTATGAAATCACTAAAAACATCAGGATTCAACAATTCTAAATCGGGGAAGTAAGACCAAAATGAGTTAGGTCCTTTTGCTGCGTTAGCACCAAATATTCCATCTTCCTCAATCATCTCATAGAATCCAAGTCCTTGAGCGACTACTCTTCTAGCAGGCGTAGTCTGAACGACAGAAAAGCCCTCAGCCCAATCAGTCGGATATGTGGTTATTCCTTTAAATGCTATACCTTGTGAATAATAATTCAATCCAAAAGCCCTTGGGCTATAATCCAATACAGGAAAACCATCAACTCCTGCTTTATCATTTATGTTGTATGCGTAATCGCTTTTAACGTCACTTTGAGATGTGGGATTGAGTGTTGCGTAAGGGTCCAATGCTTTAAGTGATATCAGTTCATCTCCTCCACTATCATCAAAATTACTTCTCCTTACAGCATCATCATGATCAAATACCTCATGCGTATTAGTGACAGCACCATTTGTGTTTGCCGCAGTAACAACACCGAAGTATGACGTGCCTAGTGTATCAGCACTAACCTCATCCCTCCTGTTTGGGAACTCATAGTTTTCAGCATTAGGTATTGGCTGAGCATACGATGAATTATTAGACTTGTCAAATAACACAACTCCAAATCCATTCTTTTCCCCACGCATGTTGCTCTTATACATTGCTGCATTATACACATGCTTGTGTCCTGCTTTTCCTATGTTCTGAATAGTAGGGAATACAGGGTCTATATCATCAACAAATCCAACTTCTCCATTTAGGTCTTTTGATGCATAACCTATATTCATAAGGTATAGCCTTTCATTGAAATACCTAATAGCTTTCGCTCTTTTTATTGTAGAGTTTTGCTGAGTCTGCTCCTCCAACGTAAGAGATACTAAACCTTCAAATCCAGGTTCTGCCCTGTCAAGTATGTTTACAATGTTCAGACCTGATCCAATGGCAAAGCTTCCAATAATATCAGAAACAGGAAATGTGTTAAGAGGGTCTCCTGAATACCAAGCATCTCGCCTAACCTCTATGAAAGAAAAGTTAGCATCATTCTCATACTTTATCCTTATGTGGTTTCCATAAGCAGTAGATGAGGTTATCTCAGGAACATCTCCATATGTTCTATTGTACGGGAAATATGGACTATGCTGAGAGCTGTTATTTCTTGTAACGGGTATAAGCTCTGTGATAGGTGCAAACTGTGTTCTGTCTCCCAACTGAGTTACATATCTATATGAGTAAGAATAGCTTCCTACAGCCAATCCCGCAGTCCCAAATACAGCCGTGTATGCAGTGGTAGACACAACGGATGTCTGTTTAACAAACAATGGCTTGTACAATGTACCTGTGCTTTGAATAACATATTCATCTAAATTAAATTCACTGAAATATTTTTGAGTACACTGACCTGTTGGTGTCATTCCCGAATTGTCCATAATGTCCATTACGGAAAATACCATCGGAGGGGTATTGTTGTTTGTTACATAAAACTCTCCGCTAACGCAGTTTTCATTTTTATGATATTCTAATGGATAGTTTATGTCAATAGGGAAGTCAAAACTCATCAAAACTACCTTTCCATCAATACGCATAAGTGGAGCATCAGAAGGATTAGGAGATGTCCATATCTCTACAAGATGCCCATTCACTTCTTGAGACATCATGCATTCATAATCTTCACTAAGAACACCTGGAGTAGTAAGAAAGCATCTGTTGTCTATATTTGAATATAAAAGATTTTCTCCCTTTATTTTTTTCTTTGCATAGTTGTCTCCATCCATGGAGATACTACGCATATTTAAAGCGTCTACATGCTCACCATCTTGGCTAGAACCTAATACTTCTTTGTTGGTATCAGATTTAATTCCCTTCTCATATGTCTTTATATCTGTGGGATGATGCTGTTGCTTCATAGTTATTTTTTCTTAAATGGGAATCGATTATTCAATGTGTCCTGTCTTGCATCACATCCACAATCTTCCTTACCCATTGCTTTAGCAGCAAATTTAGCAACTTTATCAATACCTGTCGCTTTGGTTCCTGCAGCAATAACGTCTCCTAGACCTCTGAATCTTTGTCCATTAGGCTTTGGATAATAAACATCTTTCATTTTCATGACATCGCTCTTGATACGTATTTTCCTTTTCTGCTTTTAGGGGAGCTTTGAGTATCTCCACCGGGACCTGCCCATAGATTTTTACAAGCCCAATATCTTGCTGTCAACTTACTTGACGCTGAAGAACAGTTATGCCTAGCTTTAAATGATTTTCTAGCAGCAGAAGAATAGTTATGACCATATCCTGTAGCACCAAAATGAATAATCTTTTCCTGACCATTCTCACAGGCTTTAACTACCTTTTTCTTTTTTGGATTAGGTGATCTCCTTGGCTTATTACAAGGCATTGATGCTTTATCTAGTTTTGCCATACTTTAGTGTTGCTTGATTCGTTTTTGCATCATAGGAATAATCAGATGGATCATTCTTTCTTCCGCTATACTTTGATGCCCTGTCCTTTGCCCTATCACCGGCAGACATTTCATTTCTTTCTTTTCCCTTCTCAGTTAGCTCATAAGAGTCTTGTTTCAGAATCCCAAATTTACGAAGATATGCAACTGCGTTTTGAGAAGCATTCTTGTCTCCTTTTGATCGCAACTGATTGGTAAGTCTTATGAGTATCTTTGGCTTCTTCATATTACCTAAATTTAGCAGTTTTTTCCTTTATTGCTTTTGGCTGTGAAACAAATTGTTTCCCCATCGCCATTCCTATTCTTTTGGCTCTAGTAGTTCTAGAATACTCCTTTGAACTTAAAGCCTCTCTTGCTGCCTTTGGTAGATACCTTTCTCCAGTCTCTAGACTAGGTTTTCCGCTTTTGGTTCCCCACTCTTCTTTAGTCCACTTGGATAAGCTGTTGCTTGATTCTTTTGTACCTTTATATCCTCCACCTGCTTTCTTGTACCTCTGAACAGCCAACTGAGCTTTACGTGCCGACCACTGACCTGCATTTCCACCTTTGGTTCCTGCCTTAACAGCAGCAACTATTCTCTTCCAAAGACCAGGATTCGATTTTTTAGCACTTGACATTACTTATGATACATTGAGCTGATATACTCTTCCATAGATTCCTTCTCTTTTGAATCCATAGACTTAACACGTTTCCTTGCTTTGTTCCAAGAACCATTAACAAGATCATTTAGTTTTTGATATGAGTCTGTCCAAAGAGGCCTGTACATCTTAGGATCACGGGACTTCATAGCATTGTAGTATTTCTCTTCAACGTAATCGTTAATTGCTCTCTCAAAAAATCTTGGTATAATAGGAGTATCCCCAATCTCAACCCCCATGCCATTAAATATTATGCGTACATAAGGAAATGAAGTACATTCCTTACTGAACATGATAAGTCCATTCATTACATTGTAATAAAACTTAGGACCATAAAACCCTTGAAGGTTCCTAGAAGTGATACGTTGATTAGGCTGATAAATGTCGGAAGAGTTACTTCCATCGTCTTTTACCTTTGCTGTATATCCATCACCGGTATAAGTATTATTAAAAAGTCTTTTCCAATAAACAACCTGTGTATTCTTAGGATTGCAAAACTCTCCCGAATAAAGATAAATCTCCCTTATGTTAAATACGTTTTTAGGCATTGGTATCTGACAATTCTGAGGTAGCTCATATTCTTCTTGAACCTTCATCCAAAACGTATCAAATGAAAGCTCTTGAATAGCATCTTGAATCCTTGACACATACCACCCCTTGCTAAAGCCATTTTTAAATTGAGCATCATTTACAGTGGCAGTTATTTCAGCCAATAAGTGATCTACAGATACAAAGTCATTTGCAGTCATGATATATTATTTATTATGTTATGTCAGTATCCGTAAGTCCAGATAAATTAGCAGCCCTAGAACCATAATAAAGAGATTTATAATCAACTTGAGCATCATCAGCTCCGTCATTTGTGCTCTCTTCAGGCATCATCATAACGTATCTACCCAACTGAAGAACCTGCATCATAACGTCAGCAATAAGTTCATCAGGAAGCGGAATGTCATCATCAATATTACAAGTGGTAGTTGGATTAAGACTAGACTTAATAGCAATTTCAACATCCTCTATATTAATGCATTCTAATCCTAAAAAATAAATTCTATTTACACTAATACCATTTACCTTATCTCCAATCCTATAATAGTATGGGTTACTAGCATTTGGTTTTGTATATTCATCAAGGTATAAATTCTGAACCTTTCCAAGGTCAACACCCTGAAACCATTTTTGAGAAAATATAGGTCCGGAACATTTACAAGTTTCAATGTTATATGTTATATACACTATACCACCATTGTTTGGTAGATCCATTATTTGAGTAGGAAGATCAATGTATGGCCTTCCCTTGTCATCAATCTGAACAGGAATAGATGAATAGGTAGACGTAAATAAATCCGAGTTTGTTATATTGTTCTGCTGAACACGAAGCTTGTTTGATATTACCTGAACCCAATAAAGTATTTGATTAAAGGTAAAATCAGCATCATCAAAAGCAGCATTAAAATTTCTCTGAAGGTCGTATACTACATATCTATAAGTCATATCACAACACGTTTATTAATGTTTGAATATCAGCGTTAGTAACGCCATAAAGATTAGTTTGATCACCTTGCTTATAAGAGATATAGTTCAATGCCTTATTAAAAAGTAAATCGTATACACTGCTAGGAAAATCTATATCATCTGAAAGAGATGTTACAACTGTCGGTTTCTTAGCCCAAAAAACAGTAACTAACCTGTTAGGTGATTTAGGTCTTATTTCGACATGCTGCAATTTTGTAGATGCCCCTGAAACACTATAATTTATAGGGTTAAGATATGCATACCACTTAAGGTCATCACAAATTTCAGGTCCACCATATCCATGCTCAAATGGATTATCTAAATTAGTTGCCCATTGCTCTAATGTAAGCCTTTTACAAGATAAATCTGACGACACATGAATAAGGTTACTCATGTAATAGCTTTGTTTTGGGTCTGGAGTAGCAGGAGCAGGAATAGATGTGTCAATCTCTGTTTCAGGATCAACGTATATCGCCAAAATACTCCATACTTCAGATGGAAAAACATTTAGGGATACACGGGAGTTGTTATTTGACATAAAAACCCCCGCATATGAAATTTCCCTAAAAAATTCTTCGCCAATTTTATTCTGTCCAATAGCAGCATTAACAACACTAGTAAGCCACTTAACGGCAACATTAATTGAAGGGATAATATCTAAATCATCTCTATAGTGATCTGAATTCTCCGCATCTAATGCGTGTAGCATTGAATCTCTTAACTCTTGAACAGAAATCATATTAGCCTATCGTTTTTTCAATTATGCTTCTTCCTTGCTTATCAACTACAGAAGACCTAATTGAGCCGTAAAGCATCTTCTCTTGTCTGTCTATAGATTCTCTTGCGTGTTTCTCAACAAGCTGTTTTCTCATTCCTTCAGGACTTTGAGTAACAGATATTCCTTCCTGCTTTGCTCTTGCAATAACTTGCATGTCAGAAAGCCTAGAAATAGACTGTTGTGCTTCAACCATTTTCTGTGCCCACGTAGCGTCAATATTCATTGCTGATTCCATATTTTCATAGAAAGCAATTCCAAATTGGCTATGACTGCGTAAATAATCAACTAAACCTTTAGAATTAATCTTAACTGAAGAAACAGATATTACTTGAATTCCTTTTTGACCTTTCTTTTTTGTTCTGATAAGTGGAACAAATCTTACAGGACCTCCAGGTGGCTCATCCTCCATGCCTCTTTTCTTATCTCCATGAATAGAAAAATTGAATGAAAAAGCAAAAAATACTACAGGTATTTCTAACCAATCATCTTGAAGGTCATTAATGTATTCGTCATCACTGTATTCATTAGTAGTTCTGACAGCAGATGTAAGTTTATTGATTTGATTCATAAACTTGTCCTCCATTTCCTTCATCATCTTTTGGACTAATGAAAGAGGTAGAGACTCTTCTCTTGCTTCAATGTCTTTTGTTTCAATAGTTGTTTCTTCTACTTCTTGAGTAGTCGTATCGTCCATTTCAAATACGTTGCTTGTATCCTGAGTATTGTCAAGATTCAAGTCTTCTGTTGTTTTCTTTTTTACTGCCATTGTTTTTTATTTTAAAAAGGAGAGAGCCGAAGCCCTCTCCCGTTTATTCTATATTGATGATTAAGGTTGTACGTCAATCCAAGCACAAGCTAGTGGGTTGTAGAACTCAACACCCATGTTGCAGTCTACCCACATGTCACCATAACGCTTAGGAATTCCATCCTCCAACTTCAGAGTGTCTCCGGAACGCTCACCCCATAACTGTGTACGAGTGATGTTCTTCATATCCAAGATTACGATTCGGTTTTCGAATGAACCAGGGAAAGAAGCACGGTCTTCAAATCTCTTGTAAGGTACAAGAACGATACGAGAAGAACCAAGATTAACTTCTTTCAAATTAAGAAGAGCGATCTCATCATTTGGAGCATATCGAGTAAGTTCTTCTTTGTAAGCCAAAGAAAGAGCACGATGAACTCGTGGAGTCATGTAAGCCATACGAGCAGCTCCATATTGACCATATTCAGAAGACAATACCATATCTTCGAATGCAGCAACCAAAGTAGCCTGAGTAGCAAGAGCGTTAGGAGATCCTGCCTCTAGCATTGATGTAAATACACCACCTGTAGTTTTAGCAGGAGTTCCGTTTTGTGTAGGGATTTCACCTTTTTGACCTGTCCAAAATGCATTGGAGATGTCAATACGGTGCTGATTAAACATAGCGTTTTTCTCCATTTCCAAGAAGTTGGAAGTGGTAGCCATGTTTTTCAACTTGTGAAGTTCTACCTCAGAGTAACGGATAGCCTTATTGAAAAGCTGAATGTAGTTTGAACGCTCGATTGTTGAAGCACGGAAGTACTGAGCAAAACCTTCAGAACCATCGTAATCAACAGTAGATACGTTAGCAAGCACATCATCAGTGTTAACTGCAGGAAGAGTATCCCCGTTGTAAGGAGAAACTGTGATTGTCAACAAAGAGCTATCAACAGATACCACATTACCTTTCTGACCGTTAGGGTAAGAAATGATTGTGTTTGTTGAGATGTTGTTAACAGATGCAACAGAGATCACCTGAGTAGTAGGGAAAGAAACTGAAGCGGCTGCTGCTGTAGCAACAAGTGGCTCACGCTGATACCCCATCTCCTGATAGAAGTATTCATCAGAGTTCACTTGCTTAGCAGGAACCATGTTCAACAATTTCAAATCCATGAACTGCTGCGGTGACGCATCAAAGATTGCACGGTTTGTTAACTTTTGTACTAGCAATGAAATGTCATGCCCGTACAACGCTGCGTACTCCGATCCTACGGAGTTCAGGTTTAGATTGCTAAACCTTGTAGATTGGTCATTATATAACGCCATAGTTGAAAAAAATTGCGGTTTTTAATTATGCGTAAGGATCCCCTTTAAATACTCCACTCAAGTGACCAATCATGTCCATCGAAACACCTTGTTGGCTGCCGCCAGCAGATTTGTTCTTCTTGATTGATTTCGGGCTTGAGTCAACTAATTTTTGGTTAACCTTACTTTCCCCCTTGCGTTCAGCAATTTTCTTAACAGACTCCAACATTTTCTTGCCATACATTGCGTAAGCGACTAGCTCTGCAGCATCATCGTTATACGAACCATCGGCATTCACAAACAAATTATCTACCTTCCCCTCAACCAAGATGTTCCTAATCTTAGAGATTTCGGACTTACTGAAGCTAGGGTAAGCCTTACTTAGATTTTCCACGGAAAGCAAAGCACTCTTTTTCATCACTTGAAACTCGTTCTTCTGACGATTATGAAACTGCTCACGTTCTTCATCTAACGCTTTTTTGTCTTCGGCAAACATTCGTTTTGTTGATTTCGCCAACAAAATCATTTTATCCTCAAAGTCTTCATCATCAATCTTACCATTTTCATAGTCCAATACGATGTCTTCGTACTCATCGGGCAAATAATGCTGAACCAAGTTCTCGACACCTTGCTCTCCAAAGTCTGCCGAAAAGTCCAGTCTGTTGTGCATTTCAAAAGCAGACATATGGTCTTCACCATTTGCCCACAACTGAACTGCCATCTTAATCTCAGGAGGCATAGCCTGTAGGTCAGCAGAAAGTGCTTCAAAATCTTTTCTGACCTCAGAGCCCTCTTGAGCTTGATTTCTCCATGCGTCTACCGAAGAAAAAAACTTGTTTACATCATTAACGCCATAATGACTATTCAAGAATCCGATCATTTCCTTTGTAGCTTCAAAAGGCACTTTAACCTCTTTTTGCTTCTTAGGACTTTTCATGATTCCAAAGATGTCATCATCTTCTTCATCATCTTCTTCTTCGTCTTCCTCCTCTTCATAATCTTCTTCTTCATCTGAAGATGCTTGAGGGCTACTATTTTCTAGTGCAGCCATCAAGTCTTTGTACTCTTGCGAGTTTGCGAATCCCGGGTCCATTTGGGCTAGAGATTCAATTTGTCGAAGTTGTTCTTGCATCTCAGCAGTCATCTCCTCCCCTGAGGAAGAAGGTGTTCCGCTTAAATCTTCAATAGCTCCTTCGATCTCCTTGTCAAAGATACTGTCGCTCATTTTAATTTATTTTGTTCAAAAATAATAATTTATTGTATACCTGTGTTTTTAAGTATATCTCTTTCTGTTTTAGAGCCTTCTTTAAGTGCTATTTTTTCCATCTCTTGCTGATGCTTCATGTCTTCTTGGTTCTGCTGTTGCTGTTGCTGATACTGCATCATCATAGCCATTTGATCCTGTTGATCTGACATATCCATTCTTTCCTGAGATTCATTCTCAACCTGTTGCTTCTGAGCCATGTTTTGAGCTTGAGCTTTATCTTTAGCAAATTGTCTAATAGATTGAGCTATCAAATCAGGATTTGCTCTATTAAATAAATTGGAAAATATTTGTTGGTCAATAAGACCTGCCTGAAGCAACGTAAATAATAGTTGATTGCCATTTGCAATTCCTTGTTCTTTTGACTCTGACCTGTTTATGAATACACGATAGTCCTGCATCATATTATCCTCTGTAATACTTATGTCTTTGAATCCTTTGTCGCCTACCATCATAGCAAGTCTTCTAGGATTGTCAAAGTAAACTGCCTTACCAACAGTTGCCATATGCTCATATGCTTGTTTCAATATGGATGTTAAAGCCCAATAGAAAGGTTCTTGAACTAAAGAACCCCTCTGAATTTGAGCCTCAATAACTCCAACCAACATATCGCTTCCTCCCTGTGTTCCTGTCATAGCCTCATTCACTCCGGTAACATCTTGTATACTCTGTTGAACCTGCTGAATAACCTGGAACATCTGAAGTGTTCCTGCACCAATATTGGTCCCGTAAGTTCCTATGGCGTTCTGTACTGAACCAACTCGGTCAGTATCTACAAATATTGGTTTTGAAGCATTGATATTTCTATTGATATCTGCTTCACCATCTCTATCGTCAACTGCTGATTTTGAAATAACAGTACCCGTTCCTCTCATGCTTGACAAATGAGATTCAACAACAGAAAGCGTTCTATTCAAGAATCTCTGAGGATCAATAACATCATCTAAAGGTGTGAGAACCTCTCCTCTATCATAAACCCATGTGTAACACTTATATGGAAACTTAACATTTGAAGGATCATATAGATTTCTTTCATGGTAAGGTGCTATTCCATATTCAAGAACAATATCTCCACTTACTCCACCTATCTCTCCTTGAGGTATTATTATTGCGTAACGAAGTACATCTACAAAGATGGTATGCTTTTTCTTTTTGCCCATCTCTTCCTTATGCTTATCTGTAGCCGGTTCGACAAGGTCTTTATCTGTGTATTTAGATTCAGGATCATTTATCATTGTATAATAAGGATATCCATACTCATCTATTACCCATCCATATTCTCTTTTCTCAACGTCTTTCCAATATGTTTCGTATACAGGTATTTTATCTGCTGCTTGAGTATATATACCGTTTATTATTTTATGTATTTGATTATTTTTATTGATGCTGTAATTTTCAATAGAAGTTCTTTCATCTGGAGTTAAACTAGGGTACCTTTCAAATAATGTAGGAACATCCATGTAGTACCACTCATACATGTACTCAGAATCAGAAAGGTCTGGCTTTCTAGCTGACATATCCCAACCAAAAAACAAAGGGTTAACAGCTTCTGCAACGTAATTGTCATTAGCCTCATACCCCTTGTAGATTCCCAATCCACTTAATGCAAGGTTTCTTGTTATCTGAACTTTTAACTCATCAATGTTTATCTCCTCAGCAATGAATTCAATCAAATTGTTTATTGTTTCCTCATAGTCTTGAACAAATGTGTTGTCAAAATATTCTGCTGTTTCAAAAGCAGTATCTTGAATAGGAAAATTATCTTTTATGATACCTTTAAAAAACGGCCATGTTTCAGCTAGGTCTTGCATAGCCAAAAGTTTATTCTTATCCTCTTCTCTTTTGTTTATTACAAAATCAGATATACATTTTGCCTTTGCATCATAAGAAAGCCTAATCGCATTACCTACATATTGCTGAACCATTGGCTTAATAACGTTTTTTGTCCACTTAAGCCTGTTTCTTACGTCTCCTGATTCATCAAGGAAGAATGCTTCAATATCTTCATCAAATATCCACTGATTGTCCCCTCCTTTATAAAAAGACCAATTTACTAAACATTTATTGATGTATTTCCTGTAAAGAAAGTTACTCATAGCTGAAAGACACCACTTTGCATAATCTCTATGATAAGATTTATCTTTTTTAGCTGTAAGCCTATTAGGTCTAATTTGACCTGATTGAAAGGTGAAACTCATATTACTTTAATACATCATTAATACCAACCATAACTTGTTTTTTGCTTTTCCTCTCAATGGTTTTAACGCCATAAGAAGTCTCTAACCTTTTTACCATATCAGGTAATTCTGAATGGATTTTGACCACAAGGTCTGTATATTTTTTCTTCTCGTCAATATCCATTGTTGCAAGTGTTGTAGCATCCAACAATATCATGTCATTCAAGATTTCAAACATATACTGACTCATCAATTTTGCTTTCAACCGGTACTCGGGGTTGTAAAGCTCCATTTTACGAATTCCATTTTTTATGTTCTCAGGGATGTCTCCGTTGATAATCCCTTGCAAATCTTTATTCCTGTCATAGTATTTTCCATATACAATTTCCAGGGCTTTAAAGACTCGCTCCTTTTTGCTCATCTTGTAAATAGGAGATGTTCTATTTCCTATCAACCAACAGAGTCTTACTTCTTTTACTCTTAAATCTTTGAACTCTTCCGTTTCAGCTAACTCAGGATATTCAATCCTTAAATCACCTTCGCCTTCAAGATTAAAAAGAACTACCTCAACTTCTTTTTCTTCTGCCATATCTTAAAATAAGGGTAGAGGCCAAAGACCCCTACCCCACAAATATAGCATTTTTAATTACACCTGAGGTGCACCCAAATAGTCAGCTACAGGAGTGTAAGCTCCAGAAAGGATGTCTGTAAGCAATGTCACAGCAGCAGCAGTACCACCATCAGCAATGTTCAAGTAAACAAGAGAGTTAATTGGTCTAACAACTTGATTTCCTGTAACAGCATTGTGACGGATGAACTTACGGTAACGGATGATGAAACGATCATACTGAGCACCAGCAACAACCAAAGAAGCGTTGTTTACATACCCAAGAACTTCAGCAGAAGAACCTGTAGGCTCAACCCATGCAACAGTTGTTGAAATAACAGAACCTACAGGAGCAGTGATTTGCATTTGACCTGCCTCAGCAGAAAGAGCTGTGATCGTAAGAATACCACCAAGAGCGTAAGAAGCAGTAAAGAATGCATTTACGTCAGCAGCAATACGAGCTTCGAACAAAGCACCAAGCTCATCTACAGTAGGTGTAGCATCTACTCCAACTACGTAAGTACGAGTTTGGAAAATAGCTCCTGTTTCTTGTCCTCCTGCGAAGAAGTTAGTTACGTAAGGAGCGTAAACTGTAAGTGTGTAGTTGTTATTAGCAACCATACTAACACCTGACAAGTCAACTTCTTGCTCATTAGGAACACCTGCGCTGTAAGCAGCATAGCTAAAAGAAAGAAGGTCACAAGCCTTCACTTCAATAGCAACATTACCATTCTCATCAAGAATAGTCAAAACACCTGAAGCTAGAGCAGTGTCTGTCGCAAGTGGAGTTTCTAATACCGATACTCTATCGATATTTTCAATTCTAGGCAGTTTATAAGAAATAGCCATCGTAAATAATTTTTATACACCGATGTTTCCATCTGTGTGGTTTAACAAAAAACCATGCACCGTGCATAGCTTTTGCAAATATAATTTATTTTGAAATAAAAAAATTTTCACAAAATCCTTTTATATATCATTTCTTTTTCTTTTTTTCTTTTTTTTCTTTTGCTTCTTTTCTTTTTTTTCTTTTTTTCTTTTTCTTTTTTTCATAAACATTATGTTAAATAGGATTTACTAAAATAATTTTTAAGAATTTGTTTTGTATTTATTTTTTTTTACATTTGCCATAATGTTGTGCGGAACATTGCTTTGTTATTTGTGTTAAAGTTTTAAAACCTTACCCGAGTATGCCCGCACGCTGAAAGGGTAGGGTTTTTTAGTATATGATTATGGAGCCATTTAAAGTTATTTGCGTTAACGATAGATTCAAGCCATCTGATCTTGGTCAGTGTGCCTGGATAAAAAAGGGAGAGGTGTACACAGTAATTGACGCTCAGTTTATGCGTAGACAAAACATGTCAATAGGATATAAGCTAGAAGAGATAGCACTTCCTGAAGATTCACCTTACAAATTTCTTGCTGCTAATAGGTTTAGGCCGTACAAGGAAGACGATACAAAAGAAGCTGAGAAAGCTGTAGAGAATCTTCTTGATGAGCTTTTTGAGATTCAACAGGCTGATTAGTGAGTACCTCATCAACATACTCAAGCAACAAGCTTAAGCAAATCTTAGAAAATAAGACCCAACACTTTGTCGTTAAATCATACCTAACAACAGCATTTGAATACGATAGGAAAGTACCTGAATATTGGCTTTATTGGTATAATCCAAACAAAGGACAGGATGATGATAACCCACATTACAGATTTTTGTCAAACAAGAAGATGAATAAAAAAGAGTTAAAACTATTCTATGATATACTAAACACGTACATCTGCAAGATTGAAAGAAAAGATGGAAACGTGTGGCACCATAAGGAAATAGGATTTTCAAAAGACAAAGTTGTTTTTAAGCAACTAAAACTTTGGTACTAATCCAGGATTTTCACAATCTTCCCTGTTACTTTATCTACCCTTGCTCGCTTCATTCTAAATCCTGTTTCTCTTGATTGGACATATCTTACTACGACATTTTTCTCTGAAGTCTCTCCTCTAACATTCTCCGGTTCATATCTTGCGTGAGAGATAGCGTTTATGTATGCAAAAGCAATAGCAAATATGCTATCATCATAATCATATCTTGGATCGGCTGCTTGATACCTTGTTTGTCTATGGCTTGTCTGTGATTTAAGGTCTTTTTCAACAAATGTTTTCATTTGCTCCCAAAACCATGGTACATCAATTTGTTCTGAATAACCATCAAGCATTTCTTCTAGCTTAGCGATGATACGTGGAGCTGTATTTGCTTTATTAGATATTCCAAACCATTTACCTCCATGCGTATGGAAGTATTCAGGTAATTGAGTGTTAGCAGTAAATTTTGATTTAAAACCAAGCGTTTCTTGAAAATCTAAATGCATATCCCCAATATTGTTTTCTATAAGCTCTTTCACGCCACCCCTATTTACTTGATCGTAATATAACGATTGAAGTAGAACCTGAAGATATGTGTACTTAAACTTTTTATCTCTGTGAAATACAACAGATGAAACACTATTTGTAAGAGAATCCCATATAGCACTACACATCATGGAGTGACCTGTTTCAGAGTTAATAGGGTCAGTACCTTGATACCATCTGTTTTTCCATGCTTCTCCTACAGGGGGATGATGTATGATCACTGATGTTGTTGAAACATCCTCTCTAGTAGCTGTCTGAATCCATTTAGCTCCTACAATCCTGTATTCTGTTATCAAATCAGGCGTAGGGCTGTTATAATCCATTATTGGCTCAAAATAACCATACTCAATAGGAATATCTTTTCCGTAAATGTCATTCAGCCTTTTGTTGCATGAATGTATAGGCCATAATGTTCGTGACTTACGGATGAACATGTCATCGATTGTAATTGGGTAGTGTTGGTGAAACTGAACTTTGGCAATCTCACCTTTCTTTGTTCCTTCAAGGGCCAAGTATGCTTTTCGCTCGTTTTGAATGTGCTTGTCGTCAACTCCTCTTCTTGCATAAGCGTTGAAGAATAAAGGTATGATTCCATACTCATAATTTTTTTCTTTCCATTGTTTTAAACACATCTTAAACTCTGACTCAAACACAGATCCACCCTTATCCATTTCTCCACCCGTTCCCCAAGCAATAAACTGCTGTTGCATATTCATTTTTCCTGTCTCAGGGTTATACTTGAATAATGCAGGACGACCTTCACGCATCATCTCACCGAATATATCAAACAATCCAATCTCATCCACGAATACAGCAGATGGAGAACCACCATTGATAGAGTCTATAGCAGGGCTATCTACCTGGAATCTTGAGCCACCACCTTCATCACGTCCTTTTCTTTCTCCTTTCTTGTCGAAGTTCATGATTTGATCAGTCCAGTTTTTTACTTCTTGGGCAATGTAATCAGGAATCTTTGTGTATGTCCACTTTACCTTATCTCGGAATATCTCTACACCTTTTTCTTTAGAGTGCGTTACAAACTTGATAAAGTATGATTTATTCAAGTTCACACGCTTCATTCCTGCAAGACACATGGTTGTAGTAAATCCAATCTGACGAGCTTTTCCAATCATCATGGAATACCCACAATCAAAAAGAAATAGAAGTACACGTTGAGCATCCCACGCTTGGTATTTAAGCATACCATTTGGAGACCGGTCTTCTTTGATAAATCCGTATTTGTTGCAAAAATATAAGGTGTTGTCTTTACACCTTTCTATTTCTCGTAGAAGCCATCCTATCTGATCTTCTTCGTTGTCGTAGTCTGTTATTTGAGACTCGTCTAATAGCCATTGCTTAGCTTGTTCGCAATATAGGTCAAAAGGCAAGTACTTAATCTTGTTCTGCCATCCCGAGTTTATTGAATCTACCCAATCAACAAAGATTTTTGGATATTCAAACTCAGGGTGATTAGGCTTCCACTCAGATGTATCTATGCCCTTTGTACCAATATTGTCTTGAAATAAATCAAAACTCATTGGTTTTGTGTATTATTTGTTTTTAGATTTATACATGTTAAGGTCGTTTTTCATGTTTCTCATCTCGTTAGATTGAAAATTAATATCAACAGGAGGCGGAATCATTCTGTCTATGCGTTGCACATCAAATTTTCTTGACTCACTCATTGGAGTCATTGCTTTTTTAGCATCAGAAATTGCTTGACGCTTTTCGCTACGAAGAGCTACTTTTTTAGATCTCATTTCAAGTTTGGCAGCCTTCTTCATGTTTCCTTGATTAGCAGCTACTTCTGATTTAGCAGTAAGTTTTGCCTGTCTTCCTGCGTTCATTCTTTCCATTGCGGCATTCAGCTTATCTTGTAGGCCGCCTTTTTTAGGTTTCATCATGATTATATTGATTTTGATTAATATTCTTCTTTTTCTTCCATCTCTTCTTTGATGTCTTGCTCGACCATCTTCTTTCTCTCAGCCTCTTTCTTCTTTTTACGTTTAGCAATTGCTGCGGCTAAAGCACCTATCCCTCCGGCTATTACTGAAGCAATTCCAATTTGAAGATTTCCTTTGCCTTTGCCAATTCCTTTTTTTGTTGGCGGCTCAGGATCTCCCGGTCCTTTTCCCATAGCTTGGGACATCTTCATGTTTTTTAAATTTTTCATAGCGTTTTAATTTTGACATTTACCACCTTTATCACATACACCGACAGAACTATTTCTTCCAGGTCTTTTACCTCCTGCATCTAATTTAGCCTGTCTAGCATCTCCAATTGATTTTACATCTGAAATAAAATCTTTAATTTTATTTTTAACATTTTTAGTCGTTTGACGGACAGCATATCTTAATGGGGCGGCATATTTTCCTTGACCTTGATCAAGAAGCATTTTTTTACGCTTTTGATTTTTAAAAAATGTTTTAATCCCATCTCCAGGATCTGAAGAAATTACATTCATAACTGCTTTTCCGGCCATTTTCATAAGTGATATTATTGCGCTAAATCCTTTAGCAAGTTAGCAAAAGCGTTTATCTTTCCTTTTTTGGTTGCAGTCAAAGAAGAGTAATCAACCTCTACAACTTCTGTATCTACTCCACTTACAACAACATAATTACAATCTTCAAAATTGTGTTGTGAGTTTAAAATGTTTATTCCAGAATGTCCACCTACTAAAGCAAAGAAATCAGCACATATTTTTTGCTGATCAGGTGTTGCTTGATCTAGATTTAGATAAAACTGTTTAAAATCATCTGTATTTCCAAAAACTGCTTCTGTTGTTGCTGGAGCACTGTTGCCCATTGTTACTATAAAGCTCATGTTATATAAAATTAAGTGCTACAATATTAGGATCTTGAATGAATCCTGTAGGTGAAAGAAGATCAACAACATTAACATCCAAAGGTTTTGTTGATCTACAATTGTGAATTCTTGCGTTGTTTACTGGCAATGCACCACCATTGTAAATAAATACACCTGTTGCATCAGCTCCTGAATATACTGTATTGTATACATTAAGATTTGCAGCATTTGAATACTTATGAAATGCTGAATTGTTAACATCACCAGTTCCACCACTATACATATGACAGTTTTCAACCCATACTGAACTTCCTGTACCTATACTAATTACAGGAAACCCTACAGCTCCTGCGTATGTTTGTGTATTTATTAAGGTTCCGTTTCTAAAAACTACAGTTGATGCATTTTGTGTATAAGTAATTAAATGATTTGTAATGGCGTCACCATTGACAATTGTTCTTGATCCTGCACTTGCTCCAAGTCCGTATATAGCCCAGTAGTCTCCAGCAGTAATATTACCATTAACAATAACAGTCATATTATCACTTAAGTATCTTCCGATAATTCCAGAAATACCACCCGGATATCCTCCTGCATCTTCATTAACAAGATTTCCATTTATGATACAGGTACCACCTGCATTGTTTTCAGCACATTGGATTATTTGTTTGAAATTTCCTCCAAAATAGTTTCCTGTTCCAATTGCTAGTTTAGGACAGTTTACAACAACTTTACCTGACAATGACTTGAACAATATTGTTTGATGTACAGACTTAAATTCTTCAGAAATATTCAATGTTACATTTCCAGAACCTCTAAATGTTGAGCCGGCTGCAACTACGGTTGATTCAGAATAAACTTTTCTACCGCTGATTACAGCAGATGCACCATTACCTGTTTCAAATGCTCCTCGTGTGCAGTTTATTTCATCAAATTCAAACACTGCTTTTGTTGACGCCCCTTGAAGACGTAGTATCCAGTTATTAAATCCTGTTCCTGTAAAACTTGCTTTACCTAAAAATCTAGAATCAACGGATTGTACGTTATCATAGACAACAGAATTGTTGAACACAACTCCTGGTTCACAATACCAATCTGTAAAATTTTTCAAAACAATAGCCACATTGTTGTATTCTCCCCTACGAACATAAACCAATGTTCTGTTTGTTGCCGTAGGAGTTAATGCGTTTGCCGTAACTAAAGCACCAAAAATATCGAACGGTTGATCGAATCGATTCAAATTAGGCGTTGGAGAAGTATTGATTTCATCTACAAAAAGAACGTTAGAATACTTAACTCCATTAATTTGAAGAACGGGGTTAGAAGGATCTGTATTGTTTATTTCAGAAATACTATAAACATTCCCACCGGATACGGATTTTACTCCTCCTAATGGAATATTATCAATAGCATCAGCTAATGTTTTAAGGTCATTATCAAGAAGCTCATCGTATTTTGTGACTTTTTTTCTAATTATTGAAAATAATTTTAAAGGCATAATTCAAATATTAATAACATTTACACTTCATCTTGCCACCGTTCTTTGTACATGGCATAGAGCATTTTTTCTTACCCATTTGGGATTTTCTTTTTTTCATTGT
>Ga0209990_10001433_pt1 | contig 20145 bp, 11 predicted proteins | sample NOAtaG_6_FD_187304 | JGI IMG/M metagenome (GOLD analysis project Ga0209990, IMG submission 187304) | Freshwater lake microbial communities from Lake Erie, under a cyanobacterial bloom - NOAA_Erie_Diel5S_2200h metaG (SPAdes) (version 2) | ecosystem: Environmental > Aquatic > Freshwater > Lake ...
CCAGTGATATAAACCAGCGCACCTGCTTCACCTAAACCAATGGCAATACCTTTACCAATTCCCCGTGATGCTCCCGTTACCAAGGCAACTTTACCTTTCAAATTTCCTGACATGAGAAATTGCCTCCATAGAGATGTAGCAAATTAGAAAACTTTTCCTAATCTAGTTTATAGCTTTAACATCACTTTACATGGCTACCGCTATGGTACATCTGATGGGGAAGTGTATAGATTTTCCATTCGGGGACTAATCTGTAATCAACAAACAAGATTCTATCTCAAACAAATCTAGTAAATTCTGAACTAATAGACAATGGAAATATTGCTGAAGATATCAGACTCGATTAAGTTTCTTTCAAATAGATAATTGATATGAATGAAAAAGAGAATGTACAGTATCATGTTAAACATTCAAGCCAAATAAATTACCTGCTAATTGTCCGACAACTAAATGAATAGTGATCTAAACGACTAAAAAATTAACGAAAAATGTGCATTTGGCTCTACTTTATAAACAACTTAACAAAACGTCATCTGCAACATGGAAAGACTAAAACTAACACTCTCAAAAGCTGATTATCAGCAATGCCTAAAGCTTTGTCGTAAGGGGACTAGCCATATCTCTATGCTCAATCGCGCTCAAGTGTTACTAGCTATGCACAATGGAGCCGCTATCCCAGAAATAATCAAGGTTCTAGGAATCGAAAGAACAGGGTTATGGCGACTGAGATCGCAATATCTCCGATGTGGTTTAAATGACGCTTTAGCAGATCGTCGCCGTAAGCGTGATGTTGCAAATATAGCCTAAATCAGCACTGTGTCGAGCTTCGGTGATTGACCAAAACAGGGCTATGGTGCAAGATGCAGTCAAGCAAAGAAGCCCAATTTCTCACAAACCGAAAAAATGAAAACATCTCCAAACGATGGGATGAGAGTTACTTATACTCCTCATCGCAATGGTTCCAAGTTCTTCAACAGAATCCAAGACCCACAAATTGCCACATTAACCGCCACAATAGTCGGAATCGTCATTGCCTTCTCCTGTTCTAGAAGCATGTACCTGACTGGATTACTTGCCTTGATTGGCTTGCTGTTGGCTTTTCCAAAAACTTTACTAATGCTGTATGGCAAAGTTGAGCAACATCTACGAAATCGCAAGTACAGCCCCGTTTTACTTCTAGGCACAGGAATTGGTTTCCTAATCGGTTTGCTGTTGATTTTTACAATCGAGCCAGCTCAAGCCCAGTTTTTCAACAAAACCCAGACATGGTTAGGTGGTGCGATTCCTGGCATAGATGCATCTTTAGTTGCTCTAATCTTTAACGTGCTGCGAGCATTGTTTGTGATTTATCTGGGGATTGGACTGGTGAAAGTGATTCAATCAGCCAGAAATGACGATGACTGGCAGCAATTGGCGCGTACTCCTCTGATTCTAGTGGTGACTGTGACTATGGGTGACATCCTAGCCGCAGTTATTACTGGGGTTTAGGAACCATGTCAGATGAATACAAATTCCGTAAGGTCAATGCCATTCTGGGCGCAAGCCCGAAGATTGGACCGTTTCCCACCGAACTGATTATTCCTTGGGCAATCATCAGCTTTACGCTGTTTATGATTTGCTACGTGTTTCTGAATATGTCATGGCTATGGGTATCAATAATCGTGGCATGGGGGGATACGACATGGTGGATTTTAACGGGTTCTAAACCCTATCGGTTTCTATCAAAATTTATCCCTGTACCAAGATGGACGCGAGGCGCGTATCGGTACAGGGACATGAACAAACAGGAGCCAAAAAGATATGCCCGTCGCTAATCCAAAAGTTAATCGTAAAGGCTATAAGCATTTTGAAAAGGAGCTTGCCGTCGAATGTATCCTCAAATTCGAGCTACGAGATCGGACGGTGAGTTGCTTTGTCCTTAAACAAGGTAATTCATCCCTAGAATCATTGCAATTTGTGTTTGGTTGGGAGTCTAAAGGTATTCATACCACCCTGTCTGCGGAACAAGAAACATCAATGTTTGACGCGATCCAATCGGGGTTGAAAGATATTCCTGATGGTGAAAAGCTGACCGTGCATTTTGGTTCGGTTAGTTCTGACCGCGATCGCCAAAATCAACTCCAAGAACTCTACGAACAAGCTGATACGCCGCAGTTAAAGTTTCTGGTGATGGGTGAGAAGCAAAGAGTACAGGAATTATCCAAAGCAGGTTTGAGAAAACCTAAATTCCTTCGTCTCTATGCAACCTACACGATTCGCGGCTCGACTGCCGAGGGCAATGATGCTCTAGAAAAAGTACTGGCTTGGGTGCAGAAACTTTATCAGCAATTGGTGGGACAAGAAAAAGAAGCTGAGCAGGAGCGCCATGAAATTGCTTTTGCTAAAGCCTTTACCGATGGGTTTCTGAACTGGGAACAGATTCTATCCAATCGCATGGGTTTGGATTTGCGACCCTTGACAGATCTGGAACTATGGGAACATCTCTGGCGGCAATTTAACAGTAGTGAAGCACCACCGATTCCACAATTGCTGGTGATGTCAGATCGCGGTGTGCAGGAACAGGTGACTACGCAAGTGCATATGAAAACATTATTGCTAGAGCGTCCTGATTCAATTCCCTTTGCTGATAATGGTTTCGTGCATTTGAAGGGCGAATATATCGGCGTACTCACCTTCATGGATAAGCCAGGCGGCTGGGTATCTAAGGGTAAACAGATGCGCTATCTCTGGGAAGCGATCGCCCGTGATGCCATATCAAATACCGAAGTTTTTTGCCAGTTCACAAGGGCAAATGAAACATTAGCGGGTGAATGGGGCTATACTGAAAATCAGATTTTACTGTCACAGGTGGGATAAAAATGAAAACTATGATTAGTCAATATCAAGTTCGTTTGTTTCGTAATGGACGCAATGAAACTACGACTTATCTCCATCTGTTGGATACAGATATTCATTCATTATTTTCAGGAGATTATCCAAAATATCCAAAATCAGTCTATAAAGTGCGGGCAGCAACACAAATGGAAAAACAATAATAAGTAAAGGAATGAGAAAAAGAAACTTCAATATTGCTTCTAATCGTGACTTTGGTGCGTGTAGATATCTTAGACTGGTACGAATTGCTTGGGTAATGTGATGGTCTTCACCAAGACTATCTTTAGCAATTTCTAAAGATCGCTGCAACAAAGGTTTGCATTCGCTATAGCGTCTTTGAGCCCAGTATAGTAATGCTAAATTGTAGAGACTTTGTGCAGTATTGGGATGATCGATACCTAGTTGGGTTTCATGAATTTGGAGCGATTGCTGTAGCAAAGGTTCGGCTTCACTGTATCTTCCTTGTGCTTGGTATAGTAATGCCAAATTGTTGAGATTTTGTGCGTTATCGGGATGATCGCCCCCTAATTTCTGTTCTCTGATTTGGAGTGAACGCCGTAGCAAAGGTTCAGCCTCACTGTATCGCCCTTGTACTCTATAAAGTTCTCCTAAATTGTTAAGACTTAGTGCGGTCGTGGGATGATCGACTCCTAGCTGATTTTCATGAATTTGGAGTGAACGTTTTAGCAAAGGCTCGGCTTCACTGTATCGGCTTTGAAAATAGTATAGACTTGCCAAATTGTTGATACTTTCTGTAGTCTTGGGATGATCGACTCCTAATTTCTGTTCTTTGATTTGGAGTGAACGCTTTAGCAAAGGTTCAGCCTCACTGTATTGTCCTTGTGCTTGGTATAAACTTGCTAAATTGTTAAGACTTAGTGCAGTCTTGGGATGATCGACTCCTAGCTGATTTTCATGAATTTGGAGAGATTGCTCATATAAAGGTTCGGCTTCACTGTATCGTCCTTGGTCTTTGTATAGTGATGCCAAATTGTTTAGAGCCATGGCGGCATCGACATGATCAAATCCTAGTTGTTGGTGAATTTGAAGATATTGCTCATATAAAGGTTCGGCTTCACTGTATCGTCCTTGGGCTTTGTATAAACTTCCTAAAGAGCAAATAAGTCCGACAATATCGCGAAAATAGGGTAATAGTTGTAATTGTAGGATTTGGAGTGCTCTCTGTAACAACAGTTCGGCTTCACTGTATCGACCCTGGCATTTGTTTGTTTTCGCTAAACTAGTGAGAGTGTTTACAATTTCGGGATGATCGGCTCCAAATTGTTGTTCCATGATTTGGAGCGCCCTCTGTAACAACAGTTCGGCTTCACTGTATTGGCATAGATAGTAGTATGTACATGCTAAATTGTGAAGACTAATTGCAGTCTTGGGATGATCGGATCCTAGCCGTTCTTCTAAGGCTACTAAACAGGCTTGACTCGATACTAGTGCTGAGGCATAAAGTCCTTGTCCACTATAATATCGACCTACACCAAGAAATGTCCATTCTAAATCTTCTTGAGGAGTATCTTTTAGCATCTCTCGATTCAGTAGTTCTAAATGAGGGATAGCTGGTTGAATTCTTTCAAAGTCAGCTTTAACAAGATTTTCTGGAATTGCCTTGGAAATGCTAATCCCAGTTGTTACAATAGACCTTTGAAGAAAATGAATAAAATCATCGCCTTCCAGATCGCCTTGCCAACGAAAATACTCTCTTAGCAAAGAATTAATCTGAATATCTTTTTGCTCCCGAATTGAGATCAGATGCAAGTTTGCTAACTGAATCAGCCCCTTTCTCACCGCCGCCTCATCCCAACCTAGAGACTTCACCGTGGGCTCCACCAAATCTTGCCAAGGAATATCCGCAGGCGCAAACCTACCCAATAGCATCGCCACCTGTGGCGACAGATCCCGCAATCGTAACCAACTCAACGCAAACGCCGACACCACCCCCCGTTCTGCCGTAATATACTTCACCATCTCATCAGAAATCGATCTGTCCTGAAGGTTCAACTGTTGCCAGTACTTGCCCAATGTGAGCATTTCGTCCTCTACCAGATAGATTGCCACCAATTCCAGTGCCAAAGGCAAATAACCCAGATAACGACAAATCTCTTTCGCTGTCTCCAATTCGGACTCAATTCGTGACGAACCATCGCGATCAACAATTCTCTTCAGCAATTCCAGCGCCTCATTCTCTGGTAGAACCACTAACTGCAATTCTCGAAAACTTGGACTGAGATTTCCTTGGCGAGTCGTCAGCATCACCTTAAACCGAGGATTAATCGGCATCGCCTGTTTAGGAATATCATCCAAACTCTTGACATCATCTAAAATTACCAAAACTTCCCCTTCTGGTGGATGCCAATTTTGCCAACACCATTTCACCTGTTCATAAACATCATCCGACTTCTGAATCTCTTCAGGCATTGCCAGATAAGGTGCAGCTTTCTGTAAAACCAAACTCGCCAAATTCCCCTCATTCAGCGAAAACCAATAACAAGCCACATAGCGCTGCTGAAACTCCTGAGATAGCGCATACTGAATCGCCAACTCAGTTTTGCCAACACCTCCCATACCTCGCACCGCACAAACAGCAACGATCTTCTCTTTTTGCAACGCTTCATGCAAACCACGCAGATCGTCAACCCGTCCCACAAAGTTGGGCGATCCCTGTCGCACATCACTCGGAATCAGCGTACTTTTACGCGGCACTATAATTGTCTGCTGCACCTCAATCTGGGCATTGTCACCAAAGCTCGAATATTGAATTCCGATCTGCGTAAACTTGTTGTCCATTAACCTATCCTCTCAACAAGGCAAAAAGTTGAATCCTTTTGTGCATTTTTACTATTTCTATATCTTCATAGATAGCCTTTATTATGGTCTGGTTAATATTGGTTAGTCAATGGTTTGCTTAACTTTAAAAACAGCATCACCAGCCGCATTGACATTTCTTGCACCAATCTGCTCAACGCGATCGCCTTTAGCATCCTGCACAATATCCGCCGCGACCCGATTCGCCGTTATTCCATCTAACCCAACCTGTAAAATTTGTCCTGCATTGATTTCCTGTGCTAATTTTTGCAATAGTGCAGCAAAGGTTTCATCTTCATCCAACACCACATCAAGATTTTTAGTCACAGTATCAATGGCAGAGCGATCGCCCGATTCCAACTTCACCAAAGCCTCATCGACCTTCGCCGATCTTCCCTGCAACTTGTTCTTAATTTGCTGCCACAGTTCGGGAATTTTAGTGATCGCCTCAGTGGTAAATTTCTTAGCTAGCTCACCAGCACCAGACTCAACAAACTTTTGAACTGCCAAACCCACCAATACACCAGCCGTTAAAGGATCTGCCATGACCGTATTTGTATAACTTTGATGCAAGCCATAATAACACTCTCGACCAGCACATCAAATTTACGCAGACTACTGTTCAAAACACCAATATCGACCCGCTAACCTGCCCCAAAAGCAGAATTATCCCACCTCATCCAAAAGCCTCCTTAACTCCTGCTTTAAAGCCTCGACATCGGGCAGATAAAGCTGATATCTCGATACAAAAAGCTGATTGGAAATTCCTCCCGTGGCATACTCCACTAAAATCTCATCCTTATCTCGCGCCAACACAATTCCAATCGGTTCATTGTCATCTTCCATATTCTCTTCGGCGCGAAAATAGTTTAGATACATATTCATCTGTCCTATATCTTCATGCCGCACCGCCCTTGTTTTCAAGTCAATTAAGACAAAACATTTCAAAATACGGTGATAGAACACTAAATCCACATAAAAATGCGTATTATTTAACGTAATTCGGTACTGTTGCCCGATGAATGCAAATCCCTTTCCCAGTTCTAGTAAAAACTTCTCTAACTGCACAATCAACCGATTTTCTAATTCACTCTCAAGGTAATTGCGATCTGGCAAATCCAAAAACTCAAACACATAGGGATCTTTCACCACATCCTGTGCTGACTCGATTTTCTGTCCTTTCTGAGCCAAAGTTAAAATCTCTGCTCGATCCTTACTCATGGCAACTCGTTCAAACAAAGCCGAATCCTTTTGACGCTTTAATTCCCTCACACTCCAGCGATCGCGAATGCATTGCTGCTCGTAAAACGATCTCGCTAAATCATCCGAAATAGCCAAAAGCTCCGTGTAATGCGACCAACCTAATTTGGCAGACACCATCTGCCATTTTGGATAACTAACATAAAAGCGGCGCATATCCAAGACATTACGGCGACTAAATCCCTTGCCATAAGCTGTTTTCAAATCCCGTGATAATTGAGTTAACAGTTTTGAGCCATATTCTGCCCTCTCATTCCCCTTCTGCTCAAACTCCACGATGTACTGCCCAATTTGCCAATAAGTTTCTACCAAAAGTGTATTAACCTGCTCAAAGGCGCGTAGTTGCCCCTGTGCCAAGCATTCGCCAATGCGATCGATTAATTGCTGATAGGAACCGATTAGATCACTCATAAATTAGCTGTTAGTCTGGGATGACAGTATACCCCAATCCTAGAAATGAAAGTTAAGCCAGATTCAAGATAAAGTTTACACAGGTATAAAAATATGAAAAAGCTGTTACTCGTTGAATCTCCATCTAAATGCAAAACCATCCAAGCCATCCTTGGTAGTGAATGGCAAGTGGAAGCCTCCTTTGGACACTTTACGGAACTGGCTAAAGATGGTGAAGATAGCTTGGGCTTTACCATGCATTCAGATACCAACAAAATTGAATGTCGCTATCAATTGACCGAAGGTAAAGGACAACAGGTAGTCACTAAACTTCGGGCGGCGGTGAAGAATGCTTCAGAAGTGGTGCTTGCTACCGATGGCGATCGCGAGGGTGAGGGGATTGCTTGGCATTTACAACAGCAATTGCATCTTCGTAATCCTAAACGCGCTGTCTATAACCAGATTACGCCTACGGCGGTTAAAGCAGCGATCGCCAATGCTCATCAGTTAGATTTAAACCTGATTTCGGCTCAGAGAGCGAGACAATGTTTGGATCGATTGATTGGGTTTAAGGTTTCGCCTTTAGTACGGCGGACAAGTGGTGGTAGTTCGGCTGGGCGGGTGCAGTCAGTGGCTTTGCATATCGTCTGTCAGCGTGAACGCGAGATTAGTGCCTTTGTACCGATTACTTACTGGTCGGTGTGGACGGAATATACTGAAGGATTTACTGCTTTCTATGCGGGTAGTAGTGAGATTGAGCCTGTGCTTGATGATCAGGATGTCACCGATGATGCGGCAGAAGTGAATGCGGAATCTACGGTGGAGTCAAAACGAGTATTGTCAGAAGCGGAAGCTGCAAGAATTATTCAAGTGGCGCGTAATCATCCCCATGTTGTTCGCGAAGCTACGGGTGTCACTGCTCAGAAATCATCGTTACCGCCTTTCATCACCAGTTCGCTCCAGCAAGCTGCCTCGGTAAGATTAGGACTATCACCTGAAGAGACGATGAAGGTGGCTCAAGAGTTGTTTGAGGGTGTCGATTTGCCCCAAGGTCGCAAGGGTTTGATTACCTATCACCGTACTGATAGCACTAGTCTCGCGCCTGAGTTTTGTGCGGAGGTGAAGGAATGGCTATCAAAGCACGATCCTGATAATGTCCCTAAAAAAACTACTCGTCATCGCGAACAAGCGAATGCCCAATCCGCCCATGAAGCGATTCGTCCTACCTATTTGAGTATTACCCCGAAAACAGTGAGAGATCATCTCAGTGCGAGACAGCATCAACTGTATGAGTTAATCTGGCGTAGAGCCGTTGCTTCTCAATGTGCGAATGCTTTGATTCAGAAAAGTCGGGTGATTATTCAAGCAGGTTCGACACTTTGGCAGACTAGGGGCAGTATTCTCACCTTTGCAGGTTATACGCGCTATTGGAATGATTTGAGTAAGGATAAACATATTCCTGCTTTAACGAGTGGTCAGACTTTGGCTTTGGCGAATGCTGGTTTTACGCAGAAACAAACTCAACCTCCTGCTAGGTATAGCGAAGCAAAGCTGGTACAGGTGCTAGAGCGTCAGGGTGTGGGTAGACCGAGTACTTTTGCAGCGATCGTCAAGACACTTAAGGATAGAACCTATGTGTTACTCAAGGGTAAGGTTCTCGAACCTTCGGCTTTAGGAATGTCTACGGATGATGTGTTGCATAAAACTTTTCCCGATCTGCTTAGAGCCGATTTTACCGCAGGGATGGAGACGACTTTGGATGAAATCTCGGTGGGTAAGTTGGAATGGCAAAGCTATTTGATTGGTTGGCATCAGTCCTATTTTCAGCCGATGTTGGCGCGAGCTTACACGAATCTCGGCGCAGATTTACAGCCAAGTAATCGTAAAAATGAGCTTTCGGATGTGGCTTGTCCTGATTGTAATCATCCGCTCAGTAAGATTTCTTCTAAGAAGGTGAGTGGTGGGCATTTTCTCAAGTGTGAGCATGGCTGTGAGAATCTGGTGATGTTTTGGAGCGATCGCCGTAATCAGTGGGAGATTCCTCAACCCAAGGGCGAGAATGCAGTGACGGCGGAGGTGACTAGTTTTGCTTGTCCTGTCTGTGGCAAGCCTTTGGCTAAGTTTCCCTATACTAAGGATGGTGTGGATAAGGTGATGTTGAAGTGTGCGGATGCTCAGGCGCGGCAACGCAAGGATCATGCGGATGTGGTCTTTTTCTGGTCTTCTCAGGAGAAGTGGTGGTCGAAGAAGTTTGGCGATTTGGATGAGGCGGCTAAGCCAAATTTGGGTAAGGTTGCTACTGGGAAGGAGAAGAAAAATTCTCAGCGTAAGCCTAAACAGGCGGGTAAAGTGGCTAAGCCCAGTCCTAAGCAATCATGAACTGCTAGCTACTCATGACTACTTTAGCTTCAAGTAATATTTGAATAAGTGTATTATGACTTTGACACATCAGTTTTTCGCAAGGCATTGGTTATGGCATTGCGAGTTGCCTCTGCGCCAAATCCCCAAGCAATGAGCGCAAAATAATCTTTGATGCCATTGGAGCCAAAGGTGGGGCTTTCTAGATAAAATTGATTGAAGCCTGTCCCTGCCAAAAAAGTGATCGTGGTTAGATAGCCTGCTATAGAAAATATTTGTAGTCGTTGATTCGGGTTACGAATTAGGATAGCAATAACTTTCAAAATAAAATTATCATCTGTTTGGGGAGATGAGATTTCAGGGACAGATAATACTGGAACTTCAGTAGCTGCATCTTTCACAGATTTGCTTTCTGCAATTTCCAATTCTGGGAGATTGGAAGTTGGCAGATCATTTTCGACTTTATTGTTATCTTTTAGTGTTTTGAACGTGTCAAAAGCTTGATTAATTTCTGTTGCGATCGCTTTCAGTTCAGTATTTTCTTCTTGATTAGAAGGAAGAAGATCTCCTAATTGGTGATTGAGTTTAGTAACTTGCTCTTTCAATGCCTGTAATTTGTCGCGATCGCTTTGTTCTGTATTGGTTAGCTTAAATTTATCAAGATCTTTCTGTAAGCTAAGACATTGATGGTGAATAGATCGATAAGCATCTTGTTGCCGAGAGAGTTGATTGATCTTTTGACCCAATTCGCTTGGATTAGGAATATCGGCAATGGTTAAGAGTATGTTGTTTAAATCTTGTTGAATTGTCTGAATATAGAGGGTTTGTCCATCTTGTACAGGAAGTTTTGTCAGATTATCTTTGAGGATATTACCTACTTTTAAAGCTTCTATCCAGTCCGCTCGTTGGCGAATCCATTTATTCCAGAAGTTTTTGGCTTCGATAACTGATTTTTGGGCGGAGTCTATTTGTTTTGCATCCTTGGCAAGTTCAGCATCTATAAGATGCGTTGAGATACGTGATGCAAAAGATGGTGGAATATCTATATCACTTTTTAACTGGGTGCGTAGGCTCTCTATGCTAACGGCAATTTCATCAGCGACTCGCCCCGAACGGCTATAGCTAGAGACGGTTGTGCCTAAAAGCACTCCAAACACTAGTAGTGTAAAGGGCAAATACCAAGGGTCTTTAACTCGAACAATGACGGGAACTGAGACTTCGCTACCATCGTAACTGATTAAGATTTCACCTTGAAATTCTCCACTAGGGGAGTTCTGTAAGTTGAATTCTACAGGGAAAGTTTCTAGGCTCTCATTGTTAACGAGCTTGACCTGAGAAGGAACTGTAATTAGGCTTTTGGAGAAGACACGATCGCGATCGCTGTTGTATAGGTCAAAGGCATAAATACGAATATTGTTAACAGGGTCAGTTGAGCGCAGGGTTAGGGTGCGAGTTTCTTTTGTAGCTGCGCCACGAATTCCTGTAACTGTTAAGGAATCTGGTTTTGCAAGTACTTTTGTCTGGGCGATCGCGGCGTTGCTGGTAAGACATCCCAGTGTAAATAGGGTCAGGCTCAATAGGCTGGAGCAGAGAATTTTAGTCATGGTTGGGCGATCGCTGTACTGAAACCATTTATTTGTTATTGATTTTAGCGAGAAATTCGGCTGTGATGTAACAATTACAAAATTTTGTTGATAATTTGTTGACAAAAAGTTGTTTTTCTCCTTTCTGGGATGACATAATAACTGGCGTGTTGCTAGTTTTTGCGAAAGGATGGCTAAATGAGCGATCTGTTTGAGCAGGGTCATGCTTGTGTGATTGGTGTCGGTGGCGATCTGCCTAGTACAGTAGATGATGCAAAGGGTTTTGCCAAAATCCTGAAAGATCCTGAGCGCTGTGCTTATCCTGAGAGTCAAGTGCAGGTGCTGACGGGTGAGCAAGCATCAAGGGCTAATATCATCACAGCGTTGGAGACTTTGGCGAGTACAACTAATGCTGAGTCAACAGTGTTGGTTTATTTTTCGGGGCATGGGTATCAGTTATCTGGGGCAATCAAGTCGTATTTTTTGATGCCTCATGGATATGACTCAAAGGATTTATCAGAAACTGCAATTAGTGGTAGTGAGTTTGTCGGTTTGCTAAAGGGTATTCCTGCTCAGAAACTTTTGGTGTTGTTTGATTGCTGTCATGCGGGTGGGTTGAGCGATTTGGAAGGCTTTCAGATTGCGAAAGCTCCTTTGCCTCCTGAAGCGACCAAGATGTTTGCAAATGGTGGTGGGCGGATTATGATTGGGTCGTCTCAACCCGATGAGTTATCTTTTGCGGCTAAACCCTATAGTGTATTTACTTATGCGTTGATTAAGGGACTTTGTGGAGAGGGGGCGGTTAAGCAGGATGGATATATTAGGGCGGCGGATTTGGCGATGTATGCCAGCAGCTTTGTGCCGTCAAAAACAAATGATAAGCAGCATCCAGTTTTAGATATTGAGAGGGCGGACAATTTTGTTTTGGCTTACTATGCGGGTGGTGGTTTGCAGCCCAAGGGCTTGCCGAAAGAATTGGAGCAACCGCTTGAAGTTGAGTCTAAATCAGAAGATTTTAATAAAGTTAATAAAATTGCTGATGTTCTTTCTCAAAATGCGAAATTTATCACGAATATTAATGAAGCTAGCAATTTTCGTATTGGCGATGACATTACTCACAAAGCAACATCTAATACAGCAGAATCATAGATTGCAAATTAATTTTTACCCAAAAAATTTGAAGTATAAAAAGGAAAATCATGATCACTTCTGAACAACTACAGCAAATTCTTACTCGTATTTCTCAAGGAAATGAAAGGACAGAGGATCTTGAAACTCTTAACGAAACCCTTTTGAGTGGAGAAAAGCTTACATTTCAAGTAGGTAAAAATGTTGTCAATATTGGAAAAGGGGAGGGAATCCAAATTGGAGATAAACATATTTACCAAGGGAGTGATCTAAAAACAATCCAAGAGTCTTTTAGATTAGAGCTTCAGAAAGCATTTAGTTTAGAGCCTGAGCTTTCTCCTATAGAAGTAAGTGAAGCAATATGTGATTTCCTTAAAGACGTTGAGAAGAAGTTTAAGGACTTGAAGTTGTTTCATGTTGCCCAAACTGTGGAATTAGAGGATCAATATGTGCCGATTCAGGTGACTTTGGAAAGAAGATATCAAAAGCATTCTGAAGATTTTAGAAGTTATGCCGAAGCAGAGGAAGATACCAAACGTTTGTATGCGATGAAGGGGGATCTCGAAAAGTTTGAACGCAGTCAAGTTGATTGGCAAGTGGCGAAAAAGGATCATAAACAAATTATGGTATTGGCAGATCCAGGTATGGGTAAATCTACGCTATTACGCATGGAAGCGGGGAAAACCGCAAAAGAGCAAAGAGAGAAGTTAGAGGAATTATTAGCTCTTGATATTAAGAAGGAAGAAGAAATATTAAAAGTCATTGATGAGGTCGTTTTACCTATTTATCTGAGATTATCAGATTTGGCACAAGAATCAGGAACGTTACACGAAATCATCCCTCGTTTGCTGAAGATATATTATTTAGAAACAGGTAAAAAGATTGAAAAAGTATTAATAGAAAAGCTCAAAAAAGGTCAATGTTTATTACTATTTGATGCTTTAGATGAGGTTCCTAATGATAAAGGGCAGCGTCAAAATTTAAAAAATAAGATCTTAAATCCTTTTACTCAAAGTTATTCTTGTCCAATTATTGGTACTTCAAGAATTGTCGGATATGGTGGGTTGCTGGATCAAGCCAAGGAAGTTGAGATTGTTCCTTTTACAACGAAGCAAACGGAAGAGTATATTGAGGTTTGGTTTAAAAATGCGAAGAAATTTCTGCAAAATCAAGAAGTATCCGCAACTAGTTTAATTAATGAACTCAAAGAAAAACCCCAAATTCAAGGCTTAGTTCAAAATCCTTTACTTTTATCTTTGGTATGTAGTTTAGCTCAAACCAAAGATATACAGCTTCCAGCAAGGCGTACTCAGATTTATGAACAAGCTGTTGACAAGATGCTAAATAAATGGGGAATCGAAAATGAAAGACCAAGTTTAGCTAATGATGAGGAAGAACCATTTAAAAAAATAGAGCAAGAAAATTTATTAAGATATATTGCTTATCATTTCTCTTGTCAACAAGAAGTAACAGAAATCTTTTCTAAAACAGATTTGTTGAAGGTAATTAGTGAATTTTCAAAAAAAGATAATTTAAGTTCTGATCGTTGCAATCAGATTTTTAATGAGCTTACCAACGAACATGGAATTATTCAACAACTATCTGATAATAGGAATGAATATTTATTTCTCCACCGCACTTTTCAGGAGTATTTAACGGCATCTTATATCAATGAAAAGATCAAGGATAATCAAGAAGCAGGAATTTCTTTAGTTAAAGAGCATTTATGGCAATTTGACTGGCATGAAACCATTAGTTTAGTTGCGGGATTAATGACCGATCGCATTCCTTTACTTGAAGCAATTACTCAAGAAAAAGATGATATTTTTAATACGCTGTTATTGTTAGCAGGTTTATGTCTGAGCGAATGTCCAAATATTGATCATCCTTTAGTTACAGAAATTGTAGATAAAATTGCTAGATTTTGGCAATCTTATCCTAAGACTGGTATTGAAACGGTTTTAGTAACAATAGGAAAAATCGGTAATGATAAAGCTGTTGATGCACTAATTAAGGCTCTTGATGACTCTGATGATTTTGTTAGACGCAACGCAGTAGATGCATTAAGAAATATTAGCAATGACAAAGCTGTTGAAGCACTAATTAAAGCTCTTGATGACTCTGATGATTTTGTTAGACGCAACGCAGTAGATGCATTAAGAAATATCAGCAATGACAAAGCTATTGATGCACTAATTAAGGCTCTTGATGACTCTGATTATTCTGTTAGACACAACGCAGTAGATGCATTAAGAAATATCAGCAATGACAAAGCTGTTGAAGCACTAATTAAGGCTCTTGATCACTCTAGTGATGCTATTAGAAACGATGCAGCAGAGGCATTAGGGAAAATTGGTAATGACAAAGCTATTGATGCATTAATTAAGGCTCTTGATGACTCTGATTATTCTGTTACACGCAACGCAGTAGAGGCATTAGGGAAAATCGGCAATGATAAAGCTATTAATGCACTAATTAATGCTCTTGATCATTCTGCTGATTCTGTTAAATATCTGGCAGCAGAGGCATTAGTAAATATCAGTAACGACAAAGCTATTGATGCACTAATTAAGGCTCTTGATCACTCTGATGATTCTGTTAGATTCCATACAGCAAAGGCATTAAGAAATATCAGTAATGACAAAGCTGTTGATGCACTAATTAAGGCTCTTGATGACTCTGATGATTCTGTTAGAGTCCATGCAGCAAGATCATTAGGAGAAATTGGCAATGACAAAGCTGTTGATGCACTAATTAAGGCTCTTGATGACTCTGATGATTTTTTTAGATCCGACGCAGCAGAAGCATTAGGAAATATCGGCAATGACAAAGCTGTTGATGCACTACTAATTAAGGCTCTTGATGACTCTTATGATTTTGTTAGATACTGTGCAGCAGAAGCATTAAGAAAAATCGGCAATGACAAAGCTGTTGATGCACTAAATAAGGCTCTTGATGACTCTGATGATTCTGTTAGATTCCTTGCAGCAAGAGCATTAGGAGAAATTGGCAATGACAAAGCTGTTGATGCACTAATTAAGGCTCTTGATCACTCTGATGATTCTGTTAGATTCCATGCAGCAAAAGCATTAGTAAACATCGGCAATGACAAAGCTGTTGATCCACTAATTAAGGCTCTTGATGACTCTAATGATTCTGTTAGAATCTGCGTAGCAGAAGCATTAGGAAATATCGGCAATGACAAAGCTGTTGATGCACTAATTAAGGCTCTTGATCACTCTGATGATTCTGTTAAATATCTGGCAGCAGAGGCATTAGCAAGAATCGGTAATGACAAAGCTGTTGATGCACTAATAAAGGCTCTTAATCACTCTGATGATATTACAAGCTCCGTAGCAGAGGCATTAGTAAAAATCAGCAATGACAAAGCTGTTGATCCACTAATTAATGCTCTTGATGACTCTAATGATTCTGTTAGAATCTGCGTAGCATACGCATTAGGAAATATCGGCAATGACAAAGCTGTTGATCCACTAATTAATGCTCTTGATGACTCTAATGATTCTGTTAGATACCTTGCAGCAAAAGCATTAGTAAAAATCAGCAATGACAAAGCTGTTGATCCACTAATTAAGGCTCTTGATGACTCTAATGATGATATTAGAAATGATGCAGCAGAGGCATTAGGGAAAATCGGCAATGACAAAGCTGTTCAACCACTAATTAAGGCTCTTGATGACTCTAATACTTTAGTTAGGCGCAATGCAGCAAAGGCATTAGGAAATATCAGCAATGACAAAGCTGTTGATGCACTAATTGAGGCTCTTGATGACTCTGATTCTGTTGTTGGATACATTTCAGTAGAGGCATTAGGAAAAATTGGAAATGACAAAGCTGTTGATGCACTAATTAAGTTTAAGTTTCTTGATGACTCTGATTATTCTGTTAGATGCAATGCAGCAGAGGCATTAGGAGAAATCGGCAATGACAAAGCTGTTGATGTACTAATTAATGCTCTTGATGACTCTGTTGATTCTGTTAGATACAACGCAGTAGAGGCATTAGGGAAAATTGGCAATGATAAAGCTGTTGATGCACTAATTAATGCTCTTGATGACTCTCATTATTCTGTTACACGCAACGCAGTAGAGGCATTAGGGAAAATCGGCAATGATAAAGCTATTAATGCACTAATTAATGCTCTTGATCATTCTGCTGATTCTGTTAAATATCAGGCAGCAGAGGCATTAGAAAAAATAAATAGTGCAGAAATTGTCACAAAACTACTTGAAAAACCTGATCTCGATATCTATCGCTCTGATATTTTTCTCCTAGCCAGAAAATTAATGGTGCGCCACAGCCAAAAATTAACCCATCCCCTCATCAAGAAGTCCTTACCCCAACCTTCAGAAGAAATAACGGCTCTCTCTAGCACAGATACAGAGCAAACTCAGTCACAGGAGAATATTTCTCCCTCCAGTGATAACTCTTTGACAGAGAAAAAAGATAAACAGAAAAAGGACAAAAAGAAAAAAGATACCAAAGAAAAGACGAAGAAAAAGAAAGACAAGTAATTTTTGATTTACTACCCTACACAATCTCAGTCCGAAGATAATACACTACACTCACAAAATTTGAAAATGCTAAAATCAACGTCATTGAGATTACAATATCTTTTGCAAGAAGAAAAAACATGGTCGCCACATCTCAACAACCATCCACAATGTCCATTAAAGAGTACCTTGAATGGGAACCCCAACAAGACCTCCGCCATGAATATATCAATGGTGAAGTATTCGCCATGACAGGCGGCACACTCGCCCATAACGACATCACCCTCAACCTCTACAGAACCCTATATCCCCAAGTGAGATCGCGTGGCTGTCGCATCAACGTTGCCGATGTCAAAGTGCAAGTTACGACCAATAGCCCCTATTACTATCCTGATGTCGTCGTCAGTTGCGATCCTCAAGATCTTAACGCTCGTAAATTCATCCAAAGTCCGACCATAATTGCCGAAGTTCTCTCACCTGGAACCAGTGCGAGAGATCGCGGTGAGAAATTTACCAACTATCTCACCATCCCCAGCTTACAAGAATATATACTCATCAATTCTGACAAAATATCAGTAGAGCGCTACGCACGCGGCGAAGGTAGAATGTGGCTGTACTACCCCTATATTGCTGGCGATACGATTACCCTATCAAGTCTTGGTTTTGAGTTTGCGATCGAGCTTCTCTATGAGGGGATTGTATTTTAACTAGAATAGAGAACCCTTAGTCCCGACCCATGACCTTCACAGCAGTCCTTGAGAACATAGCCCGATCGCCAATCGCCACAAAAATAGGCGAGAAACTGAAAACAGCCAAAAGTATATCCCTATCAGGACTATCCCGCTTAGGCAAAGGACTGGTTAGCACCCACCTATGTCAACAACAAACCAAACCATTACTCATCGTCACCGCCACCGTCGAAGAAGCAACCCGATGGGCTTTACAACTCCAGTCAATGTCATGGCGAGTCTATCTATATCAACCCCTTGATACATTTCCCTACGAATCAGCGCAAATCGATTTAGAAACCGCTTGGACAAGGATTGAGATATTAGCGGAACTGCTTGCAAAACCACAGCATAACTTAGCGATCGCTACCACCATTAACGCGCTACAGCCCCATCTACCATCCCCTCAAGTATTCCAAAAACATAGCCTCTATCTCAATATCGGCGATTCGCAATCGGTTAAATTACTAGCTTCTGCTCTGGCAAGATTAGGATATCAAGAAGTCAAAGAAGTAAAGGAATCAAAACAATGGAGCCACAAAGGATTTAGTTTTGAAGTGTTTCCAGTTAATCGAAATCAACCAGTGCGCCTAAGCTGCAATCGCGGCACTGTCGAGAAAATCAGAGAATTTGACCCCACTAATCCCAAAAGCTTCACTGACCTATCCAGCATAGCGATCGCCCCAGTCGATTTACATGAGTTTGTTTCTGCTCACAAAGCGACATTACTGAATTACTTACCCAAAAACTTTATTGTCGCCATTGATGAACCCGAACAATGTCAGAGCTATAGCGATCGCTGGTACGAAGCTGCGGAAGAACTTTATCACAATCAAGATCCTCAAGCCGATACACCGAAGCTGCATTGGGACTTTGCTAAGTGTATGACTGAGGCAAAGAAATTTCAGATGCTTCAACTTACCGAGCGATCGCTTAAACCCAAAGCTAATATTTTTGATTTTGCCAGTGCCTCTATTCCCATAGTTCCCCATCAGTTTGACCAGATTGCAGCGCTGATTCGTGAATATCTCAAATCGGAATATCAAGTCACGCTGATTTCGGCGCAACCTTTGCGCGTGGCAACTTTACTCAAGGAGTATGACTGCATTGCCAACTTTGTCAGTGATCCTGATGATTTACAGTCCATTGCGCGGATTCAGAAAGCTGGTAAACCAGTCATTTTGAAATATTCGGGACTCATGGAGATGCAAGGTTTTGTTTTGCCTAGCTGTAAGTTGGCGCTTTTGACCGATCGCGAATTATTCGGACAGCAATTATTAGCCTCACCAACCTTTGTGCATCCCTCCCGAATTACTGCGGCTAAGTTAGTTAATCCTGACGAACTAAATGTGGGTGATTATGTCGTGCATTGTAAGTATGGGATTGGCAAATTTACGCGCTTTGAAACCATTGAAGTGAAAGGAGAAAAGCAACCGCATTACATCGTTGAGTTTGCTGATGGTAAGACTGCTGTGGCGATCGCGCAGGAAAATGAGAAGATCCTATCCCGCTATCGCAGTGCTTCTAATAAACCCCCCAAGTTAAATAGCATCGCCAATACAAAGGCGTGGGATAACGCTCTGAGCAAATGCCAAAAGGAGATTTACAAGTTAGCAAGGGATTTACTGCAACTCTATGTTCGCCGCGCCAATTTAGTCGGCTATGCTTTTCCACCTGATACCGATTGGCAACAGGAAATGGAGGATTCTTTTCCCTATCAACTCACACCCGATCAGGTCAAAGCTGTTCAAGATGTGAAGCAAGACATGGAAAGCGATCGCCCGATGGATCGGCTAGTTTGCGGTGATGTCGGCTTTGGTAAAACTGAGGTGGCAGTAAGAGCAATTTTTAAGGCAGTTTGTGCGGGTAAGCAAGTAGCTCTATTAGCACCGACAACGATTTTGGCGCAACAGCATTTTCATACGCTCCAAACTCGGTTTGCGGCTTATCCTTTCACAGTGGAGATCGTGAATCGGTTTCGCCCTGCGAAGAAGCGCAAGCAGGTTTTAGAACTGGTTGCGGATGGGAAAGTGCAAGTCATTGTCGGTACGCATCAACTTTTGTCGAAGGATGTTGAGCTTCACGATTTGGGTTTACTGGTGATTGATGAGGAGCAGCGCTTTGGGACTTTGCAGAAGGAAAAAATCAAGGCGATGAAGGGGGATGTGGATTTATTGACTTTGAGTGCTACGCCGATTCCGCGTACTCTCTATGCTGCGCTTTCTGGGGTGCGAGAAATGAGTGTGATTGCCACTCCTCCTCCCTCAAGGCGATCGATTCAAACTCATTTGTCTGCTTACGATGCGTCACTTGTGAAAACCGCGATTCGTCATGAGTTAGACCGTGGTGGTCAGGTGTTTTATGTCGTGCCGCGTATTGAGGGGATTGAGGCGATCGCTGTTTCTTTGCAGGCGATGTTACCAAATGTGAGATTGGCGATCGCGCATGGACAGATGCAGGAGTCGGAGTTAGAGGCGGCGATGGTTGCTTTTA
>Ga0209990_10001437_pt1 | contig 20102 bp, 29 predicted proteins | sample NOAtaG_6_FD_187304 | JGI IMG/M metagenome (GOLD analysis project Ga0209990, IMG submission 187304) | Freshwater lake microbial communities from Lake Erie, under a cyanobacterial bloom - NOAA_Erie_Diel5S_2200h metaG (SPAdes) (version 2) | ecosystem: Environmental > Aquatic > Freshwater > Lake ...
GGGAGACTTTGATGACCGTCTGCGCCGCTTTGATGAAGTCCTGAACCGAGCGCAGGCAAACATCGACGCCATGCACGGCCCCGAGGTCGCTCAGATTTATCGCCAGCGGTTTGAGCAAGCTCTGCCGCCTTCTCCGGTTGGTAACGAAGTGAACCGCACCCAAACGCCTCGTCGCTGATACACCGGGGATAAATGAGCGTCCGCGCATACAATCCACAAGACAACTCCCCCATCCTTCTAGACGACGAGACAGCAGCCGAAGAACTGCTGAACGGTCGTGCTGTTCTCGCTCCCGACCAAGTTGTCCCAGTCCGTACGCCGAACGGGACCATTGAGCGCTACCGCGCTGCTGACCTACCGAGGCTGTTCAGTCGCCCTGGATTCGCTCTCGACTTCGTTCGCGGCAATCAAGAGCGATTCGCCCAACTCGCCACTGAGGAGAACTCACAAGCCCTGCGAGAGCAGTACGGTGCTGTAGGCGAAAGCCTCATCGCTGGCGCTGTCTCTACAATCAACAACGCTGCACTGGGGCTACCGAACGAATCTGCCCGCGCAGCAGAGGACCGTCGCCTAGCGCGTGCTACGTCTAGCCAGCCGAACCAAGGCGCGCTAGAGGCCGCTCTAGCCGCAGGCTACGATTACGACGATGCACTGCTGCTTGCTACAAGCACCTACCGTCGTCCTACGCCGATCGAAGCAAACGAGCAGACTAGCCCGCTTGCGTCTACGGTGGGCGCTGCTGTGGGCCTCGTCGGGTCTGCTGTCGCTACGGCTCCAGTGGCTATCGCTGCCGAGGGTGCTCTAGCTGGCCGTGCTGCTGCTGGGTTGGCCCGTGCGGGCCTCGGACAGACTGCGGCACAGGTCGGCGGCCGTGTGGCTGCTGGGGCGGCTGTGGGGGCTACTGAGGCCCTTGCTACGGGTGCTGCTCGCGCTGTCGGTGAAGGCATCATCCGTGACAGGCTCCCTGAGTTCAGCGGCGAGGAAATCATGCTGCTCGGAGGGCTCGGTGCTGTGGCTGGTGGAGGTCTGAACCTCCTCGCTGCTACGCCCCAGATTCTCCGCTCCCGTGTCGCTGGAGGACGAGCACCCGTCGTCGCCCCCATCCTCTCAAACCGCGACAACATCGAGCGCCTGACCGGGGATATCTCAGCAAGCCTAGACCCTGCTTCGACGACGAAGCCCCAGGAAATGATTGTCTCTCTCAATCAGACAATCAGCCAAGTCGATCCGGCCCTCAATCGCAGCTTCTTCAATCCCGTCAAGCAAGACCTTGCCAACGTCCCTGACGCGATTCACGAGGCGTCTGCCGCTGCCTCTGCTGCGGATATCACCGCTGTTGACGATATCGCTCGCCGCATTGAGCTTGAGATCACCGACCGCACTCGGCGGGAAGTCGCTGGCTCTCTCGCAGAGGTAAACGCCAACCGCGCCGCTGCTGTTGAGGCTGGAGTAGTCTTCGGTCAGGAGGTTGACGATACACTCGTCGCTGCCGAGCGGCTTCGTGACTACGCTCGACGCTTCGCTGACGGTAGCAGCTTCTCGGGGCAGAACGTGATGGTCGGGCGAGACAGTCCTATTGTCAACTCACTACGCTCCATCGGCCGCAGGCTAGACGGCTTCACGTCTGACCTAGACGATGCTGTCGCACGGTTTAGGACTCGCAGCGACGAGGTTACTCAGGCGGCTACTGCCCGTGCAGAGGCATCCGCTACCGTAGACTTCGCAGGGCAAATCCGAAGGTTCTTGCCTGAGATCGAACTTACTGCTGCTCAGGAGAGACTGCTCGCTGAGGAGGCCGATGCTTTCATCGACTTCCTGAGGCAGAGCGGGCCACGTCGCATTCTACGGCTTCGAAACGGTCAAGTCGATCGAGAAGCTTTTGCAGGGGCCGATTCGGCCATTCGCGAGCTTTGGAACCTGTCTGTGGATCGCCCAGACCTGCCGATCCGCTTTGAGCACCCACCCGTCACAAACCTTGACTGGCGGCAGTTCGTCGCTCCAGAGGAGGCTGCTAGCCTCCGTGAAGCTGCTCTTGGGATTCAGAGCCGTATGGCGGGCTACGGAGAGGGTCTGGTCAACATCCAGACTGACCTGTCCAACCTCTCTCGCGGCGTGAAGTTCGGTGCTGAGAAGGAGCTTGCTGACCTCGCTGACAGCGCGCTTCTGAGCTACGACAACTTCCTCGGAGACGAGCTTATCTTCGGCGCACGGTCCCGGGCTGCTGTGGATAACCTGCCGCGTGTTCGCGCTATCCAGAGCAACCGCAACCTGATGCTTCGCACGCTTGGTCGTGAGGGTATCAGCGAGCTTGACCGTGTTGAACGCAACCTAGACCCCGGCAAACTGGCCCGTCTCAGCCTTCGCGATAGCGACAACGCCAACATCGCTGAGCGAACCATCATCCGCGACTATCTGCGGTCTGTCGAGGATGCTGCAAACATCCCCGGTGTTACAGCAAACGTCGATGTACCTACCCTGGTTGGCGAGACTGCTTCGCGTATGCGTAGCAACGTGTTTGACGTTGGTCGAGCCAAGGCTGACTACAAGCTCTTGCAGTTGCAGGGCAACCAAGGTGGTACGCTCCGAGGCGTCGCTCCGAGCATCATGACCGCTTTGTTCGGTGGCTTCCTGGCTACCGGACAGATGGTGCCTGCTGCGGCTATGGCTACCGTGCTCGCTATGCGTCCTGATAAGCGCGTGGCTGCGTCTTATGCCCTGCGGGGTATGCGGGAAGCCTACGAGCGAACCAAGACCCGCTTGGTCACGGCAATCGGCAACCGACTGTCCCTGCCGAGCAACACCCTGAGCCTTAGCAAGCAGGTTGCTCGAAAGGTCATCGTCTCTACCCCAGCGCTCTTTGACGAAGAGACTCGCGACGAAGAGTTCGACGCTCTTGTGCAGAACATGGCCGAGGACTCCGGTAATCCCGATGCTCTTGCTGCTACGGCTGAGACTCTCGGCGTCAATCCCACGTCGAACAACGGCGCTGAGACGATTGCCAAGATGACGGTCGCTCTTGAATACCTGCGGCAGCAGATGCCTCCCTCCCTGTTTGACCCGCTGAATCCCGCTCCCCCGTCGCAGCGAGTCTCCAGCATGGTCAAGCACAACATCCTGCGTACGGTAGAGACCATCCAAGACCCGCTGAGCGTCTACGACGACTTCGCCAACGGCTTCGTCAGCACGACGAAGGTGCAGGCTCTGAGGGCGGTCTACCCGCAGCTTGCTAGCGAGATGAATGCTCGGGTGCTTGCGGAGTACGCTGACAGGCTCACCAACGGTGTCCGTATGTCCTACGCAAGCCGCGTGCAGGCCTCCATGCTGCTCGGTACTCCCATCGAGCAGGCCCTTCGGCAGCCGAATCTGGCCCGTCTACAGTCGAGCTACGCGCAGACTTCCGCGCAGGCGCAGGCTCAGGGAATGGCTCGTACCCCAGCACGAGCGGTTACAAGTCTCATCACTAGCACCTCTACAGAAGGCGCATCCCTACAGGATCTACAATGAAGACTCTCACGACCGTCGAATATTCCGCTGCTGTTCCCGGCAACCAATCCGGTGGCATTATCACGACCGCTGCGTCGGTTGTCGCGCTCGACGTGACGGCGCTAGTCGGCTCGTGGGTTACGCTACAGGCCTTCGGCGCTGACGTGGATGTCTACTTTGCCGACCAGATTGCCACGCCCACTACGGCCCCGGTGATTACTGCCACAGCGCTAAATACGGCAGCTTGTGGCGAGCGAGTCTACATCGGCATCGATAAGAGCCGAGTGGTGCCGACCTCAAAGAGCGGTAAGATGTGGCTGGTTACGCAGGCGACTGCTGCTGGCACCCTGCGCGTACTTGCGAGTTGAGCCGTGAAGAAGGCTCTCTTTGCGCTAGCAGACCTGCCTCGCTGGTTCTGGCTTACCACAGTCACTAGCGTATTCGCTGGATGCACTGCTACCGCCAACGACCTGAGCGCTTTCGGGGCTAACGCTCCCGGCTTGATTGCTGCCCTTGTAGCAGTCATCCAGGTCTACAAAGAGAAGTCAAAGGTTGCCCAGATGTTGGCTGCTGCACAGGTAGCACAACAGGACATCCAGAATCAACAGGAGAAGGCTATTCTTGATGCGCTAGCGCTTCGTAATGCCGAAGTCGCAGAACTGCGGGCACTGGTCGAGGGTGCGGTCAGCCGAGAGCACAAGTGCATTGAGCAGCTTACTGCACTACAGCAGGAGTTCAAGGCTATGCATAAGGGGATGGCATGAGGCGTGGTGCACGCGGTAGTCGGCGTATTGTGGCTCCTGTCTCTCAGGGCTTCAATCCCAACAAGCTCACCGGCCTTATCATCGACCTAGACGCGCGCGACTTGGCGTCTGGTAGCATCACTAGCTGGGTAGATAAGCGCAGCGGCTATACCTTCAGCGGCACGGCTACTCGTAACGCCGTTCTGAACGGTACCGGTAGCGTTACCTTCAACGGGACGAGCAACATCCTCACGTCTGGTTCTGTGGCGCAGCTTGCTGGCAAGAGCGCTGTTACCATGGTCGTGCTTGGCTCTGACACGCATACGTCAGCGACCACTGGCGTGCTCTGCGAAATCAACAACGGCGTCGCCGCAGGTAGCGCTTCTCTTAGCTCGCAGACTACTGGTTCACAAATCTACTCCACTTGCGTTGGCAACGTCGGTACTAGTTCAAGCTACATCACCACAGACTTTGCGGTTCCTAGTGTTGTCTCTGCGGTCATGGATTTCTCATCGGCGGCTGCTGCTGAGACTTCGACCATGCGCCTTGACGGTGCTGCTCCGACTGTGACGGCAGGTGTGAGCGCGGAGAACACGGGTACCTTCTCAGCGGCTACCATCAGCCTCGGCGCGCGTACAGGTGGCTCGCTTTACTGGGGCGGCAGTCTCGGGCGCGTGTTGGTCTATGACCGCAGGCTGACGACGGCTGAGATGCAGTACCTTGAAGCTGGTCTGCTTGAGCAGGCGTTGACCTTCAACCCGCGCGCAGACTTCACGACGATGAGCGCGCTCTACCGCGAGACGATGAGCGTGTCGCAGTGGACCGACTTGACGGCTGGCGCACGGCACGCGACTCAGGCTACCGCAGGCAACCAGCCTGTCTATACGGCTAGCGACGCGGCGTTCAACAACCAGCCGTCTTTGACGTTCACGACAGATGACTTCATGAATGTCGGTGGTGCAGCGTCAACCTGGACGTTCCTGCACGATACGACCGACGCGACGCTATACATGGTCTTTCGTCCAAGCACGGTGACTGGTGAGACGAAGTATCTCTGGAATAGCATCGGAGACCTCGTTGCAAACAATCGAGGCCTTTCGTTGCTCTACAACGCGACGACGCAGACCGGCGAGGTGTTTGTCGGCAACGGCGGCACTGCTCGATGCGTGACGATTCTCGGAGCGGACTCCGAGGTTGTACGAGACACGCCACATGTCCTAGTGTACCGAAAGAACGTAAACGGCTTTGAGCTTTGGCTTGATGGTACGTTGTTGGTTACTGGCGAATACAACGGCGCACCAGCGAACACCGCTGCTAGCGTTGCTCCCTCCATCGGAGGGTACTCGGCTTACTCGACAACGCGGCAGTTTGAGGGGAAGATGGCTGAGATTGGTGTCCTGCCATCTACCTTCTCTCCTGAGAGAATCACCAACTACTGCAAGTCTCGGTACGGTATCACTACGTCGCGTACGGTTACTCATCGGTCACTGTTCCGTGATGGTCTCAACTTGAACACCGGAGCGCCTGCTATCGGTTCTGCTGTTTGGTCTTGGTATGGTGGAGTTTCATCGACTCCAGGAACTACTCGGCAGATTGCTCGGGTTATCAACCGTGCGACTGCGTATAACATCCAGACACGAACGAACGGCGTTGCTGCTAGTGCAACGATCGGAAACGACAACCGTTATCGAGTGGCCACCGTACCCCTCACAGCAAGTGGTGCGTTCTCAGATGCACGTAACATCAAGGTGCTGCTCATCGTCGGTGAAAGCTGCGCGCGAGGTCGCTCCTCGGTTGTCGGCTTACCCAGTGGGTATCCCCCGTCAGCGGGAGCTATCTATGCGTGGACTGGCGAGGATACGACGCTTGCGTTGCCAGCAATCGAGCAGCCTGTGTATACCTATGCCGTAGACTCATTCCTAAATGCTGACTCGGGTACGCCTGGAGTCGGTCCGGGTGGTCTTGCGGCTTGGTATCTTCAGACAGCCAATAATGGAAACGTTTGGTTGCATATCAACTGCGGCAAGGGGTCTACGACTAGCGCGAACTGGAACAGTTCGACTACGAATACTGGAACGCTACTTGGCGCTACATTGGCGCGAGTGAGACGCGTCAACGATATTGCTGCGGTCTATGGAAAGACCATTGACTGGGTTGGCGTCTACATCGACCAGGGTATCAACGACGCTGTGTCTGCGGCTCCTACGTGGGATACAAACTGGAGCGCCATCGAAACGGCCCTGCGAGCAGAACCCTGTTTGACTAACGTACCCTTCGTGTTCCGCAAAGAGCCGACCCTAGTTCCCACGGATACTTCCTACCCCGGCTGGGAGGCTGTTCGCACTCAGCAGGAGGCTTGGCAGAAGGCTAGCGCACCTAAGCGCATCATGGTCAACATCGACCCGCTACCGGATTACGTGGAAGCGGCGAAGGTACACCCCGGTACTGCCTCCAACATCGCCATCGGTGAAGCAGTGAAGGCTGCAATCTGAGGTTCCATGCTACCGCAGACCATCCAGTTACCCGACGATTCTATCGGATTCGTGACCTACTTCGCTAGCAACGACGAGCGGGCTCTTGAAGTCATGCTCGATGGTGGGGAAGTAGCCTACGCCGACAGCACCGGCCTTGTGGTCGTTCGTGGCACCTTCAGCGCGAGCGTCCTCCAAGCCCTAGAGGAAACCTGTGAGCAGTACCTAACCTTCTGGAACGAAAGCTGAGATCATGAAACATACCAAGCTCGTCTCCCTGCTGGTTGCTTTCGCTGCTACGACCGCTGGCGTGGCGGCAGTTCTGGACCCTTTGGTTCCTGACGCCTGGAAGGGTGCTGTAACCGCTTTCGTAGGCGTTCTGAACTATCTAGCCATCTCCCCCATCGCGAAGGCTCTAGGGGCCTCTGAGGGGCAGGAATGAGGCTTCTCGTTCTGAGCCTGTTCGTCGCTGCCTGCGGCGAGGTTCCTTTGATGGCTGCTCACACGTCTATCAGCACGGGTTGTATCACCGCTGCTACGTACGCAGCGGACCATCCTAGCGTCTCTGACGCGGAGCTTGATGGTTTCGAGCTTACCTGCCACGGGCAGTTGGAGACTCTGGAGCGCTGGGAGGAGGCCGAGAAAGACGGTGGACCCCATGACGCTCGCTGACGTGCTTAGCCTGCTGAAATGGCTAGAGCCTGTCATCCCAGAGCTGCTGGAGGCAGTTCGGAATAACAGGCCCGTGGAAGCCGTCTTTGCAGCGAACAAGGCTGCTATGGACGAGGGGTTCAGCGCTGCTCGGCGTAAGCGCGCAAGGCTCCCCAAACGTGAGGGCTAGGGTCAATCTTGGTAAGCACCAAGTGGTGATGCCCTAGCACGCCGTTGTAGGTAGCCTGCGTAGCCTTATCGAGCACGTTCTCCCCTTCGGGGAACACGATAGGAATCTGCGACAGGAAGTTCAGGTGTCGCAGTAGCTCCCAAGTAGCCTCGACTTGAGCAGGGTGGAACTTCAAGAACTCCCGGTTCTTGCCTCGGAAGTTGTGGGTATAGACCTCACGCTGATGCCCCAGGATTGCAGGCGGCACGCCTCGGTTGACAATCTCAATCCCGATGCTGCGGCCGTTGATGGAGCCTGCGTGGCTCACTACGACTTTCTTCCAGTCGGCCATCTGCGTGACCTTACCATCACTATCGATCACGAAGTGGATGCCTAGGCCACGGTTCTTTAGCGTGCGGTAGACCTGAGGAGCCTGTCCCTCGCCAGCCGTATGGTGAAGCACGATAGCGGTAGGCGGCTCCTTTCGGAGCCGAGTGTTCTGGCTCTTGAGGTCAAACCAAAGTCCCTTGCCCTGCCCGTCGATGATAGTAATCACTTGTCGGCCTCGTTCCTTTCGGCTTGCTGCTTGATGCGCGTTTCGATGGTGTCTAGTGCTTGGATGGCTTCTGTGAGGTACTGCCTGAGAGCTTTGGGCTTCAAGGTCTTTACATCCAGAAGCAGGGCTTTGCGTAGCTGGCCGATGTACGGCCAGAGTGCCGTTTGTTCAGTTCTCTCCAAGGGGAAGCTCCGCGATTGTACAGTTATTCTGAATGTCGTAGATGGCCTTCACGGTCTTTGCTGCTTCGACGCTGATGTTACCAAGCTGCCGACCAAGTGAGGCTAGGGCGTTGTTCAACGCCTTGAAGCCGTTGGAGTCAGGAAGCTCAGTCTGCGCTTCGCGCGTTGCTGCTAGAAGAAGCTGGAAGCTGAACACTGCTTCTTTCACAACGTCTTCGTAGCCGACCAGGGTAACGAGCAGGTCTTCTGGAACTAGCACGGTATCTTCAGTCATTATACGCTCACTTGTTGGTTGCGACGTATATCGCAGACAGAGTTATAGCAACAGTCCACGACATATGCAATGCAATCGATACGTCTACACAACAATATTTAGTGGCGCATCACTACGACGTATCGCCTTAGCACTGGACAGATTTCTAGTGTACCATACTTTCGAGCTTCGCGCAAGCCGACCAGCAAAGAAAGTTGTAAGTGCTCGAAATCGCTGGGCATGTACGATTTTTCTTGCACGTCGAAAGGAATCCGCTACCATGTACCCCATGAACAACTCCATCACAAACGCCGACCGAATCGCCAAGATTGCCCTTTCCGAGAGCCGCCTCTCCCGTGAGGAAAGCAGCGACGTGCAGATTGCTGCTAGCCTTGCTGAGAGCTACTACCGGATTGCAATGCAGGCGGCTCGTGCGGCAGAATCCTGGCGCGCAGAGGGTGAAGCTGACGAGATGCGTAAGCTCATCCGTATGCTTCGTAACGCAAAGCTGGTGTCGCGATGAAGTACCGCATCTTCGACAAGCTCAGCAACGACTACTTCGGTATCTTCGACGCTGAGTCCAAGGATGATGCAATCGACGCGCTCCGCAAGGCTCAGGGATTTGAGTCATCTGAGGACTTCGCTAAGCATCACGTCGCGCGCGAAGGTCTCGGCCTTGAGTACTTGCTTCCCATCCAGCGTATGCTAGACGCTCGCCTACTGGTCGAAGAGGCCAAGAAGGAGACCATTCAGTGACTACCACAAAGTGCAACGCCTGTGAGGCTGAGAGCGATTGGGTGTGCCGTAACTGTTACCACCACATCGTGCTGGAAAGCGGTACTCGCGAGCGGCAGCGTGACTCGCTAAAGATGGACCTCGACCGTATGCACAGCGTACTGCGGGCGTTCAAGGCAGCTAGCCGCAAGATTCAGCGTGAGCGAGACGATGCCGAGCACCTTCTGACCTTCAACCTACTAGACGACCCGGACGAGAAGATTGCCGTCTACAAGGCTGCTGCTGAGACTTCTACGGCTAGGCTTCTGGAGGCTCGCACAGTTGCGCGCAAGGTTATCGATGTTTGGCGTGACCCTGACGCGATGCTTGCCTATCTGCGTGGCGACAATAGCAAACTCTACGCAGTGATCGAGGAGATGGCCTCTGTCCTCAACTACAAGGCGCAAGACGATGAGCGATGAGGACGACGGTTACTACGTCAACGTCTGCATGGTCGGCGCAGACGAACTGCGTACCTCCGAGCGAGTGGAGGCTGGTGACAAAGTAATCTGCGACAAGTGTGAAGAGTGGCACGTCGTGAGGGATGGTGTTCCAGCAGGCGTGCTGCAATTCGTTTCTTGCCGTGGAAAGCTCTACGTCGTCGGGATAGAGAATAAAGAACTTCGTCGTATGACCTATTTCGCTAGGAGCAAACAGTGAGTCACAACATCACGCTAATCACCGAGCCGACTGTCCTGCCCATCGCTGAAATGACCCTCATCCCGGAGGGACTAAACAGCATGATGGATTGGGTGGCTGACTACCGTCCTGAGTGCCTGCCAGAGAAGACGCTGTTCGATAAGGACAAGCGGGCTATGGCCCTCTTCCCGCACTACGGCACGGAGAACGAGCGTAGCCTGACGGGTAACGAACTGCTGGTGGAACTTGCAGGACGAAGCTGCTACCACTCCTACGGAGCCAAGGCAGGCCGCAAGAGCAACGCGGAGTACATCGACCGGATGCTGTTCCCGCAGGCTGGTACGTTGCCGCACGGGAGCGTCGCCTACCACGCTAAGATGAGCTTCTTCATCGCTGGCGTCTCGCGCAGGCTCTCCCACGAGCTTATCCGGCACTACGTAGGCTCAGACCGCAACGAGGAAGGTAGCCCCTCGCAGGAGTCTACGCGCTACACGGAGCATCCCGGATTCTTCGTCGTGCATCCGTACCTGAATAGCAAAGAGACGCGAGAGAACTTCTTTGTGTCCATGACGCGGGCCTACCTTGAGTACCAGGACTTCCTGACGACTGAGATTTCTCACTACAAGCACTTGCACGGCATCGATCCTAGTGGTAAGAGTCGCAAACGCATCTACGAAGCGGCTGCTGGCTACCTACCGATGCAAGCTGCTACTTCGTTCGTGTGGACTTCCAACCCAGCCGCCTTGACTAAGTTGTTCAAGGAGCGTACAGACGAGGCTGCTGACGCCGAGTTCCAACGGCTGGCTGGGAAGTGGCAGGCAGTCTGCCGCGAGAGATGGCCCAACCTATTCCGCTGACAGGAGCATATGAAATACTCAACCGACGCTGACGCAGGCTATCGTGAGGTTCTGGTCAACCGTGTTACTGAGATGCAGGATGCAACAGCGTTCTTCTCTCTCGCTCTGGACGAGATTCTACACGAGGACAAGGCGTCTTGGGGGCTTGCCTGCCTCTGGCGTGACAATGTGAACCGTGCGTCTGTGCGTGCTGTCGAGGCTTTCATCAGGTGGTTCAAGTGAGCGTCTACAATCTCGGCTCGTCGGCTCAGGAAGCGGTCAAGGTTCTCCGCACGTTCACTGACGGGGAGCCTGACCTTATCAAGACTGGCATCCCCGGTGTTGACCGCATCATCGGCGGTATCTTCCCCGGCGTTGCTGGCATCATCGGCGCTGACACGGGCGTCGGCAAGTCGAGCACCATGCTCGGTGCTGCGATGACCGCTGCGAGCGCTGCGTCGCCTGTGGGCATCGTGTCGCTAGAAGACAGCCACGACGTTCTAGGCACCCGTGCCATCTCGCTCGTGTCAGGCGTGGACAGCCTCAAGATTCGTCGCAAAGACCTGACGCTGACTGAGAAGAATCGCATCTACGACGCCATGGAGACCCTTGGTGGGCTTCCTGTACACGTCGTCTATTGCATCGGCGGCAAGGTTCACGCAGTGCTTGACGCGCTCGATGAGCTTCACGCCAAGGGCTGTCGGCTGGTCTACATCGACTACCTTCAGAAGATGCGCGGTGGAGGTCAGGACCGACGTAACGAGGTTGCCAGCAACTTCACCGTAATCCAGGCCCGAGCTGCTGAGCTTGACATGGCCGTCGTGTTTATCTCGCAGGTTGCTCGCCGTGTGGATATGACGCAAGCCCCTCGCCGCTGGCATCTGAAGGAATCGGGTGACCTTGAGAACGAGGCGCGTCTCATTGTCATGCTGCACCGTGAGGAGAGTGTCGTGCACGGACTCATCGATAAGAGCACAGTCGGCGGTGAGGACTGTCGCTTCAAGATGATCCGCGATGGCTACGGGCTCCGTGAGTACCATGCAGGCAACGACGACTTCTAGGAGGTATCATGGGCGGCAAGATGAGCAGAGACAAAGGCAAGCGGGGAGAGTATGAAGCGAGAGATTTCCTCAAACGCTGGTTCCCGGATGCGTGTCGCGGTGCTAACCAAAGTCGTAGCGGCAGTGATGCTGCTGATGTCGAGAATACTCCCTTCTGGGTTGAAGCCAAACTCGGAGCCAAGCCGAACGTCAGGGGAGCGCTAGAGCAGGCGCAGGAAGCCACAGACGGCCGACCTGTGTTGGTCTACATCAGGGACGACAAGCAGCAGCCGTTCTTTGTGGTTGACGACGACTGCATGGACTACCTGTTGTCCCTAGCCTTCCCGAACGTCTAATGAGTACCCTAACCTTCATCATCCTCTGCGTCATGCTGATTGTCGGCATGGTGTTTCCAGACGAGGGAGACTACTTGTGAGCGTACACAAAGTCATTATCGCCAGCGATGTTCACTTCGGCGCAGAGAGCAGGGACTCGTTGGTGAGCTTCTGGCGATTCTTGGTGGACACCAAGCCTTCGCTGCTGGTGCTCGCAGGAGACATCGTAGACCTGCAAGCCATCAGCAAGTACGACCCCGAGGACGATTCGCCTCACGAAGTAATCTCCGAAATCAAGCAGGCTGTAACCTTCATCAACGCTACGGTACGGCAGCAGAAGATTCCAGTCTACATCCTCTCAGGCAACCATGAGGACCGCTGGAAGAAGGCTATCGTAGGAAGCCGTGCGGTGGCCCTCCGGGGCGCTAAGGGGCTTACGCTACATGAGCAGTTCACAGCCCAGGGTATGGACCAGTCCGTGCGCTGGGTGGATGAGAAGCCGGGAGTACCGGGGCTCTTCGTCGGAAAGCGAGCCATCCTCATTCGCCATGGGCACGTGCAGTCGGGCAAGTATTCAAGCGCGAAGTCGGTGCCTGACAAGCTGCTGCGACAGACGCCTACGGTGAGCACTCTCGTCGGGCATCACCATCGGGGAGGCTTCCTAGCGCAAACCATCCTCGGACAGACGGTCTACGGTATCGCCAACCCACACCTATCGAGCGACCACGCCTACAACCCGAACGCTAACTGGCAGCGAGGCTTCACGCTGCTAGAGTTCTACGGAGCCTCACGGCTCCGCGACTGCGTGAAGTTCACGCCGCACGTCATTCTGCTGGACAGCGATAACTCGTTTTGCTACGGTGGGAAGGTCTACAACTCGAAACGAGAGTGACCATGCTCGACCTAGAAGAGTTCCTGCAAGAAAATCTTGGATACGGTTGCAGGCACGACGACTTCGTGCTAGAAGTCGAGGAACTTCGAAGCCGACAAGCTGAGAAGCGACGCATCCCGAAAGTCCTACACAAGCAGAAGCGGGTAGTTCTACCAAGGTACAACCCGCTGCGTCACAGGGCGCTCAGGACTCAAGGTAGCAAAGGCAAGTGGACCCTATTCGCTGGAAGGTGGATGAAACTATGACGTGCCGAATCCTTGAGTCTGATGACCGTCTTGAGTGGCTGGAGCAGCGTAAGAACTACATCACGGCGAGCGACATCCCTGCGCTGCTTGGCGAGTCTGCGTGGCGTACGGAGAACGATGTCATCGCTGACAAGCTCGGCATCGGCAAGCCGTTCGTAGACAGCACCCGTACCTACTGGGGGCGCGTTAGCGAGTCGGTCATCCTGCGAGGCTTCTCTGAGCTTTGTGACGTGTACCTTGAGCCTAACAGCAAGCTGATGGCTAACGACGACGTGCCAGGGCTTGCAGCTACGCCTGACGCAATGGCAGACTTCGCCATGCCTACGCCATTCTACACCGAGGTGCCTCCCTTGGATATCTCCAAGGTGTTCCACAGCAGCTTCACGACGTTTCTGAACGCTAAGCGTATGGGTGCCCGCTGCGTCGTTGACGTGAAGTGCGTCTCGTCGAAGAACCGCTCAAAGTGGAACAAGCCTGTCGAGTGTCCACAAGAATACTATGGACAGATGCAGGCGCAGATGCTAGTAACTGGCTGCAAGGTCGGATTGCTGGTCGCGAAGGTTGACGCACACGAACTTTACGGCTACGCTATCGAGGCCGACGACTTCTATCAGGAACTCATCAAAGAGAAGGTGCGCGCTGCTTGGCGTACCATCAACGAACAACGAGGTAACCAGTGAGCCCACGCAAGAAGACCGACTCTATCATCAATAACCCGGAGGTTGACGTTATGGATATCTTCCCTGAGCCGCAGAAGAATCTTGCTGGCAAGCTCGCTGAGATTGGCCTCGTCGTCGGTTACGTGCAGAAGGACAAGCAGAACACTGGGCAGGGCTACTCCTACGCCTCTGCCGAGACTGTGCTCAAGAAGGTCAACAGCGAGTGCTTCAGCCGTGGCATCGCCATCCAGAGCAACGCGGAGATTGTCTCCTACAACGAGTTTGGTCCCGAGGGCAAAAAGAAGATGCGTGCAGTCGTCAAGCTGACGTTGCAGTTCATCGACTCTGCCGAGGGCGCTAACCGCGCCATCCAGGTCGAGGGGCTTGGTGAGGGTATGGACGCTGGCGATAAGGCTGTGCTCAAGGCTAACACGAGCGCACTGAAGTACGCGCTTGCTAACGCCTTCCTCATTTCCTGGGGCGATGACCCCGAGGCCGATGCTAGCACCGACGCCGACAGCAAGCCGAGCCGCGCACAGCAGAAGGCTGCTAACGATGCGTCTGCGATTGCACAGGCGATTGCTTCTGCTACTCTCAGCAACCTTGCCGATGTTCGTGGGCAACTGTTGCAGCTTCGTGGTACGCCTGAGTATCCCGCTTTGGTCGAGAAGATCAAGGCAAAGCAGGCAGAGCTTGGTTGGAAGGCTTGATTCTCTCACTCTAACGGAGGTATCCCATGGCTAGTCCCAAGTATCGTCTCATCGCTAAGAACCGTTCCACTGGCGCTTCGGCTGAGTTCGGCGTCATCTGGGAGAACGAGCGCGGCTTCCTGAACATCCAGTTCGCCACGCCTGCTGACGTGGAGAAGAGTCAGGGCCGCAAGGTGTCTGCTGTCAGCGTGCTGTCTACGCCTGAGCAGTACTTCTTCAACATGTTTGAGAACAAGCCGCAGGGCGCTAAGAAGTCTGCCCCGCCCTTCATCAGTGAAGGCTCCGATATCGACTTCTGAGTAGTACCGGCCTCTTTAGCTCAATGGTAGAGCCCTTGTGTTGCAGGAGATGATGGTTCGACTCCATCAAGAGGCCCCATGGAAGGTAAGAAGAACGACACGGGTAAGAGCAGGGTTGACTTGCTCTTGCCAGAGTTCCTGCTAGAAGTCGGTGAGGTGCTCGCTCTTGGCGCTACCAAGTACGGGGAGCACAACTGGCGCTTGGTGAGTAAGCGGAGGTACGTAGCAGCAACGCTGCGTCACTTCTACGCTTTCATGGCTGGAGAAATCCACGACCCTGAGAGCGGCAAGCAGCACCTAGCGCACGCAGCTACCAACCTGATGTTCCTGTGGGAGAAGACCCGTGAAGCTAGCAACGTCGCCGGGAGTGCTGGACGAGCTTCGACAGAAGCTACAGACTGATACGACGAAGCCTGTCGGCTTCGATACTGAAAGCAGCGGGCAGCAGCTTGGGGGGCTAAGTGGCAGTAAGAGCCGCCTCAATGTCTACCTGTCCAGCATGACTGGTTTCAGTATCGCGTTCCTCGACGGCAGCAGCTACTACGTCCCAGTAAGGCACCTGGAAGGCGAGAACGTCTCTGAGGTTGCTGCTTACCGCGTACTGTGCCTGCTGTTTGCCCGTAAGGGACGGCTCTACTGCCACAACGTGAAGCACGAACTGAAGGTGCTCTCCATGGAGGGGTTCACTCCCTACCAGCTCTGGAGCGTGCCCTTTGCCTGCACGCAGGTGCTCATGTGGCTGCTACAGAAGCCTGCTGTGGGGCTTGGTAAGGACTGGTCTGCTGGGCAGAACATCCCTCCGGGTAAGACACCTAACACGTCCTACGGCTTGAAGGCTCTTACGCAGTATCACTTCGGGCATCAGATGACGCAGTTCTCTGACCTCGTTGACGGCAAGACCATCGACGCCCTGCCTCCTGAAGCGGTCATCGAGTACGCCTGCGAGGACGCCATCTTCGCCCTGCGGCTAGGCACTGAGTTCTACCCCTTCCTAGCCTCTGACAAGCTGCTACAGCAGACCTTTCACGAAGTCGAGATGCCCTTCGTGCACGTCCTTCGGTACATGGAGGAGTGCGGTTTCGCCATCGACTTCAAGCACCTGGAAGCGCTCAAGGCTGAGCTTACCGAGAAGCTGACGGCGATTGACGCCGAGCTAGACTTCCTGATGCCGGGAGTGAATGTCAACAGCGACGCTCAGGTGCGCGCATGGGCCGCTGGTCGCTGGCCCCTTGATGACAAGAGCATCGACTTTGAGCTTACGGAGAAGGCTAAGCTAGTCTCCATGAAGCACAGCAATCTGCAACTGATGCTGCCCCATGTTCCCGAGGACACCGAGGCTGGTGTTGCACTGCGACTGCTGCTAGAGCGCGGAGAGATTGATAAGATTCTCTCTACCTACACTGACAGCCTGCTGGAGAAAGCGGCTCAGTATCCAGACCTGCGGCTGCACTGCGACTACCTGCACACGGGTACGAACACAGGCCGCTTGTCGTCTACCTACCCCAACCTGCAAAACATCCCAGTAAGGAGCAAGCTGGGGATGCGTGTGCGTGAAGCCTTCACTGCTGCACCTGGCAATACGCTGTTCTCTGCCGACTACTCGCAGATTGAACTTAGGGTGCTCGCGCACCTTTGCGGTGGAGAGGGCAAGCTGGCAGAAGCCTACAAGCAGGACAAGGACATTCACCAACAGACCGCTGAGCTTACTGGAGCAACCCGCACGCAGGGCAAGACCATCAACTTCGCCATTGTCTACGGGGCGCAGAGTAAGAAGCTGTCCAAGACCATCGACTGCTCCATCGACGACGCTGAGAAGTTTATGGAAGCCTACTCAGAGGGCTACCCGGAGGTCTTCAGCCTGCGCGAGCGTGTCATCGAGGTTGTTACCTCTAGGGGCTACGTCAGGACGCTCCTAGGGCGTCGTAGGTACGTCCCTGAGCTTCAGAGCAGGCGAGCAGGCACCCGCAGCTACGGGCAGCGTATAGCGTTCAATACGCCCGTGCAGGGCGGTGCCCGCGACGTGATGGTGCTCGGCATGGTGCAGTACTACCGACGCATCATGGAGGAGGGGCTATTGGGGGTTGTGAAGATCGTCGCTCAGGTGCACGACGACCTAGTTTGCGAGGCTCCGAAAGAAATCTCTCAGTACTGGGGCGATTTGCTTGCGCACTGCATGAGGTCAAGCTATCCTCTCAAAGTACCGCTCGCAGCCGAGGCGGTCTATGGAGAACGATGGAACCAACACAAGTGAATAAGCCCTTCGCGCGTGGAGTCCTGGAAGTCACGGTTGTCGAGCGTCCCGCAGGGGATGATTCTGGCCATTCTGGCCATTCTGGCCAAGACGAGTTCCTTATGGTCGTCTGCTGTCCGGTTACTTACATCTACGAGTCCATCAAGATTGAGCCCAACGTCTACGCCGCCTTGCGTGGGTTTCTGGAGCAGTGCGACCTCATGCAACCAGAAGAGTAACCCTGAGCACTGAGCGAGACAGATTACCTTCAATCCCGAGACAAGTGAATGAACTTTGTCCGCTTGTTTCGGGAATTGAAAGTAAAAAGCTCGGTGATTTCTGGGAAATTGTCCCAGTAAGAGACTGATTTCCGGGAAAATGGCTCAGTAAGGGAGTGTTTCCCCTAGGTGGGGAGGCCGGGGTAGGAGGCCAGCCCACACTGTGGGCGGGTGTAGGGAAGGGTGGGAGATGTGCGACAAGGTGGGGCGGTGTGGGGATTTGTCCTACATCCGGCCGGGAAGGCGGGAGCCTGTGAGATACCGCACGCTTTCACCCTGCATCATCGTCGCGGTGTGTCACGCGCGCGCCCGGTTCCTCTCTACTGCGAGCGACGACGGAACGTGTGAGAAGACGCACGCGGGCGAAGGCCTGGCGTGATCTTTTTGTTGCACGCCGTCCGGCTTGGTGTAGATTCTCTCTTGTCGGCGGCCGATTCACCCCGCGGACGAAAGAGAGATACCGTGAACACCTACACCGAAACCCTCCGGACGCTACAGCTCCAATCGTTCCTCGCCCGCGACTACGTTGACGCTCCGGGGGCCGTTGACGCGGTTCTTTCATGTGCGGAGCGTACACGTGTGGAGTGCCGCACGGAGCAGTCGGAGCGCACGGCGATGTGTCTCCGCGCTGTCATTGAACACGCAACGGCCGCGCTTGCGATGCTACAAGCGGAGCGCGAGCACGCACTGGACGATGCGACGTGGGAGCTACAGAACGGCGACCACTTTGCGACCCTCGTTGACGCTATCCGCGCGGATGGTCAATGACACGCGTCGATACGGAAGCACTCGACCTTGCGGCGCAGTGCCTACGCAGGGCGCACGACATGGCCCTAGGGGGCGCATCAGCGCGTGGGACGCGCGAGACGGTGTGCGAGGCGTTGTATCATGCACGGGCGGCCCTGTACGCCCTAGACTCGATGGTGGACGTAGAGCGCGGGAGCGCGGAGGGAGGGAGCGTATGACACAGGCGACGGAAAATATCAGGGCTGCGGGGATCTGCTACCGGGATATCCGCTGGCTCCGAACGATGCGACACCGCGCGGGGGCGCAGCACGCACTAAACGAAATCCGCATCATCGCGATGGGGGATCGTGATGACATTGGCTTCAGCACCCAGAGGGAGCGCGATGTGCTGCTAGACCTGGCACGAGCGCGGAGCGGGTCGGAAGGGTGGTCTTCTTTCCGGGGGATCCGGACATACTGCGGCGAATGTGAACACATGGCCGTAGACTGTGAGTGCGCGGTGTCGTCCAGTGGTGATCTCTACGTGCATCGATGCGAGCAATGCGGGAGCCCGTGCAGCGACGGAGAAGACTGCTGTGAGCCGGAGGAAGAGGAAGAGCCCTCGCCGTGGATTCAGCGGCGCGCGTTGCGTAAGGGAGGCGTAAAGACGCCGTTCGCCCCCTATTATGTCGGCATCGAAGTCGAAACGCACTCGACACCCGACCACTATTGCATTGATCGCATTAGAGCGGACCCGGACCGGTGGCTAGGTATCGTGTCAGACGGATCGATTCGCGGGATTGAGATCCTGACGCAACCCCTTCGCGGACAGGCCCTTGTTGACGCTATTCGCGATATCGCGCGGCTCCCGGTTTCGTTCGACGGAGCAAGCGTCGGAGCGCATTGTGGGCTACACATGCACGTGGACTGTAGTGAGTCGTCGGCTGCTACGCGTGCGGAGATGGTGCGTATCTACCGTCATGTCGAACCTGCGTTGCGTAGCTGGCCGGAGCTGGCCGACCGCGCGGCCAGTGGCTACTGTCACGAGGTACCTTCGACTGTACAGGAATACGCGGATCGGCTGGCGTCATACCCGGACACGCATCCTATGAGCGCCCCTGACAGGTATATGGGGCTAAACGTCACGGCCTTCGCGGAACATTCAACGATCGAGTTACGCCTTTGGGGCTGGCCCGCGGGGTGCTCCCGATGGGATGTCGCGCGTCGCGAGCGATTCATCATGCGGTGCATGCGCGTCACGCAAGCTATCCGCACGGCCGGTCGTTGGCTCGCGTCTAGCGGGATGCGGGGGAGCCATCCCATTTACGCTCTGACACCGTGGCAAGCTCTCGACATGGCCTGTTCCCTTATTCCGGAGGTGACGTGATGTGCGGTATCGTTATGGGGGTTGTTAGAGACGACGCGGACAAGGGGTTGCTAAGGCTCGCACGCCGCGACCTGGATCGTGCAATGTGCGCCATGGATTCGCGCGGCGGGGATTCATGGGGCCTATCGGCGGGGACGGAACAGTGTCGCGTGGAGTTGCGCGGCATCGGCACGTACCAGAGCGGAGGGACCATCCCGATCCTCAGCGCGGGTAGCATCATGGTCGGTCACACCCGCTACGCAACGCAAGGTGAAGTGCACCTAGGGAACGCGCATCCCTTCTCCCACATGGGCTACAGTGTCGCGCATAACGGAGCCTTTCGCGCACCTATCCCCTATGACGCGTGGGCTGACTGTGACTCCTACAGACTGACGGGGGAGATCGCACGGGCCATCGACTCGCGACGTGATGTCGCACTGGATCACGGGGGCTACGGCACCGTCATCGCGTCGGATGGATACGCCGCGCACGTGTGGCGCTCCGGGGGCCAGTGTCACGCCGTCCTGCGACCATGGGGGCTACTCGTAACCTCCGTCGCGGTGCC
>Ga0209990_10001440_pt1 | contig 20085 bp, 26 predicted proteins | sample NOAtaG_6_FD_187304 | JGI IMG/M metagenome (GOLD analysis project Ga0209990, IMG submission 187304) | Freshwater lake microbial communities from Lake Erie, under a cyanobacterial bloom - NOAA_Erie_Diel5S_2200h metaG (SPAdes) (version 2) | ecosystem: Environmental > Aquatic > Freshwater > Lake ...
GATTTCCCTTGCCCGCTGACCCTCACGGAAGCGACGCAACTCCGCATCGCGTCCAAGGTCGCTGACGATGCCAGCCGCACCCGAGATGATCTGTGCGAGGCTCTGCGTCACGGGTGACACCGAATCGACTGCACCAACCGTGGGCGTGGTCGAAATGGCGATGGCGTTTTGGAAGTCGCCCGGCGTGGGTGACGCGGCGCGGTTTTGCCGCACCGCTGTCATCGCACGCGGGTCTGAGGGAAGTTGGCTCATTGTGAGAGTTGGTCAATGCCGGTGCCAAGGGCACTACCGGCTTGGAAGCCTTGCAGCCCGCCCATGATGGCATCGAGCGGTCCGAACCGCTGCTGGCTGCGGAGTTGTGCAATCTGCTGGTCGAACTGCGCGCGACGGGTACGCAGGCGCGTGCGTTCGTTGATGTTGATGATTTGCTGGTCCGTCGATGCGTTGACGGCGTTGGTGATAAGCAGGTCGTCAATACTGCCACTGGACGGCAAGCCGCGTTCAGCTGCGGATGCCAGCGTGCCGCCAGCAATCGCACGGAAGCGTTTGGTGGCTTGCAGACGTTCCACGGTGGAAGCGTCCACGATACTTTGGTAGTCGATGCCTGCGGCGTTGGCGGCGTTGTTGGCGGTCGTGCGTAGGGCACGGTTGGTGCCGATTGCACCAAGCAGGGCAAGCCCCGCGCCAACACCTGCACCCACAGGACCAAGCGTGCTGGCAAGGCTACCAGATGCGGCAGCCGATGCCCCAAAGCCCATACTGGCCGATGCCGCCGACTGCCCGGCCATGATGCTCAGTGTCGAGAACTGGCTCATTGCGTGGCACTCCCGCGAATACTGCTCGGCATGGTCGTGAACTCAACAGCCTGGATGCTGACGGGGTACGCACTGCCGCTGCTCAGGAACACCTTGCAGTCGCCAGCGGGACCGATCTGGTAGACTCGCCACGTCCGCTCCGTTGCGAGATACCCGCTCGGGTCAACGAACGATTGCGTCAACTCTCGGTTCACGTACTTGCGACGCACAGTGAAGTCGCCGTTACGACGGGTGCGGATGCCCATGCTGGCGATGACAGGCCGCGAAGTCAATGACGCAAGCCCGCCCGTGTAGCGCACGAACGGCTCACTCAGCGTGATGTCAAGGTTGTACGAACGGCCAAGCATCAAAGCACTTGCCGAGTAGTTGCCAGCCGCACTGACAGTCGCACCACCACCACCGCTGGTCACGGCCAAAGCTGCGCCCGTTGACAGGATGACGGAATTGATGGTCGCGTCCGTGAAGGTTGTTCCATACTGATCTCCGAGCGTCCACGTCGTCGTGCCTGCCGAGAACGATCCAAGCAGGGACACACGGCGGTCAAGTCGCACGGGCAACGCGGCGGCGGCAGACCCAAACTCTTGGGCAACCGCGTCGGGTTCGATGCGAAGCACTTCAAGGAAATACTGGCCGCTGGTGGCGGTGATAGCGAACGTCGTGGGGTTGCGAGTGACGCGCTCCACCAGCATCCAAACTTCGTTGCGAAGTGAGACTGCATCGCAGATGCGGTAGTTGAGGTTAAAGATGTACTTCGTCCACGCACTCTGAATGCGCTCGGTGCCTTGATAGCCAGAGCGATAGGCGTAGCACAGGTAAGCATCACGCACAAACACGCCAAGCCAGCCTTCGCTGGGGATGGCGATGAGGCGGATGATGTCAGATTCGACAAGACTGGGGACATGGGCGGTGATGTCTTCGGCGTAGGACTGTGCGAATGTGTCGTCGTACACGTACTCGCGAACCTGTGCGGTCTGCCGCACGTTGGCAGCAGCACCGGCAAGGCGGTTGTTGGCGTAGTACACACGCTCGTCCATTGCCACGGGGTCACACTTGACGGCAGAACCACGGGGGCCACGGGTGACGGTGGCTGCACTGGGCGTGAAAGCCTCGCCGCCAACCTCGTACACCTGCTCTGGGCTAGTAAGCACTAACAACTTCTCACGGTACGCAAAGAGCGAATAGACCGTGGGCAGTTGGTCGCCTGAAAGTTCGATGCTGATGCGGTCGCTGTCAACAGTCTGGTCTTCTGCCACGCGGTAGAAGTTGAACAGGTTGCTGGTTTCGCTCGCCACCACCCATCGGCCCATGCCAAACACGAGGCGGTTCTTGTAGAGGGCAGCGTCACCAATGAACTCCCCATCCTTGAAGGGCTGGGGCACGTCGTTGGTTTCTTCGTCACCAGCTAGACGGTCATCCCAGTCGATCTGGTCGATGGTGAACGTCAGCGGGCTGGTGTTGGTCCGCACCATCGCCACGGGCATCTTGGCAGGATCGAGCGTGTAGCGAGGCTCTGCGGGGCCAGGGACGCGACGCCAGCGGTCAACCACGTCCACACGAACCGCACCACTACCACCGCCGCCAGCCGTGATGGTGTAATCACTGCTGCTGGCAGAGAACGGACGGGTGTTCACTGTCAAGTCGCCAGAACTGCCAGCCACGCCCGCCGCTGTCGGGGGCAAGGGCGGGTAGATGATGGCATCGTTGCCCTTCCACGGGCCTGTAATCTGGAACGCACCGTTGGTGTAGAGACTGGGCACCCATGCGACAAGGACAGCGTTCTCGCCCAGCGAACGGAACTCCTGCTGGATGCGAGCGGCAATGTCGCTCATGCTGTCGTAGCCGCCGATCAACGCGGCAAAGCTCACGCTGATTTCGTATTCCTTGCCAGCACCGTTGATAACCACATCGCCCGTGGCCGCAAGCGCGCAAGAAGTGCCGGGGCGATAGGTGGGGCCAGTGGTTGCATCGACCACGGTGATTTGGTCGTTGCTGTCACGGCTCACGAGCGTCACAAAGCCTGTAGACGCGCCGCCGCCAAAGGTGACACCCGTTCCGCCCGTGATGCGGATGTGTTCGCCAGCCTCAAACGTGATACCTGTGAATCCACCCACCTTCGTCAGCGTCCACGTATCGCCGCTCACGTTGGCAGCGGTCACACCCGTGAGGCTCAGGGGCAAGCGACGGAACGCGATACGGAAGCTCTTGGGGTCACTGCCGCTGCTGTCCCAGTCGCCGTTGAGCTTCCACCAATCGGTGTAGGCGTACAACTGGGCCGAGTACGTCGGGTACGTGCGACCATCATCGCTGACGTACTGGTAGTAGCCCTTCACGAAGTCCACGCCGTCAGCCTTCGCGCGGTGGTACGTGTTCACCACAGGGGTCTGGGCGGTCATCGCGTCAGCGTCATCCCACGTCGCCGTCAGTGTGTAGTTGGTGAAGTTGAGCGTGCCGGTCGCCACCTTGGTGTTGATAACGAGCGTGGTGTCGTTGATAGTGACGAGCTTGATGTCCTCTGCGCCAGCACCGCCAGCGTTGAGGTAGGTCTGCACACCCGTGCCAAGCGTCACCGTGCCAGCCGTGCCGCTGCCACGCTTGAAGACGCGGATAGCGTTGTTCGCACCGTTCTTGCCAATGAGGGCGATGTACCGCTCGTTGTCGTCGCGGTCGATGGCGTGCAGGCGGTAAGGGTCGCCAGCCGTCAGGGACAACACGCGGTCAAGCTCGCTTCCCACCCGCTTGGTCGCGCCGTCGAACGTAGAGAAGTCCACGTTGGCAGCGTCAGACACTTGGTTGGGGAAGCGAGCCATGCCAGGCTGCTGCGTGATGCCAGCATACAGGATGCTGCTGGGAATCGGTACAGCCTTGTTGTCGTCAGACAGGCCCGTGCGTTGGAATTGGCTCATTGCTGGGGTTGCTGCGGGATCATGGGTTCACGACGCGCGCGGGCTGCCGTGCGAGGCGTGACAGGCATGTTCATCATCTCTGCGCGGATGCGGTCGTTGTCACGCTGGCGGGCAATGTCAGGGGCCATGATGCGGACGAAGCGGTCAACCGCAAACGCCAACACAAGGGCTTGCTCACTGCCGCTCAGTTCTTCAAACGGAGCCTCACGCCACACGTCCACGACATACGTGCCAGCGGCGAAGGTATCGCTGCCAGCCTCGTTGTCGTACAGGTGCATGTTGCCGCCAATGGGACGCACGCTGAGTTGACGGTTCTCGATGCCAGCCTTGCCAGCCACCTTGACCACACGTCCGCCAAGGTGAATCGTGCCGCCGCCAGTGTTGAACGACTGGTTGCGGTCGCAGCGCGTATCAAGTCCCTCATTACACACCTGACGGGTGAACAGGTCTAGGTAATACTCAGCCTGCCCTTCCGGTGACGAGCCATACGTCTTGCTGGGCCATGAGCCGCTGCTGTCGAGTGCCGACACACGCGGAATCAGAATTTCCGCGAGCAGCAAGTTCACGCCGTCAATGCGGGAGTGGTTTGATGACATGGGGTGTCCTTACTGCGCGATCTGGAACGTGATGGACGGCGTGACAGCCACGGTCGAGGCACTGACAGCCTCAAGCACAACCGACGCGCCGGGCGCGATGATGATGCCGGGTTCATTCAGGCCAGCCGACAGGTTCAGCTGACCCTCGGGGTAGTTGGTGGGGTACTGCTTCTCAATCAGCACGTCAGCCGCGACGGGGTTCGTGCCCCACGCGCCCGTGACGGCGGTGATAGTGAAGTCGGCAGTCTCGGGTGCGTTGGGGTTGATCTTGCGGGGTGTGACCGTGATGGACGTACCACCGCTGCCAGCAGTGCCGGTCAGACGTGCGATGCGCCACTTGATCTCAGCGGTTGACGCTGCCGAGTGCGTGATGTCCACGTTGCGCAGGCAGAGTTCACGGTTGCTACCAGCCGTGATGACCGCCATTGCCTTGACACCGCTGTTGACTGCGGACGTGTTGACAGCAGCGGTCGTTATAACCGCTGACCAATCGCTTGCCATGTGATGCTCCTGTTATCGTTCTTCGATGGTGATGGGAGGACCAGGATCGAACGTGCCGCCCGCTGCAATGGGGCCGGACGAAGTGGGCGGTGTGCCGTCGATGCTGGACGACACCCAACGCCACCGATTGCTTGGCGTGGGGAAACGTTGTGCGAGATTTCGACGTGCGACAGCGCGCTTGCGGTAAATACGCGCAGGCGGGTCGGGTTGCGGGTCAGGCTGAGGAATGGGTGGGTCTTCGTCACCGGGCAAGTCGCCACCCGGATTGATCTCCTCGCCCGGATTGACAATCTCCTCGTCAGGCGGAGTGGTGTCTTCAGGCGGGCAACACCCTTGTGCAGACACGCTCCGCGCGCCTTCGAGCAATTGCGCGGGGATGTTGTGCTTGCAGGTCACTCGCCAAGCTCCCGAATGGTGTAGTTGTAATTGCGACGCTCACCCAGCACTTGCAGGGCCGTGCTGCTGCCAAGCATGTTGGACTTCTTGATGTCAGACTCAACCTGTTGGGCGCGTGCCCGCCACTGCCGATGCTTCTGCACGACACGCGGCCAACGCTGTGCGTCACGCCGCTGGTCAAGCATCATCATGGCAGCCTCGCCAATGCACCACCACTTGAGATGGATGGGCAGGCATTCGACTGTGAACCGCGTGGTGTAGATGACTTCCACCTCGCCGTCAAACTCGTAGGTGTTCTTGTCCTTGTCGTACAGACGGTTGCCAAGTTGCACAAGGTTGCGATGGGCGTCTTTGCCGTAGGGGAGAATCTGCGTGACGAGCGGTTCATTGGACGCGCTTAGTGGCACGAACACGAAGTTGCTGGCGTTAGGTGTGAGCTTCACCTTCCAGTACGTGTTCATCCCGATGTACGTGCTGAATAGGTCGAATGCGTGCGTCTCGATGTTGCGATGGGCGATTGCCTGACGCGACACACCGTTGGCACCTGCCGGGTCGAGTGCTGACACCGTGGAGTTGTCCACGAGATTCATCACTCGCTGCACCATTTCCAGCATTTCCATTAGGTGTTCACCTCAACGTAGGTTTCCACGTCGGTAGCCGGTGATGCGCCAGCCCGCCACACGTCCACGTACAGGTCGTAGTTGCCAATGTCTTCGATGCGAAGCACGGCGGGCGTGTTGTCAGCGGGCGAGTGGACCAGCGGCGAAGCTGCACCCAGCGTCGTCAGCAGGTTCGTCAGAAAAGCACTTGCCGTGAACGTGATGGTGTCGGCAAAGAAGTCAGTTGAGTTCGCGGGCGACACGATGTTGCCAGCCGTGAACGTGCCAGTGCCCAGACTGATGACGGGGCCGTTGGCAATCTCATTCGAGGCGGGCGACATAATGGCTTGGCGTGCCCACAAGCCGAAGTTGCCAGTCGCATTGTCGGCATTGGCGGCGAACATGATCTGCACGCCACGGCAGCGGAACATCTTGGGCTTCACGCCGCCAATCTGGATGAGCGTTGCGTTTGCAGGTGTCGAGGTCACGACGGGGCCGGTGATGCTTGCGGCAGAACCAGTGAACGTGCCCGTCTGCGGGTAGCGGACGAGGCCCGATGAGTACAGGTCAGATGACATGGAAGCTCCTTAGCGGAATCGACCGCGAACGCGGAAGGTCTGGTTGGGGTTCATGATTTCGTTCCACATGGTCGCGGCCATGTAGTCCGCGCCACTGCCGACCGTGAACGAGTAGTTGGTCGTTGTCGGGCCGGTCAGGTGGATGTTGTCGGGTGTCCAGATGGCGGGCGAGTTCAGTGCGAGTTGATACAAGTCAATGAAGATGCTGCCAATCTCCTGCGCGATGCGATACAAGGCACGGCCACGAGTCTCGTGGTGAGTCGCGGTGTAGCCCGTGCGGAAGTCGTTGACGAGGATGTACGTCGGGCGGGGAAGTGCAGCAGCGTCATACGCAGCGTTCATTGCGTCGATGATCGCGCGGATGTTGTTGTAGTAGTTGGTCTGGTCGCCAGCGTTGAGTTGCGTCTGTTCGGCAGGGTCCGTACCAATCAGCGGGTTCGTTGAGTTTTGGCCTGCACCGCACAGCATCTGGTAATTGGGCGCAAACATCGCGTTTGCCAAGAACCACGCTGCATTGGCCGTCGTGCTGTAGGCATTAGCTCCATCGCCACCCCACTGGCGAACAGTATCGAGTGTGCAATAGCCGCCCACGCCCCACGGCGCGAGACAGAAGCCTGTCGTGCGATTACCAGCCGTGCCTCGGTAGTACGACACGGGACCAACCAGCATCCGCGTGCCAGTCTCAACAACTGCCGTGCCGCCTTCAATAAGGCCGCAACCGGGGTCGTCGGTTCCCGCACCACAGTCCATGTCAGTGAACTGCCAGCCGTCCGCGCCCGCCATAGACACGGATGACGGCGTAGCGACGTTGTTGTACGTCGGGCTTGCGTCAGTTCCAGTCTTGCGATACGACCGGAATCGAACCGTGGTCACACCTCCAGCGTGGCGATACCACGGGATGCGGGCGATGGTCTGCTGTGATGCCCACGGGTTGCCACGCACCGCGCTGCCCCAGCCCGTCAGGAACTGCTGCATGTACGGAGACGCGCTCAATGTCGGAGCATCGCCGCTGAACGGATAGTCCAGAATCTGCGTCGGTGCAATGTCAGCAATCGCCGCACTGTTGGCTTGGTCAGGCCGGAGAATCGCGCGGGCGGCAGCGAAGTTGGTGTTGGAGAAACCACCCGATGCCCAGAACGCAGAGCCGAGGCTTGCCGCGCGGCACAGGATGCCCGACCACGGCACATCCCATGTGCGGATGATGCCATGCCACACGGGGCAGTTGGACGCATCCAGTGCTGTGCGTGAGTCGATGCCAATGCCCAACCGCACGTCGCACGCGGTCGATGCCAGCGCAGCACGAAGCCCCGCCGTGTTGTACGACGTTGGCACTTGAAGTCGGTATGACATTTATTGCTTGTCCTCTACGCGCTCAACGCGCCGATCTACAGCCTTGATCTGTTCTTTGATGGCGGCAATGTCGGCGGTCATGCGGAACTGCATTCCCATAAGTGCCAAGATGCCTGCCGTGAGTAGTGACGTGATGACACCGAACGCCGCTTTTTCAGCGAGGCCAAACGTCACGACCTGTTCACCGTTGTCACCACGCTTCAACGTCATCACTGCACCCCCACGGGCGTAGCCGCTTCGTCCACCGCCTGCTTGAGCCACTGGCCCGTGCGGGTCTTGATGGTCTTTTCTTCCGCCGACAGTTTGATGTCAGCCGCCACGTACTCAGCGTGTTCGGCCACAACCTTGTCCACGGCGGGCTTGATGTTGCTTGCACTGACAGTGCCGCTGACACACCCGCCCAGAGGCAGGCACATGAGCAGACAGATGATGGCTGGTTTGTTCACTTGGTCACCGCCTGTTCCACAACCTTCTTGTCGCTGTACTTGCTCCACAGCACGGAGCCAACGCCGACGACAACAGCCGCCGCGACACCGACAAACGTGTTCGCTTCTTCCTGCGCGATGGTGATGCCGAAGTAGCCGACGCACACGGCAAGGGCGTAGCGGACGGCGGATTCAACCAGAGGTTTCAGAGTTGCGTTCATGTGTTCCTTTCAGGCAAGGGCCACAGCCTCATGCCAATCGACGTTGACGACGAGTTGCCACGTACCAGCCGCGTCCATTGCTGCGGGGTTGCGGATGGCGAGAAGTTGACCGGGCTGGAGAACGACAGGGGCACACTCAGAGGCGTGGAACTCCCACAGTGACTCCGCGTAGTTGCCCGCATTGCCCACATGCACGAGGCTCATGGTGCGGATGGGGTCAGCCTCAAACGTGATGCCGGTGACAGTCAACGCGCCCGTGGTGGCAACACGCATGTCGCCGCCCTGTGCGGTGTTGAACTCGGACAGTGGAGACGTGGTTGACTTGCTGACAGCGGCAGTAATGGCCGTACCACCACCAGCAGCCGCACCGGAGCCACGGAACAGTGCCAGACGACGGCCAGCCGTGATCGGCGTGGTGTACGCCACAATGGTCGTGTATTGCAGGCGGATGCGTTCAATGAAAGCGAGGCGAGCCGATGACGGATCGAGTCGCATGGCGAACACCGATGAGTTAGCGACAAGTGCTGCACCCACCGTGCCCGTGACCGCGCTGACGGCGTAGGTATCGCCGCGAGGAACAAGCGTGGTGCGGAACGAACCAACCTCCACCTTGGCCTGCGTGGAAGTCGCGCCGTTTTCGATGATTGCCATGTGTTATACCACCATCCAGTTGAATCGGAAGAAGCCGACAACAGCACCACTCGAACGCCAGAAGCACCGCACAGTGCGTGAGTTGTCCAAGCCCGTACTCACGATGACAGAATCCATCTCGGCCTCATCTGCAAGCGTGCCCTTGCCCCGATACGGACCAGCGGCTTGCTGCACGATGATGCGACCCGGCGCAGGCGCACCAAAGGTGAACGTGCCGGACGTTCGCGGTGTCGCCCCAAGGTCAATGTCGATGAAGCCGGATGCTGCTCTGCTCATACCAATGCCGCCACAAGCATGTTCACGCCAGCCTTGACGGCAGCGTTGACGGCGCGTTCCTTGCTCTTGGCGAGCCGGATGCGGTTGAGTTCGAGCAGCAACAGCGATTGTGCGTGCAGGTGTTCACGAGCAGCCTTGCGTTTTTCAGCGTCAACAATGGCAGCCACCTTCGCGGCATCAGCCACAACCGTGGATGCCCACTGCTGAATGTCCACTCGCACATGGCCGACGTTCTCGTTGATGATGCCAACGAGTTCGGCCTTGAACGCTTCGATGTTCTTGTTCATGTGTTTTGCGATGCTTTCTTCAAACGAGAGTCGAGCAGCTCATCAATACCGCGACGGTTTGCATCATCTGGCACAACCATGACCGTGAAACCTTCGCCGCGATACTCAACGACCATGCTGTTTTTCACGCCACTAATGGAGCGGCCAAACTCAGACAAGCGGCGAGCCACATTGGAAGACGAAAGTTTGTCCATAAAACCACAACACCGCACTTTCATGCGGCGTGTGGGAGAAAGGGGGGGAAGGCTGATTAGCGGCCCAGCAAGTCCCACGTCAGGTAGAGCTTGCCGTTCAGCGTCACCGTGTCGTTGGCAGTGCTGCCAGCGTCGGCGATACCAAAGTTGAGGAACAGGTTGACCGCGCTGGTGCGTGCATCAAGCACAGCGGCAGTCGTGGTAACGCCAGTCAACGCCCCACCGCCAGCACCACCACCACCAACACCGCCGACGAAAGCCGTGGCGTTAGTGCTGCCAAGCACGCTGGCTTGGGTGCTGTCAAGGGTGTCGTTGGTCGCTTCGGCTGCCGTACCGATGCTGTATTTGAGCGTGGCAGTATCACCGATACCACCAGCACCGGGCACAGCGGTCATGTTGACGACGACGGCGCGAGCAACCGCATAGGCCGTGGGCAGACTGTAAATCTGCAAAGAGCCATACGAACCGCTCGTGGTCGCGTCAGTCATGCTGACGACGTGGTTGGTGAACGTGATGACGGTCTGGCGGTTGTGGTCCGAACCGGCTTCTTCGACGAGAATCGAAGCGGCGTTGGTGCCGGGCGTGCCGACAAACTGCAAGTCGGGGTGACGTTCCAGTGTGAAAATCGGGGTACTCATGTGGTTGTCTCCTTGTATTACGGGGTGATGTCAACCACACCAGCGACTTCGGGGTGCATCACGTCGATGCCGTAGTGCATTTCTGCCTTGAGCATCATGGTGTTGGTCTTCTCGTCCATTGGGGTCGTGATGCCGCTGATACCAGCAGCCACCGCAACGCCGATGGGGTTCTTGTCACTGACAGCCGCGCCACGGACGGCGATGAATGCAGGCTGGCCGGTCGAAGCCGACGCAGAGCAGTCGAGGCTGTAACGGCTCACCGGGTCCACGTAGTTGGAACGCGGCATGTCGTTGACCTGGATGATCTTGAAGCCAGCGATCTGGCCGACAATGCGTTCGTTGATGCTGTTCTGCGGGTTCCGCTGAACGTCACCATCGAAAATCTTGTCGTCCTGCAAGGCCACGCGGAGTTCGCGCGGACCCATCAGGACGTACGCGCCTTCGCGGGGAATGTCGTCCTCATCGAACAACTGCGCCAGATTCTCAAGGTCAGCGCGGATGTTCTGGGCACCAGTCGCGTTGATGGGGTAGCGAGCGGTGAGGCCACCGCTGACGCTGACACGCTGACCGCCGTTGTGGAAGGTCACGCTGCGACCGTCAACCGTGCGGGTGGATGCAGACGAGCGAGCGGCGGCAACCCAGCGGTGCAAAGCGCGCAGGTGGTACTGACGCTGAATCTTGAACGCAAGCTGCTCAGCCTTGCCGCTGATGTAGTCGAAATCGGCAAGGCGCATGTGTTCCTTGCCCATCTCATACGCGACAGCATCGGGACGGTCGTTGACCGTGATGGTGCCGTCAGCGAAGCCGAACGGAATGCCATTGATGGTGCTGCCAGCGCGGAATGCCTGGACCAGCGATTCATCTTCAAGGTTCTGCCGCATGAAGCGGAAGTCCTTGCCGCCGTTCGTGCTCTTGATCTTCGCGATGCCCATCACATCGCTGAACAGGTAGTTGTTCTTCTGGAAGCCCAGAACAACAGACGAGTCGAACTGCTGACGAAGCAGCAGATCGAACTCCCCAGTTACGCCGGTAAAGGCTTGTGGGTTTGTGGTGGTCATGTTGACTCCAATCCGTGATGTGCTTCACATCGCGCACTGGGTGTCCACTGCGAACGGGCTGCGAGTGCAGGTATCCGTCCAGCGTCGTGGGCCAATCTGAATGTGGTTATGCGGGACAAGCAACACGCCTGTCTACCGCCAGCACTGAAAAAACAAACAGCCCCTTTCGGGGCCGGTTGTCACTTGTTCTTCTTGCTCTTGTCGTCAGGCTCAGCCGTAGCGAGCTTGGCTTTCAGAGCGTCAATCTCGGCACGCAGGGCCGCGTTCTCGTCGCTCGTCTTGTTGACGGCTTCGAGAATTGCCTGGCCTTGCGTCTTGGGCCGACCGACCTGCTGGAACTTGGCAAACGCCTTGTTCATCGCGGTCTTCTCGGCTTCAACGCCAACGTCATCTGCTTCTTCGCGGATAATCACGGCATCGCCCGCGAGCCTGTCAACAATCTCGCAGAACGACTTGTTGAGGCCCATGCCGACGCGAAACGCGAGGTTGTTCTTGTCCAGTTCGATTGCGATGTTTTCGGGAATCTTGAAAGCCATAGGTCATCCTGTGAGCCGCGAGAGGCTGGCGATAGCGTCGCGGTATTCCTTGCTGCCAACCATGCGAAGTGCCTCTGCATCGCCGTTCTTCGCTCGCTGCTTGATTGCCTCAGCATCCTTGATGCTGGTGATGTTTACAGCCGTCACGCTCGTGGTAGGCTGCCCAGCAGTCTTGAGCGTCTTGCCCGTGTCCGCGCCAGACCGCATCGACAGTGTGGCCTTCAACGCCTGCAATCCCACCTTCGCCGTCGCGGGGTTGGTGATGAGGTTGTTGAGTGCCTTGCGTTCGTCGTCATTCAGCAGCGTCGATGCGTCGTTAGCGGCCTTCACGTAGGCATCGCGGCTGCCAAAGACTTCGCCAGCGGCTTCGTTGACCACACTGGCAATCTGCCGCTGTTGGCCTTCGATGGCGGTGGACAAGCCAATCGCCAACGCGCTGGCGGCAATCTTGGGGATGCCCGCCTTCTCCAATGCCTCGATGCTGGCAGGCGACAACTTCTTGTCACGCTGCCACTCACCAATCACGCTGTCAGGCGACAGGCCCGCCTTCTTCAACACGTCCTGATAGTTGTCGAGCGTGATTTCTTCAGGCAACTCCACCTTGGGAGCAGCGGGAATCACGGGCACAGGCTCGGCGGTGGTCTTCGCGCCCAGCTTCTTCTGGAGTTCGACGTAGCCCTTCTCAAGCTCAGCCGCCGACTTGAACTTACCAGCGAGCAGAGTCTCAGCCTTGGGTTCTGCGGCAGGCTGATTGGCTGGCTGTCCGGTCTGTTGTGGTTGTACGTTCGTTGACTGCTGATCGACTTGTGTGTTCGGTTCTGCCATATGTCACTGCGGGGTGTTCGTCACAGCGGAGTTGGTCAACAACTCACCAGCACCAGCCGCGAGTTGCTTAGCCATTTCCGCTTGTGCTTCTTGCTGCGCGCGGGCTTGCTGCACCTGTGCAACTTGCTCAGGGGTCCGCACGATGGGATCGGTGATGTTGAGGTGGCGAGAGATGACTTGCAGCAGGACAGGGAGGTTGATCTCGTCAGGCAGTGGGTTCGCCGCGAGGTCGCGCGCGATGGTCGCGTACTGCACAAGCTGCTGCACCTTCTGCTGGCGAGCGACGGCAGCCGCGCCCGTAAGCAGGTTGATGCGAATCTTCTGCTTGCTCTCTGACGGCATGACCTTGTTGACGTAGTTCTTCTTCTCGGCAATCACCATCAGGCGTTGCATGATGGGGATTTGCAGCATGTCAGCCACGGGCGTGTAGACAAGGCCACGCGCACCTTCGTTTTGGGCGAGCGTGACGTTCTGCACTTCGGCGGCGGTTGTGCGTTCGCTATCACGCACCTGGCCGGGCAGGTAGAGGAAGCGACGTGCAAGCGATTCGCCAAGCTGCTGCCAGACGCGGTTCATCACCTCGGCAGACGCGAGGCTCACAGGCCCCCACGCCGCTGCATCTTGCAGCACGCCTTGACTCACACGCGCGCCACGCACGATGCTGCCAGCGGGCTTCATCAGGTCGTCGTCACGGATGAGACTGTCATCGGCAACGAACACTTTGACGTTTACCGCCAAGCCAGCATGTTCGAGTTGGCACTTGCTCAGGCCGTTGTAGGAATTGAGGTCAGCAATGGTTTCTTCAACCGGGCCGCGACCGTAACTCTCGCCGGGAATTAGGGCGTAGGGCACAAAGAAGTACGAACAAACGTCTTCTTCCTTTTCGGCAACCTCAACGCCAAGCACTTCCTGCCTGATTGACCACTTCTTCGTTGACTGCACCCACTCCACCTTGGTGTAGATGTCCACCATGCGGCGGTCGTAGTCAACGTCCTGTGGGTTCTTGCCGTCGTTGGCCTTCTTCCACTCGTCGATAGCAGCCTGCGGTGCCTCGGCAATGTCGATGTTCTCACGCACGATGCCGCACAGCAAGTCGCCATACGAATCACGCATCGCCACGTAGTTGTCGCGGCGGAACACAGTGACACGCACATCGTCGTCAAGACGGAAAGCGGTATCACCCGTGATACCGAGTTGCCGGATAGCCGCCTGCATCTGCGAGCGGAAGCCTTGCGGACGGCGGTTGTCGCTCGGGCGCAAGGCCGCTTCATCCAGCATTGCGTGCAGAATGGATTGCAGGACGAACAGACCACGCTCGGTCACGTCGCGTTCTTCCTGCGTCATCTTCGCCATTTCGGCGCGTGATGCTTCCAAGGCGGCGAAGGGGATAACAGACGGGAACACGGACGACACCACAGTGCCAGTCCAGTTGTTCACGAGGTCACCACCAAGCGACTGCCATGTATCAGGCAGCGGCGTATCAGCGGTGTGGCCGTCAGGCGGGAGGACGTGCGGTAGCGTCAGGGCTGCGCAGCGGCGTGCCGTCGTGAGGGATTCCTGCCGCTTGCCGTCAAGCCGCATGAACATCTGCTTGATTGTCATTGGATTGGGGGAGGCACGTACAGACCGCTTCCGGTGGTCCTGGGGCCACCAGATTGGTTGGGCACGATCAGCGAAGATTGGTCGCGAAGTGTTGCAATGCGGCGAAGTTCTCGCTCACGTCGCGCGCTTTCCACGGGGTCAAGTTTGGTCGGATCGGTAGATTTGGGGGGCGTGGGAGTTGCGTCTGCGCCGTTGTTTTGAGCCTGTATAACGACACCAGCCGTTGTGCCTGCCGCTGCGATTGCAAGCGGAATCCACTCAAGTCCGGTTCCCATTTTTACTCACCAATTTTTTTCTTGAGATGCGTGACAAGTTCACACTTCGCGTGCATCTCCGCGTAGGCGATACGGCCAGCCTCGGACAGCAACTCAGACGGTTCGTGCTTGCGTTCCTTCGCAAGCGTCTTCAACTCCGCCAGCAGCTTGTCACGGGTTTCCTTCGCCGTGTTCTTCCATGTGTCGAACTTCGACGGGTCGAACTCTTGCATGTGTCAGACACCATTTCATCAGCGACCACGGCGTAATGCACGTTGGCACTTCCACGCCGCCCGAACGGATGACTCGCACGGTTGCATCCACGCACATCCAGCCTGCACGCCCCGCACCAAGGTCCACCTCACTGGGCGTTTCAATCTCGGCGACGTATCGAAGTCCATGCCTGATTGCTAAGTACCCATCCTGCGGAATCAGCACGCTGTCGTAAAGCGGCACAACCTCAAGGACGCGCCGCCCGTCGCCAACGGCGACATGATTCATCGAACCCGTGAAATGCCAACCCGCCCAGAGAACCAGTTGGTTCACGGGCGGGGGCTTGGGCCGAAAACTGAAAAATGCGAATACGCTGGGCAAGTTGTTTCAATGCTAGTCTTTACTAACTTACGAGAATGCGAACTGTGAGCTGCGAACTTCGTTCAAGTCCCAGTCGCCATGATCGGGCGCGAGCGGAATTGCGTCGCCGAATCTCGCCACCCACTGTTCACGAACTTGCAGCAGCGGGTGTTCCTCGTGAAACTTGACAAACGTGTCAAGAACCACGTCGCCAACTTCCGCCGCGTCCGCTGGCTGCGACCAGAAGGAATCGAACACGCCAGCGAATGAGAGGCCCTGTGACGCGGCTTGCGTTGCAGCCATCAGGAAGTGGCACGCATCGAACGAGTGAATCAGGTTGGGCGCACACGCCGACACCTGCTTCGGCTTAGGCGTTATCTTCGTGCGGTCATCAACGCGGAACTCGCCAATCACCGTGGCACAAAGGCTCGTGCTTTTGTTGTACGGCTGCAAGACCGGGAACCCGATGGGTGTGGTCCACGTCATCGGCTGGCCCGTCTTCGTGATGATGTCGGCACACGATGCAATCCACGCCATGATCTGACGGGCGGGTTGAAGGTACGGAATGTCCGCCTTGGCAACGATGGACGCGACCAGCCCACGCACCTTCTTTGCAAGGTCTTTCGGGCACCCTTGTTTCTGCAAGTTGTCGTAGACCTGCTTGCGTGCCCCGTACTGCGTGACCCCGTACATCTCGGTCATCACAGGCTGCTTCACCACATCCTTGACGATCCACGGCATGACAGCCTGCACGTCGGGGTTGTCGGCGTACTGCGTCGTGAGCGTGCGGATGGTGTAGTCCAACACATCTTTGTAGACCTTGTGCTTACGGTCGCTCGGACGCAGATTCGCCGCGCCAGCCGCGTCCGCATCACGCGCCATTGCCGCGTAATGCTGCAAGCCGTTCATCGTGCCGTCGCGCTGGCAGGGGATGTAACGCCCCACCTCGTCGTCCATAAGCCCGTAGCAGGCAGCCAGGAACTGAAACGGCTCTGCCGCCCGCTTCCAGAACTCATCGCTGTGCGGGTCGCTACAGGCTCGTGTGATGTTGCTGGCGTTGTCCTCCGTCCACTTCGCACGCTCGGCAATCGGCACGTCATCCACGCCGTACATATTGGCCGCGTGGACCATGAGCCAATACCGCCCGTCGTTGGTCATCGGCTTGTCGCTCGCCATGAGCATCAGCGAACGTCGTGCGTCGTCCCCGTGGTGGTTGAGCATGGGCGGCACAGGGAAACACCGACCACGGAAGTCCAGCATGTGAGGCAGGTAGAACCGCCGCCCCAGCATCTTCTCACACATGGCGTGCGTGCTTGCCACCTGCTGAATAACGCCAAGGTGACCGATGCGGTGAACTTCCCACTCGATGCACGAACGCTTCCACGCGCGGTGAATCTTCTTGTTCGTCTCGGCAGCGTCGGGACGCATGGGCCGCGTCTTGGGGTACAGGCTGGGCAGCGACCCGATTTCTTCGCCCGTCCGCAAGAGTTCCTGCTGAATGCGGAGGATGCGTTCGTTGACCATCCACGGCTGTGACGCACAAGCGTCGATGCCGCGAAACACCTTCGTCATGTCCGCTTCACGGATCATCCGCTTCTGGATGGGGTGAGGCTTGGCAACCAGCGGTGTGCGAATCTTGATGTATCCACCCTGCACAATCGACGACCCTTCCTCCATCGCATCCACCCACGCAAACGGTGTCATCACCATCGGCTCGTAGATTGGGCGAAGGACGGCGCGGGCGGCATGAGCTTCGTCGATAATACGGCTTGCTTCCGGCGTAAGTTCCATCACGCGGCGTGCGCGACCTGTGAAGCTGCTGATGCGGGTGCGACTTTCGACGAACGCCTGATAGGGCGTGTCCTCGTCCATCACCACGAGCATCGGCATCGCCACGTTGATAGCTGCCGCCCCGACATTCATAAACGCGCGCGGGACCAGGTTCATGTCGGGCGAGAGTTCGAGCTTGCGGACGCATTGCAGCACGCGCTTGGGGTACGCGAGCTTGCGGTTTGTCATCAAGATGCGAAGGTGCTGGAAGTCCTCGTCGGCTGTCCAGTCCCATTCCTCGCCCATCTGCTCCTTCTTGCGGCGAAGGGCAAGTTCGTCGTCACGCCACGATTCGCCAAACTGCGACTGCAAGACTTGCGCCGTGATGTTCTTGCCCAGCGTGTCGGCCAGACGATCCATACGAATCGCGGGCCGTCCAGACTTGGCAACCACCTCACCGCGCAGCAGCAGCGAGAACACCGTGCGGAGGAAGATGGTCGCACACTCGTTTGCGTCGGCGTTGTAGTACACGGGCACGCAGTACGTCGCGCCCTTGAACATCTCGCCGGAGCGACACTGTGCGATGAAGGCTGCGAAGGCTTGCGTGACCGTGGGCATCCAGGCATCCGTGAAGATGCGTGCCACAGGCAGGTCGCACCCGTCACCACGCTTGGTTGCGTCACTGACGTTCTTCCAGTAGCGGTCTTTCCCGGCTTGAATAGCGTCCTGCTCCAGCCGGATTTGTTCGTCGTATTGCGTCCCTGCAAGGATGCTCATGTGGTCCCTTTCAGTTGGTCCACCAACTTCATCATCTCGCGTTCAACCTCGATGACTTCGTGCATCATCGCCTGGCCTGCGTTGAACCGACGCTTGATGTCGGTCCACTTGTTGACCGCCTGCACGATGGCGGTGAGTTGTTCCGGTGTTGCGTAGATGGTCACTTGCTGCGTGCCCTTTCAATGATGCCGCTCGTCTCAAACTGCGGCCCCCACTCGCCGGACTTGCGGGAGAGGAGCGTGCGGATGATGCTGTCCCAATCTTCGTTCGTCTTCGTGGGCTTCACGTCGTTGTCGCCGATCCGCACGTCGCCCAGCGGCACACGCTCGACACCGCCGCCTTGCGCCGTGGGCGGCATCCACGGGCGGGGTACGCCGCGCTGGATGTTGTTCTCGATGATGGTGGGGCTGCCCAGCATGTACGAGATGCCCCACTGTGCAGGCTCGCCTGCGCGGGGTGCGTCTAGCAGGTTGTTGCTCACGATGGCGGAAGTCCAGACTGTTCGCGTCGGGTCGGTCGCGTTGAACGCCATCGGGTGACCTGTGCCAATGCCGGTGTTGAAGTCGTAGCAGACGTTTGACATGACGGTGAAATCGCCGCCGCGTGCTTGGACGGACGCGCTGCCGGGGCTGACAATCCAGTTGTGCGTGACGATGCGCGTCGCGCCCGCCGTGTGCACGAGGTACATGCCGTGCGAGAACTGGTCGCGGTTGCCCGTGTTGAACAGGACGTTCTGCTCAACGAGCGTCATCGTGTCGGCGGATGCGTAGATGCCTTGGCTGTGGCTGGCGGGGTGGCGTTGGTCGCGGATGATGTTGCGGCGGATGCGGACAGGGCCGGTTCGCTTGTCCATGCCCTGAATCGAAACTCCGATGGCTCCGCCGACGAGTTCGCAGTCTTCGATGAGGATGTTTCCGGCGTCGCCTTGGATTGCAACCATTGCCCCGTGGTTCTCGCCGACAAGTCGTAAACCGCGAATCTCGATGTACCGCAACCCGCCGACAATTCGCACGCCCGCGCCGAGTCCGTTGGGAATACGAAGTGTTGGCCGCTCCCCGTTTGGTCCGGGCAGTCCACGGATGACGAGAGGTCGGCCAGCGATGCCGCCGTAAGCCAAGCCGTCCATGCCGGGCCAGTTGATTGCGAAGTCATAAGGCTCACTCTGCCAAGGAACCTCGATGATGGCGGGGGTGCCACGAACAGCAGGTCGCTCGTCCTGATGAGCCACTCCCACCCCAACTGCTTCAGCAGAAACGATGGCAAGGGATTGGAGAACAGCACCCACAGTCCGCATCCGTCCATCACTATCACCGATTCTAACGACTGGGCATCCCATGCAGATGACAGGGGTAAAGCCTCCGTTGGAACATGGCCCACCAGCAAGAACAGCCAGCCAGTCCGTGTAATCTCGGTCATCGGGGAACACTCCATCGCCGTTGAAGTCGATGCTGTCGCACGTCGGGCAATCGGCACCCGCGAGGACGTTGGCAAAGTCGGTTGTGTCTTGATCTGACGGGAACACCCCGTCGTTGTTGAAGTCGAGGTCGGCACACTGCGCGAGGGCGGGTGTGGCGAGAAGTAACGCTGTCCATGCGAGTTTCATGCGAGTCCTTTCGTTAGAGTTCACTGTCCCCCTCCATTCGCGGCGGCGATCACATCGCGAAGCCCAGCGTGCAGCCGCGCCCATGATTCGTCCTTGTCCATCGCCCTGTCCGCGTTGTCGATTGCGTCCTCTGCGGCCTGCCTGCACTTCTCCACCGTCGCGAGGGCTTCCGCCAGCCGTGTTTCCAAGTCGTTGATGTATGCGCTGTCGCTCACTTCTTGCTCCTTTTCTTCGCCTTCTTCGCGGGGGACCACGGGAACGTCACGTCGGGTTTCAGGTACTTCGATGGCACCTTTACATTGCACTCACCTTGGTCGCGAATCGCGTAGTGACACTTGATCCGAACCCAGTGAGATCCGTTGTCGTCGATGTGATACTCGCCCTTGACCCACACCGTCTGACCCTTCTCGTACTTGCTCATGCGTTCTCCTTGCGTGCATGCTCGATCCGATCCTCGCTCACGCCGCACGCCACCAGCTCACTGAGCGTCACCATCACGCACCTCCAAACACACGCGCCCACGCCAGATACCCAATCGTCACAATCGCCACGCCCGCGATCAGGCCCACCACGCTCCACACGATGCGGTCGAACAAGGGCATCCGGTCGTAGTCGGGCGGGTCGTACTTCCGCCAATCGCGTTTCAGCGACATCCGC
>Ga0209990_10001441_pt1 | contig 20063 bp, 12 predicted proteins | sample NOAtaG_6_FD_187304 | JGI IMG/M metagenome (GOLD analysis project Ga0209990, IMG submission 187304) | Freshwater lake microbial communities from Lake Erie, under a cyanobacterial bloom - NOAA_Erie_Diel5S_2200h metaG (SPAdes) (version 2) | ecosystem: Environmental > Aquatic > Freshwater > Lake ...
CTGCCATGATGCGATCCTTGCCGAGGGCTATTTGGAGGGGGCCCTCATGCTACCCGCCGGGGGCGAAATGCGGGACGGGGGCCTGGCTGAGGGTTTCTCTGCGGCGGCTGTCGCCGACCTCGTTTTCTCCCGGCACAGTGGCTGACGCGGGGGCTGTTGGGGCTGATCGCTGTGTCGCGGCAGCCGGAGATATTGCGATATGCTTTCATTCCATAACCCGGGAGATTCCTCGATGACCGATCACCGCGACTGGCCCGGATCCGCAGCCCGGCAGGGAAGCGTCGATCGCGAATTGAACGCCGAGTTGGGAACGTTCTGGCAGGCGGCTGCCGCGCGGCTGGCCCGTGAAATCAACCTCGGCTGGTGGCTGGCCGGCTGGCTGCCCTTGGCCGTGGCCACGGGCTTGGTCGGCACGTTCGCCATGCTCTACGCGCGGTATCGCGGTGTGCACACCGGCTGGGTCTGGGCGGCGCTCGGTGCGGCGCTCGCTGCTGCGGCCGTCGCCTCCTGGTGGCAGGGGCGAAGCCGCTTCGAGTCGCTGGCTTCAGCCCGCGTGCGCTTGGAGGAGGCGCTGAGCCTCAAGGCCCGGCTGACGGCCGCGGCGTCGGGCGTCGGCGGATGGCCCGATCGGCCCGCCGGCGGTGTGATCGACTGGCCGGTGCGGTGGCGGTGGCAGCGGCTGCTGGGCTGGGCCGCCGGCGTGGCGGCGCTGCTCGCGGTCGCCGCCCGCGTGCCCGTGTCGGGGCTGCAGCCGGCCCGTGGCCACGTGATCGAGAAGCCGACCGACGCCCGCCTGGTAGAGCAGTGGCTCGATGCCGTGCGGCGTGAGAAGGCCGTCGAGGAGCGGTCGGTCGAGCGGGTGCGCGAGCGGATCGCCGAACTGATGGAGCGGCCCACGGAGCAGTGGTATGAGCACGCGAGCCTCGAGGCCGCGGGCAATCTCAAGGAGCAGACGGCCGCCGACCTCAAGGAGATGCTCGAGAATCTCGCCCAGGCGGAGCAGGCGGCGGCCAAGCTTCAGGAGATGACCGACGCGGTGCCGCAGGAACTGCGGGAGGCGCTCGCCAAGGACCTGAAACTCGCGGCGCTGGCCCTGGAGATGGGCGCCTTCAAGCCGCCGGCGGATCTGGCGGAGATGCTCCGCGCCATGGAGGGCCGCGACCTCGGCGACCTCACGCCGGCGGAATGCCGCGGCCTGTGCCGGAAACTCGGCAAGCAGCTCGCGCAGAACCGGGAGTCGCTCGAGCGCGCCCTGGCCGATGCGCCGGGCCTCGACCTCGACGGGATCCCCATGGCAGGCGAAGGGATGCTCGTGCCGCTGCCGGGTGAGGGGGACATCCAGCGCGGCCGCGGCGACGCGGAGCTCACGCTCGGCGCCGAGCACGATCTCGGCACCAAGCGGAAGGAGAAGGTGAGCCAGCCGCTCGATCCGGACCGGGCTGCCCCGGATGAACTCTTGGCCGTGGTCGATGGCGAGCACGAGATTGACGAGGCAGCCTACGACGGCCCGCAGGCCGGCGGCACCGCCAAGGCGGGCGACGGCGGCTCGGCGGTGCAGGTCGATGCCCTGCTCCCCGCCGAGCAGGCCGCCGTGCGGCGGTTCTTCGAGTGACGGCGTGCCATCGCACCGCGAGAGGCGCAGCCGCGGATCGCAAAGGCCCGTCGCGGTAGGTCGCCACGCCGGGGCTTTTTGTGGGGCGGTTACGCGGCCCAGAAAGTCCCGGGTTTTTTGCAGCGCCGGCTCCAAGAAGCCCCCGGCGGAAGCCGGGGGACTCCGGGTCGCGTGACGCCCTAAGAAAAGAGGCAGCGACCGGGAGTACAGTGGCGGCCATGACGCAATCCGACGAACCGGTGACGCGGGCCTCGCGGCGGCCGTGGTGGCAGGACCTCCGCTGGATCACGGCGGGGGTCGTGGCGGGCATCGTGGGCTTGCTCGCGTGGGGCCTGTTCGGCCCCGAGCCGCCGATCACGGTTGCGCGGAATACGACGTTTCTCACCGCGCCGCTCGCCGTGGACGGCCTGCCCGATTACGGAGCGGCCCTGCTGGCGGCGATGGGCCCGGCGCCTGAGCCCGAGGAGAATGCGGCGGTGGAGCTGCTGCAGGTGCTCTGGCCGCTGGGGATCAATGCGGCCGATCAGCCGGCGGTCTGCCAGGCCCTCGGCGTCCCGGCCACGCCGCCGGCCGACCCGCTGCGGGATCCGACCCTAGATGCCGCGACGAAGGTCACGCACGAGATGTTTGACGCGGCGCTCGAGCGGCCGTGGACCGGGGCGGAGTTTCCGGAACTTGCAGCCTGGCTCGTGGCCCGCGAGGCGGCGCTCGACCGGCTCGTCGGGGCGGCGGACCGGCCGCGGTACTGGCTGCCGAGCCCCACGCTCCTGCGGCGTGAGCCGCAGATGCTCGTGGGCATGCTCCTGCCGGAGTTGAGCGACGTTCGCATGGTCGCGCGGCTACTCGTCTGCCGGGCGATGGCGCACGTGGGAGCGGGCCGGCATGCCGCGGCCTGGCGGGACATCCGCGCGGTCCATCGACTCGGGCGGCTGCTCGCCGTGCCGGAGAAGGAGCCGCAGTTCATGGTGACGCAGTTGGTGGCGATGGCGACCAACGCCCAGGCCGACGCGGCCCTCACCCGGGGCCCGCTGGCCGCTGCCGATCTGCCGATCGACGTTCTGGCCGGGATCCGCCGCGATCTCGACGCGCTCGGACCGCTGCCCAAACCGGCTGACGGCTTGGCGAACGAGAGGCTCGTCGGGATCGACGCGATCGTCTGCCTGGCCCGAAGAACGCCCGGAGGGCGGACGGGCAGGCGAAACGCCCTATTCGGAATCGGACCAGGGGGACTGCTCGGGGCCGCGCTGCTCACGAGCCTCGACTGGGACCTCGTCCTCGAGCGGATGAACGCGAAGTACGATCGGTTCGACGCCGCTGTTCGCCTCCCCACGCGCGCGGCGCGGCAGACGCAATTGGACCAGCTGACGCAGGAATTGCAGGAGCCGGTCAGCCTCAGCCGCTCGGGCTGGGAAACAGCCGGTCAGGTGCTGCTTGGATCGTGCAGCCGCGGGCACCGCAGCGTCTTCGTCAGCGACGCGTGGCACGCGTTGTTCTTGCCAGCGACCGGAGGCGGGCTCAATGCATTGACCCGCGGCCAGGCCTCGTTCAACCTCACCCGCACGGCCGCGGCGCTCGCGGCGTGGAAGGCCGACCGGGCCGCGGGCGACGAGTCGTATCCCGAAACGCTCGCCGCCCTCGTGCCGCAGTATCTCCCGGCCGTGCCGCTCGACCCGTTCACCGACCAGCCCTTCATCTACGAGCGACGCGGGGCGGGCTACCTGCTCGCGAGCGTGGGCGATAACGGTGTCTATGACGGCGGCGACGACATGAACGGCTGGATCGTGCGGGGCGAGTGGCAAACATCCCGGCAGGAAGTGGATTCGCGAAAATGGGACCTTGTCGTGCGGATGCCCGTGCCACCGCGGCCTGCGACGCCGTAGGACGTTCCGCGCGTATCGTGATCGACGCACCGGCGAAAGTGCCCGCCATTGGAGGCGGCACCGTGCCCTTGAAGCCCGAGGCGTGAGCCGAGGGAATACGGCCAGGCTTCCGGTGAGGCGACGCGTATTCCCTCACCTTACGGTTCGGGCTTCCCGGCAACGGCAGCGGCAGCAGAGCGACGGTGGAGCGACAACGGCGGTGCGGATCACGCGGCGTCGCGCGGTGGGGGCGGCCGCCGCCGCGGGCCCCTGCTCCCATCCCCAACGCGGGCGGGGTATGATGGCCCGCTCCACGCGAGGTCACGCCGATGTCGTCCGCCTCCCATGCCGATCCGGCCGCCGCCGCTTCGCTCACCGAGCGGCAGGCCGACTTCGCCGCCGAGTCGATCACGCGGCTCGCCGCGGCGCTCAACACGGTGCTCTTCGGCCAGGAGCGGCTCGTCGAGATGGTGATTGTGGGCCTCCTCGCCCGGGGCCACATCCTCCTCGAGGGCCTGCCCGGCCTCGGCAAGACGGAGCTCGTGAAGGGGCTTTCCAAGGCCCTCGCCCTCGCGAGCAAGCGGGTGCAGTTCACGCCCGACCTGCTGCCGGGCGACATCACCGGCAACCCCGTGCTCGAGGAGGTGGACGGCCGGCGGAAGTTCGTGTTCCAGCCCGGGCCGGTGTTCGCCAACATCCTCCTCGCCGACGAGATCAACCGCGCCAGCCCGAAGACGCAGTCGGCCATGCTCGAGGCGATGCAGGAGCGGCGGGTGACCGTGATGGGGCAGACGCACCCGCTGCCCGCGCCGTTCTTCGTGCTCGCCACGCAGAACCCGATCGAACTGGAAGGCACCTACCCGCTCCCCGAGGCCCAGCTCGACCGCTTCCTCTTCAAGCTCGACGTGCCGAGCAACGACGTTGACACGCTCGAGCGGATCGTGCTCCACCGTGAGATCGGCGTCGAGCCGGCGGTGTCGCAGGTCATGGACGCGGCCCAGTTGGAGACGCTCCTCGGCCACGTCCGCCGCGTCTACATGCCCCCTACCGTGGCCAACTACATCGCCCGGCTCGTGAAGGCCACGCATCCCGGCCCGCCGCACGCCGCGGGCGTGAAGTTCGGGGCCTCGCCGCGGGCGGCCCTGGCGCTGGCCGCCGCGGCCAAGGCGAAGGCCCTGTGCGACCGGCGGATCAACGCCGCCTACGAGGACGTCCGCGCCGTGGCGGCGGCGGTGCTGCGGCACCGGGTCGTGCTCGACTACGGGGCCAAGCTCGAAGGGCTGACGACCGACGGGCTCGTGGCCCGGCTGCTGGAGCAGGTGCCGGTCCAGGACAAGCCGCTGCCGTCGAGCCTCGCCGCCGCGAAGGTGTGACATGGATGTGCGGTGGGCACAGCGGCCGATGCGGTCCGAGCCGGCCCGGGGACGGCATCAGTTGCGTCGCCGGCGGCCGCACGCCACGCTCCGCATCCTCAAGCCGATCCCCGTGCCTCCGGTTGCCGGGACGGCGGGACGAAGGTGGCTGCCGACCGTGCGATTCGTGGTGTGCATGCTCGCCTGCGGCTGCTCGGTCGCGGCCCGGGGCGACGTCGAGAAGCTCTACACCGATCCGGCCAGCGGGATCCAGGTGGAGGTCGAGGGCTGGGCAGGTCACGTCTCGCCGGTGACCGGCCGCGACGTGGGGCTGATGCCCGTGACCGTGACGATCACCAACGGCAGCCCCGCGGACCACGTGTGGACCGTCGCGCCGACGACGGGCTACGGCTCGTCGGCGGACGTGACGCCGAGCGGACGGATCGCCGTGGCGGCCGGGGCGACGGGCCGGATGACGCTCTTCGTGGACAATAGCGGCGGCGGTGGCTGGGGCGGGAGACAGGCATTTCAGGTGACCGGCCCGGGCGTTTCCTCGACGTTCCCCGTCGATTGCAGCCGGGCATCCCACCGCCATGGCGGCGCCGCGCTCCTCCAGTCCGGCATCTCCAAGGAGGTGCAGGCGGCCCAGGGCAACCCGTTCGCCAAGTACACGCTCACCGGCGGCCCGCTCGACATGTCGCGGGCTCCGGAAGACTGGCGGGGCTGGTCGGCGTTTCGCAACGTCCTGCTCACGGAGAGCGAGTGGCGAGGGCTCGCCGGCGGCCGCCGCAAGGCGCTGCTCGACTGGGCGGCGACCGGCGGACGGGCGGGAGTGCTCGTGGCCGACCGGGCGGCCGATCGGCTCGGCCGGCTCGGGTTCCCGACGGCCGGCCCCGACGGCCGCCGGCGGATCGGGGCCGGTGAGATCGTGGTCGTGCCCTGGGACGGCTCGAAGCTCGCGGCCGGCGACGTCGCGGCATTTCTCGACGGCCGCACCACGTTCGAGGACGCGCTGGGCGACTACCACCCGCTGTCGAAAGCGTCCGGCGGTCGGCACTACGGCTCCGTCCCGACGGGCGGCGGCTGGGAGCCGGGCTTTGGGCGGCTCTGGGACCGCTTCGGGCTGCGGGCGCTCCCGGTCGGCTCGATCCTCGCCTTCCTCGCCATCTTCGGCCTCGTGGCCGGGCCGCTCAACGTGATGGTGCTCGCCGGCAAGGGGCGGCGGTCGCGGATGTTCTGGACGACGCCGGCGATCTCGCTGGCCGCCACGGCCTGCCTGCTGGCGCTGATGTTCCTGCGGGACGGCGTGGGCGGCGCCGGCGGGCGGCGGGTGCTCGGCCTGCTCGCGCCGGAGCACAACACGCTCGCCATCATCCAGGAGCAGTTCAGCCGCACGGGCGTGCTGCTCGGGTCGTCGTTTCCGATCGCCGAGCCGGCCTGGCTCGAGCCGCTCGGGCCGCGGGACGATCGGGCGGAGTTCATCGAGGCCGACGGGCGGACGCGGCGGGGCGACTGGTTCCGCAGCCGCTCCGATCAGGCCTTCCTGGCCACGGCCGTGCGGCCGTCGCGGGCGCGGATCGAGTTCGTGCCGGGCGCCGATGCCACACCGCCGGCCGTGATCTCCAGCATCGAGGTGCCGCTCGAGCGGCTGTTCGTGATCGACGAGGAGGGCCGCTACTGGATGGCCGCCGACGTGGGCACCGGCGAGAAGAAGCCGCTCGTGGCCAGCGACGCCGACGCCTACGCCAAGTGGTTCGCGGCGCTCGAGGCCGATGCCGGTCCGGTCCGCCGGCAGGCGGTCGCGGCCGTGAAGAACCTCCGCGGCCACGCCTACGCCTCGAGCCCGCAGGCCGGCCCGGTGGCCGTGGCGACCTTGGGCTCGATCCGCTGGATCGACGAACGGGCCGACTTCGTCGGGCCGTACACGAGGAGCGGACCGCGATGACGACCCCGGCGCCCGTCGCCCCCGCCGCGTCGGCCGGCCCGCTCGTCGAGGTCCGCGGCCTGCATCGCGTCTTCGACGCCGTGCACGCCGTGCAGGACCTGTCGTTCACGATCGCCCGCGGTGCGGTGGTCGGCTTCATCGGTGCCAACGGCGCCGGCAAGACGACGACGATGCGGATCATGGCCACGCTCGACGAGCCGACATCGGGGGAGGTGGTGGTGGACGGCCTCGACGTGGTCGAGGAACCGACGAAGGTCCGCCGGCTGGTGGGCTGGATGCCCGACGCCTACGGCACCTACCCCAACATGACGGTCTTCGAGTACCTCGACTTCTTCGCCCGCTCCTACGGCTTCTCCCGCACGCAGCGGCGGGCGCGGGTCGAGGAGGTGATGGCGTTCGCCGACCTCACGCCCTTGGCCGACCGGCAGATGGGGAAACTGAGCAAGGGCATGGGGCAGCGGCTGTGCTTCGGGCGGATGCTGATCCCCGATCCCGAGTTCATGATCCTCGACGAGCCGGCGGCCGGCCTCGACCCCAAGGCCCGCCTCGAGTTCAAGAACCTCGTGCGGCTCCTCGCCGCCCGCGGCAAGACGCTGTTCATCTCCAGCCACATCTTGAGCGAGCTGGGCGAGATGTGCGACTCGCTGCTGTTCATCGACGGCGGCCGGCTGGTCTATCACGGCGACGCCGAGGCCCTGCGGCACGGGCCGCCGGCCGGCGCCGGCGACGCGGCGGCGATGGTGGTGGTGGTGAGCGTGGCCGGCGACCCGCGGCCGCTCGTCGAGTGGGCCGAGACGAACCAGGGCTGGAGCGTCCGCGAGGAGCGGCGGGACGGTGCCCGGCTGGCCTGCGCGGGCAGCGACCCGGCCCTGCTCGCCGACGGCCTGCGGCGGATCGTGGCCGCGGGGATTCCGGTGGTTGAGTTCCACCGCGAGCAGCGGCGGCTGGAGGAGGCGTTCGTGGACATGGTGAAGGAGCGGCGCTAGCCGGCCGACCGGCGACACGTATGGCAATGGCAATGGTCCGGCTCCGTGGCGGCATGCCCGGCGCGATGCGGGTCTGCAGATGGCTCCCGCACGGCGGGGCGTCGCGAGCGTCAGTCGTTCGCCGCGGTCGGGGATGCCTGTGCCATGCCGCCGGACGTTCGCCTCGGCCCTCCAGGCCTCGGCTCTCTGCATGTCCGCTGCGCTCCGGCATCCTTGCCTCCGCTTGCTCCCATAGCCCGGCGTCATGGCACAGGCATCCCCTCCCTGGTGCAAGGTAATTCATGGCCACGGGCGTGATTGACGCACAATGCCAGATGCCGGCCGGCGGTTGGCGGGGGGACGACTTCGCCTCCTGGCTGCCGCCGATGCTTGTCAAGGAACTGCGGCAGGGCGTGCAGTCGGGCGTCTTCTTCTGGACGTTCCTGCTCTTTCAGGCGGCGCTGTTCCTGCTCTTTTCGCTGCAGGTGCTGGTGGTGGATGCGGAGCCCGCGGCGGTGGGCATATTCAGCTTCTTCTTCTGGCTGGCGGCCGTGGCGGGCGTGGCGGTGCTCGTGCCGCTCCGCGGCCTGGGTGCGATCGGCGGCGAGCGGCAGGGCAACGCCCTCGACCTCTTGCAGGTCACGCGGCTGTCGGCGACCCGGATCGTCGTCGGCAAGTGGGCCGCGCTCGTCGCGCAGTCAGGCCTCGTGGCGGCCACGCTCCTGCCCTACCTCGTGATCCGCTACTTCTTCGGCGGCGTGGACGTGCTCCGCGATCTCGCGGGCCTGGGCTCGATCCTGGTCGCGGCCGCGGGCGTCGCGGCGGCCGCCATCGCCCTCTCCACGCTCCCCTTGTGGCTGCGGATCGGCAGCGGCCTGGCCGCGGGTGGCGCTGTGTTCTTCGGGCTGGTGGCCATTCTCGAAGGGGCATTTGGCCGCTCGTTCTTCAGTTGGATGGGCTGGGAGACGGTGGCCGGCCTGCTGGCGATCGCCGCCGCCTACACGCTCGCCTGCCTCGAGTTCGCGGCCGCGCGGATCGCGCCGCCGGCGGAGAACCACGCCCTGCGGCAGCGGCTGCTCGCCCTGCTCGTCGCCGCGGCCTGGCCGCTGGCCGGCTGGTGCGGCACGCGGGAGGCGGCCGTGGGCACCGTCTTCGGCACCGCGCCGCTGCTCGTCGCCACGGCCGTGGCGACGCTCGTCGAGAGGCCGAGCCGCCTGCGGACGCTGTTCGCCGGATTTCGGCGGGGGGGGCCGGCCGGCCGCCTCGCCGCCACGTTCCTGGCGCCGGGCTGGGCGAGCGGGCTGGTGTTCCTGGGGATCCTGACCGTGGTGTGCGGCGCCGGCTGGCTCGGCGTCCTCACGCGGTTCGTGACGGCCGACGACCGCCCCGTGGCGATCGCGTTCTCCGCGCTCGCCGCGGCCGCGATCGTCGTTCCGCTGCCGGTGACGTTGCTCTGCGGCCGGGTCGGCCATCCGCTCGTGCTCTACGCGCTCGTGCAGATCGTCTCCTTCTCCGTGTTCGTCTTCGCCAACGCCTTCAAGGAAAACGACCAGCCGTGGGCCGAGTACGAGATCGGACGGCTAGTGACTCTGCCGTTTCCCTTGGCCGCGGCCTGCGCCCTGGTGGCCACGCACAAGACTGCGGTGATGCGGCTCCTCGCCCCGACGTTCACGATCGCGGCCCTCGCCGTGATCGGCCTGGTGCTCGCGATGCTGGCCTGGCCGTGGCTCCGCGAGTTCGCCGCCGCCGACCGGCTCGTGCGGGGCGAGACGCCGGCGGGCTCGCGGCCCGGGGCGGTCGCCCTGGCGCGGCGGGCCGCGGCCGCTCGGCCCTGGGTCTGGCGGGGCGACGACTTTCCCGGCTGGCTGTCGCCGATGCTCGTCCGCGAACTGCGGCAGGGCGTGCAGTCGGGGATCTTCGCCTGGACGTTCATCGGCATCCAAGGGGCGATGTTCGCCCTCATGACCTGGGCCGTGGGCACGTTCGGCGGCACCCTGGAGGGAGGCTATGCCCGCGACTTCGCCGGCATGTTCTGGGCGGCGATCGCCGCGGCGATCGTGGTCGTCGTGCCGCTGCGGGGCCTGACGGCCGTGAGCGGCGAGCGGGCGGCGAGCAACCTCGACCTGGTCCGGCTGACGCGGCTCTCGGCCACGCGGATCATCCTCGGCAAGTGGGCGGCGCTCGTGGGCCAGTCGCTGCTCGTGGCCACGGCGCTGTTGCCGTATCTCGTGCTGCGGTACTTCTTCGGCGGCGTGAACGTGGTCGTCGATCTGGAGCTCTTCGGCTGGATGGTGACCGGCTCGATGGCCGTGGCCGCGGCGGCGCTGGCGCTCTCCACGCTGCCAGTGTGGGCCCGGATCGGGATCGTCGTGGTCGTCGGCCTCGTGGGCTTCATTCCCGCGACGGAACTCATGGAGGAGGTTGTCCGCGGTCGGCTGTCCTTCGCCCGCCTGGGCGCCGGGCGGCTGGGGATCCTCGCGGGCGTGGGGCTCGCGACCGTCGCGCTGCTCGAATATGCCGCCGCCCGAATCGCCCCGCCGGCCGAGAATCATGCCGGCCGGATGCGGCTGATCGCGGTGGTCGTGGCGACCGCCTGGGCGGTGGTCGGAGTCTTCGGCACGGAGGAGGCATTCCTCGTCACGCTGTTCGTCGGCGGGCCGCTGCTTGTGTGCTACGCGATCGGCGCCCTGCTCGAGGAGCCGGTGCCGATCGCCACGCTTCACCGGCCGTTCGGCCGCCGGGGTGCCGCGGGGCGGCTGGCCGCGGCCGTGTTCACGCCCGGCTGGGCGACGGCGGTGCCGTTCGTGGCGATCCTCGCCGGGCTCTGCATGACGGGCTGGCTGGCGTTCTTCGCGCGGGTGAACAAAGACAAAGACGAGCTCATCATCGCGATCGCGATCGGTTGCCTGATCGCGGCGGCCGTGATCTTTCCGTTGCCGGTGCTCGTCCGCTGGCCGCGGGTCCGGCCGCGGCTCTTGCTCTACGGGCTCGTGCACCTGGCCTGTTTTCTCTTCTTCGTCTATCTGCTGGCTGTCGCTCCGCGAAGCCGGCCGTGGGCCGCGGCCTGCGGCTGGGTGCTCACGCTCCCCTTCCCGCTGGCGGCCTTGCCGGCGTTCATGGCGTTGCAGGCGGCGGCGACCCGCCTCGCCCCCGTGTTCATCGCGGCGACGGCCGTCACGACGCTCATCGTGCTGGCGTGCGTCGCCGGGCCGTGGCGTGCGGAAATGCGCCGGACGCTCCGCCTCACCCGCGACGCCGGCCACCCCGCGACGGCCCGGGCGGCATGACGAGGGTCCGATCGATGGCTACGATGACGACGCATGCCGCGCAGAACGAAGCCGGGGCCGGCCGGCCCTGGCGGGGTGACGACTTTCCCGACTGGCTGCCCCCGATGCTCGTCCGCGAACTGCGGCAGGGGATCCAGTCGGGGGCGTTTTTCTGGACGTTTCTCCTCCTCCAGGCAGCCCTCGTGCTGCACGCGGCCTTCACGGTGCTCGGCTCGTCCGGCGGTTCCGAGCGGGATCTGATCCGCATCAGCGGCGGGTTCTTCTGGGCGATCCTCGTGATCACCGTGGGGCTCGTGATTCCGCTCCGCGGCCTGCAGGCGGTCGCCCACGAGCGGGTGGCCAACAACCTCGACCTCGTGCGGCTGACGCGGCTGTCCGCCACGCGGATCGTCGTCGGCAAGTGGGCGGCGCTCGTCGCCCAGGTGCTGCTCGTCACGGCGGCGATTCTCCCCTATCTCGTGCTCCGCTACTTCATGGGGGGCGTGAACGTGGTCGAGGAACTGTCGCGGCTGCGCTGGCTGGTCGTGGCCGCGGCGGTGGTGGCCGCCCTGGCCGTGTATGCCTCGACGCGGCCGCAGCGAGAGCGGGTGGGTCTGATGGCGGTCCTGGGCTTGGGTGGCTGGGGCACGCTCATGGGCGTGGCCACCCGCGGCAGTGTGCCGACTCTCGTCGGAGGCTGGTCAGGGCTCGGCGTGGCGGCGGTCTACGGGACGTTGTTTCTCGATGCCGCCGCTGCGAGCATCGCGCCCGCCTCGGAAAATCGCGGCTTCTGGAAGCGGCTCGTGGGCCTGGGATGTGCCGCGGCGGTCGCGGCGGCCGGCCTGCTCGGCGGGCGGAGCGACTTCATTGTCGTCGCGTTGCTCGTCGGCCTGCCGGTGCTGCTCCTCGTCGTCGGGTCACTGTGCGAGCGGCCGGTGCGGTTTCGTAGGCTCCATACCGCCTTCGCCCGCGGCGGCATCGTGGGGCGGCTCGCGGCGGCGGTGCTCACGCCTGGCTGGGCCACGGGCCTGGTGTTCGCGGCCCTGGCCGGCGGCCTCACGGCCGTGGGGTTTCTCGCGCAGGCGGCGCCGAGCCCATTCGTCGCGGCCTGCATCAGCCTCACGGCCGCGGCGGTCGTGTTCCCACTGCCGCTGTTGCTGCTCCTGCCCAGGCTCAAGGAACGACAGCCGCTCTACGTGGCCGTGCAGACGGTTTGCCTGGTGATCTTCGGGGGTGACGCCTTCCTCCGTGGCATGCCCGGTGCGGCTTGGAACACGCTGGCCCTCGTGGCACCCTTTCCACTGGCGGGCCTGATGCGGCTCTTTGTGGACGACGCGCCTCACACGCGCGGCACACTTGTGGTCGCCGGCCTGGTCGTGCTGGTGATCGTTCTGGGGCTCGTCGCCCGGCCGTGGTGGCGGGAGATGCGGGAGACCTGGCGGCTCGTCGGCCCGGGGGCGCGACCATGAACCTCCGCGAACTTCACGCCCGGGCGAAGGCGGCGGCGGCCGTGGCCCGGCTGCCGCTGCGGAGCGGCCAGTGGTCGGGCACGGCGGGCAACGTGCTCGGCCGCGGCACCGGCAGCTCGATCGACTTCCAGGACCATCGGCAGTACGTGCCCGGCGACGACCCGCGGCACATCAACTGGCAGGCCTACGCCCGCACCGGCCACTACTCGATGAAGCTCTACCGCGAGGAGGTGACGCCGTGGATCGACCTCGTGTACGACGTGAGCGGCTCGATGTTTCTCGACATGGCCAAGGCGACGCGGGTGTGGGAGCTGTTTTACTTCTGCCTGGAGAGCGGGCTGCGGATTGGCGGCCACCTCAAGCTCTTCGTGCTCGGCCGCGCGACGGGCGACGTTCCCGTGGAACTGCCCGTCGAGCGGGCGCTCGCCGACGGCTGGCCGGACACGGTCGTCGCCTCTGGAAAAATTGCGGCCGTCGCCGAGCCGGCGGGCCTCGCCGACCAGCTCGACCGCGTGCCGCTGCGGGCCGGCTCGCTCCGCGTGCTCGTCAGCGACCTGCTCGACGAGTCGCCGCCGGGCCGGGCCGCGGCCCGCCTGGGGGCGGCCCGCAGCCGCGGCATCGTGCTCGCTCCATTCGCCGCGGCCGAGCGGGAGCCCGACTGGAACGGCAACGTCGAGTTCGAGGATGCCGAGCGGGGCGGCCGCTCGCGGCAGCGGGTCGATGCCGAGATGCTCGAGCGGTACCGCGGGGCCTACCGGCGGCACTTCGCCGCCTGGCGGGAGGAGTGCGCCCGCCGCGGCCTGGGCTTCGCCCGCGTGGGCGATACGGGCGACCTGCTCGCCGCGCTCCGCGGCGAGGCCGTGCCGGCCGGCGTGATCGACATGGCCTGAGGTGCGCCCATGAGCGGCATGTTCTTCGCCAATCCCTGGGGCCTGCTCGCGCTGGCGGCGTTGCCGGCGATCGTGGCGATCCATTTCCTGCAGGAGCGGTCGCGGCGGGTGCGGGCGAGCACGCTGTTCCTGCTCGAACGCGCGGCGGCTCTGCCGGCCGGTGGCATCCGCTTGGAGAAGTTCAGGAACTCGCTCCCCTTCTGGATGCAAATGCTCGCCGCCACGGCCCTGGCCTGGCTGCTGGCCGACCCGCGGTGGATCGCGAAGGAATCGCGGCAGACGGTGGTCGTGGTTCTCGACAGCTCCGCCTCGATGCAGGCCGCCCGGCAGGAGACGCTCGACCTGCTCGCCCGCCGGCTCGTCGCCTGGGATGCCGTCGCCGCCCGCACCGACTGGCACCTGCTCGAGACCGGGCCCGGACGGCCGCCGCTCCATGCGGGACGGGAGCTTCCCGCCATGCTCGCGGCCGCCCGCGGGTGGCGGCCGACCCTCGGCACGCACGACTTTTCCGAGTCGCTCGCCGTCGCCGCCACGCTCGTGCCCCCCGGCGCCGGGGCGGTGATTCTCGTCACCGATCGGCCGACCGAGGTGCCCGGCGGCGTCGGCCTGCTCTCGGCGGGCACCGCGTTCGACAACGTGGGCTTCTCCGGGGGCGACGTGGAAGGGGCCGGTGACGGGGCCGCGTGGCGGGTGCTCGTCACCAATCATGGTGCCGCGCCGCAAGAGCGGGCCGTGACCGCGCGGAGCGCCGCGGCCGGCGGCGAGTTTGCGCCGCTCGGGCCGCCCGAGGTCGTCAGTCTCGCGCCGGGGCAGAGCCGCACGCTCCAGGGGCCGTGGCCCGCCGGCGCGGAGCGAATGCTCTTGTCGCTTGCGATTGACAGGTTCGGCGGCGACGACACCCTGCCGCTCGTGCGGCCCGTGTCGCGAACGGTGAAGGTGGCCGTGACGATCGGCGGGCCGACGGGCGAACTGCTCGGTCGGGTGGTCAAGGCGGCCTCCGGCGTCGAACTCGTCGCCGATTCGGCGGCGGCGGATCTCGTGGTCGGCCGCTTCGGATCGGAAGCCACGACCGACGGCATCGAGGTGGCGACGGACGACCTGCCGGCGGCGGACGCGGCGGAACCACCCGCGCCGGCGGCTGCCGCCGAGCAGCGAAAATCCGGCAAGCCGGCAGCGTTCGATCCGGCCTGGGTGGCCGCGGAAGACACCGCGCTCACCCGTGACCTCGGCTGGGGCGGGCTGTTGTCGGGGCCGGCCGGCAACCTCGGTCTCACCGCCGCCGACGAGCCGTTGCTCTGGAAGGGCGGCCGGCCGCTGGCGTTCGTCCGCACCACCGGCCTGCCCGGCGGCCGCAACGTGCAGTCCCTCGTGCTCAACTTCGACGTCGCGGCCTCGACCGCGGCCCGGTCGCCGGCCGTGGTCGTGCTCGTGCAGCGGTTCATCGATCGCATCCGCACGCGGATCGCCCGGCCGTGGGCCGACAACTTCGACACGGGCCAGGTGATCGACCTGCCCGACGCAGTCCTCGATAGCCGGGCCGGTCGGGCCACGCTCGCCGTCGAGCCGGTGGCGGGGGAGGTCTCGCGGCCCGTTCCGTTTCGCGGCCGGACGCCGCGCGAGCCGGCGTTCTTTACGGTCGCGGCCGGTGCCGACGCCGCGCTGACCCGGCTCGTGACCGGCGCCGCGCAGTTCGCCGACTCCCGGGAGGGCGACTTCCGCACGGCCGCTCCGCTCGACACACTGGAATCGATCCGCATGGAGCGGGCGATCAAACAGTCAGTCGCCGATCCGTGGGCGCCGCTCTGGCTGGGGATCGCGATCGCCGCGTTGCTCGTCGCCTGGGGATGGAGGGGCCGGGGCCGCCGCAGCGAGGGAGCCGTGTCATGATCCAGGGCCGTCAGGAATTGTGCGGGTCATGGCGAGTGGGCCGGGGTTGCCCATGCCATCTCGTCGGACGCTCGCGTTCGGCATCCTGCCTCCCGCTCGCTCGGAGGAAACCGCGCTTCGCCTTCCGGGCTCCGCTCGGTTTCCTACGCCGCTCGATTGGCATGGGCAATCCCTCCGACCGATGAAAGTTTCCGAAGAACCATGATCCAGTTCGCCGCCCCCCACTGGTTTCTGCTGCTGCCGGCCGTCGCGCTCGCGGGCTGGTTCTGGCGCGGGCTGCATCTGGAGCGGCCGCTGCGGGCGCTGTGTTTGCTCGTGGCCGTGCTGCTGCTCGCCGAGCCACGGGTGCGGCGGCAGGGGGATGGGCTCGACCTGTGGGTGCTCGTGGACCAGTCCGACTCCGGCTGGGAAGAGCTTGCGCCGCGCCTGGCCGAGATGGAGACGATCCTGGAGAAGTCCCGGGGCGTGGACGATCGGATCTTCCACGTCGACTTCGCCGCCGAGGCTGTGACCCGCGGAGCGCTGCTGCGTAGCGGCGCGGCGGCCACCGAGTATGCGGGCAAGCGGACAGCCACGCGGCTGGCGTCGGCCGTCTCCTACGCCCTCGGCCAGATGCCGGCCGATCGCGCGGCCCGGATCCTGGCGATCACCGACGGCTACTCCACCGAGCCGCTCGACCGGCTCGCCGACCAGCTGCTGGAGAAGGGCGTGGCTCTCGACCTGCGGCTGCCGCCGGGGCGGGAACTGGACGACTTCTCGCTGGCCGCCTTCCGCGTGCCGCGCCGCGTGCAGGCCCGCGAGGGACTACTGGCAGAGGTGGTGGTCCGCGGCGGCCGCTCCGCCACCGTGCCGCTGGAAATCCTCCGCGACGGCAAGCCGATCGGAAAGCGGGAGGTGGAGGTCCGGGAGGGCGTGGGCCGGGTGCGGTTTACCGACCGGCTGGCCGCGCCGGGGGCGCACAAGTATGCCGTGCGGATCCTGCCCGATGATGATCCGATCGCGGGCAACAACGAGGCCGAGCAGTGGGTGGAGGTGCAGGGGGGCGGTCGCGTGGTGCTCGTCACCGCGTATGCCGACCCGCCGCTGGCCACGGTGCTCGAGGCCCAGGGATTGGAGGTGCAGGTCATCTCCGACCTGGCCGCCGCGCACGTGGGCGTGCTCTCCGGGGCCAAGGGGGTGATCCTCGACAACGTGCCGGCCTACAAGCTCGATCCCGGCTTCGTGAAGGGGCTCGACTTCTTCGTCACCGCACAGGGGGGCGGGCTGGCGATGGTGGGCGGCAAGTTCTCGTTCGCCGCCGGCGGCTGGTTCGGCTCGGCGATCGACCACTTGCTGCCGGTGAGCATGGAGCTCAAGCAGGAGCACCGCAAGCTCGCCGTGGCGATGGCGATCGTCATGGACCGCTCGGGCAGCATGTCGATGACGGCGCCCGGCACGACCCAGACGAAGATGGCGCTGGCCGACGAAGGTGCGGCCCGGGCGATCGAGCTCCTCGGCGACAACGACATGGTGGTCCTGATCCCGGTCGATAGCGCGGCCCATCCGCTTTCGGACGCCCCCGTCGCCGTCGGCCCGAACCGGGCCAAGCTCGTGGCCGCGGCCCGCAGCGTGGTGAGCACCGGCGGCGGCATCTTCTGTTACACGGGCATGGCGAAGGCCTGGGAGATGTTGAAGGAGACCAAGGTCGGCCAGCGGCACGTGATCCTGTTCGCCGACGCGGCCGACGCCGAGGAGCCCGGCGACTACGAAAACCTGCTCGCCGAGATGACGAAGGAGAAGTGCTCGGTGAGCGTCATCGGCCTGGGGGCCGACACCGACGTGGACGCCGAGTTCCTCAAGGACATCGCCAAGCGGGGCAACGGCCGGATCTTTTTCAACGCCGACGCCAAGGAACTGCCCGCGCTCTTCGAGATGGAGACGGCCACGATCGCCCGGTCCGCCTTCATCGACGAGCCGGTGGCGGTGAAGGGCACGCCCGGCTGGGCGGAGATCGCCGCCGCGCCGCTCGAATGGCTGCCGCAGGTGGACGGCTACAACCTCACGTATCTCAGGCCCAAGGCGGCGCCGGCGGCGATCACGGGCGACGAATACGCCGCGCCTCTGGTCGCCTTCTGGCGGCGGGGCACGGGACGGGTGGCGGCGGTCATGTTTCCGCTGGGGGGCGAGTTTTCTAGGCTGACCCGCGACTGGGACGGCTATGGCGGCATGGCCCAGAGCCTGGCCCGCTGGCTGGCCGGGCCGCCGCTGCCGCCGGGCGTGGGCATGCAAACCCGCGTGGACGGCACGCGGGCGCGGCTGGACCTACGCTACGACGACTCGTGGGCCGACCGCGTGGCGGCCGATCCGCCGGAGCTGACCGTGTCGCGCGGGGCCGGGGGAGTGGCGCAGGTGGTGCCATGGGAGCGGCTCGCCCCCGGCCACTTCTCCGCCGGGCTCGACGCGGCCGACGTGGAGTATGTCCGCGGGGCGGTGCGGCTGGGGGAGATGGCGCTGGCGGTGGGGCCGCTGAACGTGACCGCCAATCCCGAGTGGGCCTTCGACCGCGGTCGCGTGGAGGAATTGCGGGCGGTGAGCGGCCGCTCCGGCGGCGTGGAGCGGGTCGATCTCTCCGACATCTGGCGGGCGCCGCGGCCGGCGGCCTTCCGCGACATCCGCCGCTGGCTCCTGCCCGTGCTGTTGGTCGTGCTGCTGCTCGAGGCCCTGCAGTCGCAGGTCGGAGGTTTTGGAGTGCGGGCGAACTTGTTCGGCGCGGCCCGTTCCCAGGCGCCCTCTTCCTGAGGAAGCGGGAGCGGTTTTCCCCAGCCGCCACGACATCCCCACGGCGGCCGCGCTGCGGATCGGCCGGAGCCGTCGGTAGGTGACGATCATCTCCGTCCTCCCCATGCCAGCCGTTTCTCGGTCACCCGCTGCCGGCGGGCCCCATGGTGGTCGCGAATCCGATCCACCTGGCGGGCCACGGCCTGGCCGATGCGGCTGGTGGCGCGGTCCACAGCCGCCGCCCAGTCGCTGTCGGCCACCGTGGCCACGACCACTCCGCAGCCGTGCGTTTTCACGAGGATGCGACAGAGCTTGTCGACGCCCCCCTTCGGACCGTTGTGATCCTGGAGGAACACGAACACTTTGCCGATCCGGCTGCCGAATCGCGCGAGTGCGAATCGCAGCCGGCGTTCGATGTGGTTCGGCAGATCCTGGGGCCGCCGCACGCCCTTGTCCTTGAGGTGCCAGATCATCGGGTCTTCTCCTTCGTGACCGGCCGGTCGTCGGCGGTCATGCCTGAATTGTTGGCCTGGCTTCCCGATCCGGGAGCCTTGTTTGTTTCGTGGTCGTGCATAGAAAATATCAATGCACGAGGGGCGCGAGATAGGCGCGATGGACTGGCTCAACTACCACCACCTGCTCTACTTCTGGGCGGCCGCCCGCGAGGGGAGCATCACCAAGGCCTGCCGGCGGCTGCACCTCACGCAGCCCACCGTCAGCGCCCAAATCCGGTCGCTCGAGAAGTCGCTCAAGGCCACGCTCTTCGACCGCTCGGGCAAGACGCTCGTGCTGACCGACACCGGCCGCATGGTGTATCGCTATGCCGACGACATCTTTTCGCTCGGCCGCGAGCTGCAGGACGCCCTGCGCGACCGGCCCCGGGGCCAGGCGCTGCGGTTCGCGGTGGGCGTGGCCGACTCGCTCCCCAAGGTGTTGGTCCACCGGCTGCTTGCTCCGGCATTCGAGGCGGGCGACGACGTGCGGGTGACTTTCATCGACGGAGACCCGGAGCGGCTGCTGGCCCAGCTGGCCCTGCACGAGCTCGACCTGGTGGTGAGCGACTTCCCAGCCAGCCCGCGGCTGGGACTCAAGGCCTTCACGCACGTGCTCGGGGAATGCGGGGTGACGTTCTTCGCCGCCGCGGCGCTCGCCCGGGGCTGCCGCAAGGGTTTTCCAGGCTCGCTCACCGGGGCGCCGATGCTGCTGCCGATCGCCACCTCGGCCCTGCGGCGAAGCCTCGACCAATGGTTCGACGAGCACGACATCAGGCCGCGAGTGGTCGGCGAGTTCTCCGACAGCGCGCTGCTCAAGGCTTTCGGTGCCGCGGGGGACGGCATCTTCGCCGCGCCCACGGCCGTGGAGGACGACGTGGTGCGGATGTACGGCGTGCGGGTCGTGGGCCGCGTGGCGGCGATCCGTGAGCGGCTGTATGCCATTTCCGTGGAGAAACGGCTCGTCCATCCGGCTGTGGTGGCGATCTCCCGCGCCGCCCGAACGAAGCTCTTTCGCGGCCGGCCGGCGAAGCACTGACCGGCGGAGACGGTCCAGGTAGCGCACACCTCCAGGTGAGCGAATGCGGGGCGTGGCGCCCTCGAGCCGGTTCGCAAGCCTGGAGGCTTGTGTTACGCGCGGTGATGCGGGCGCTTGTCAGCCTTCGAGCACGAAGTTGACGAGCCGGCCGGGTACGGCGACGACCTTCACGATCCGTTTGCCGGCGAGCAGCTCGGCGATCTTCGGATCGGCGGCCGCCGCGGCCTTGACCGCTTCGGCATCGGCCCCGGCGGGCACGACCACGCGGCCGCGGAGCTTGCCCTGGATTTGCACCGGGATCTCCACGGTGTCGTCCACGAGCCACTGCGGCTCGACCGTCGGCCAGGCGGCCAGCGACACCGGGGCCGGCCGGCCGAGCAGCTCCCAGAGCTCCTCGGCCAGGTGCGGGGCGAACGGGGAGAGGATCGTTACGAACGGCTCGAGGATCGCCCGCGGCCGGCGCTCCAGCGGCGTGCAGAAGTTCACGAACTCCATCATTCGGGCGATCGCCGTATTGAAGGACAGGGCCTC
>Ga0209990_10001442_pt1 | contig 20046 bp, 17 predicted proteins | sample NOAtaG_6_FD_187304 | JGI IMG/M metagenome (GOLD analysis project Ga0209990, IMG submission 187304) | Freshwater lake microbial communities from Lake Erie, under a cyanobacterial bloom - NOAA_Erie_Diel5S_2200h metaG (SPAdes) (version 2) | ecosystem: Environmental > Aquatic > Freshwater > Lake ...
GCAGGGAGATCAAGAAGGTGCAGAAGATGCTCAATGAGCGGCCACGTGCCGTGCTGGGTTATAGAACGCCCAAAGATGTCTTTGAAAAAGAGATACTGAAAGCTTGCGGATGAAGGTAATGCACCCACAAAAAACTTGTCGGCAAATAAAACAAACGGTATATTGTAAACCGTTTTTACTGCGTGGCTGGGATTGGACACCTTCAGCGAACAAGCAGGCTTTGCACTAAAAAAGAAAAGGAGGGCAATGAGCAAATTGTTGTCCTTCTTTTTTAGGGAAATAAAAAAAGGTGTCCATTTCTTATTTTTCAATTTGTTGCGTTAGAAACTTGAGACCACCATCCGGAAGTCAAAGTTTTGTGAGATGCCCGCTACGGCATGGCCCGCCTCATGCGCTGCGATAACGAGAACGATCACGGGCAGAAAAGCGATACCCCAGAGCACGAATACTTCCACCGGCAAGTCTTTGGCTGCGTCAACGCCAGTGCTGGCGATAAGAAATCCGAACAACCCTCCAACCACCAGGGAAACCAACGTGGGAATAATCTTCGTCTTTTTCATTTTCGTTTTCATATCTGCCGATGAATAGAGTACCGGGCCGAAAAATTACAGCTTTAAGTGGATTTCATTTTTGCGCAAAAGAAAAACCGCATGATGTTGAACGCGCGGACGGACATGTCACTCCGGCTTCGACTTAGTGTTGTTCTCCGTAATTCAGCTCGCCTGCGGTGACGCTCACCGGAAGTACGTTTTGTTTTGGCGGCAGGGGGCAAGTGGCGTGGGGCGAAAACACACACGGAGGATTATAGGCTTTGTTAAAGTCGATGTGCGTTGCTCCGGTTGCATCCGGTTTCTTCACATCAATGAAGCGGCCACCGCCATACGTGGTCTTGCCGGTGGTGGCATCAGCAAAGACAACAAAATATTTATCCTGGCCGTCTAGCACATCGAGACGCAATTCGCGGCCTTGGTAGCGAAAGAGAAGAGCTCCGGGCGATTTTTGCTCGTAGGTTTGCCCGATGATGTTGGTGATGGCAATGGTTCTCAGCGAATCGTATTTTTCGAAGCGTGCGGGCAGGGTCCAGGCCGGGTCTACCGCAAAGCGGGGGATGCCCTGAAAATTTTTCAACGCATCACTTTCCAGGTCGCGGAGGCGGATACCGAGTTTATCCTCGCGTTTGATGATGTTCCACCGCAACGCGCCCATTTCAAGCTGGGGATTGCGGGCCAAGTCGGGATGAAAGATCACGGCTTTTGAAATAGGGTTACCGCCCAGGCGGATGTCAACTCCTTTTTCGACCGTTAACGTAACCGTTCCGTTGTTCACGAAAAAAAAACCGGCACTGGGCGGCACAGTTCCCTCCGGAAAAACAATATGATTGTCGGGAGCACTGCCCCATGTATTGAGCCCCGGTTGCAGCCAGAACAAACCGATGAGGTTCACCCAGCCGTTGGGTGCGAGCACCTCCTCAACACGCTTCGCATGCCAAGCGTCAATTTCGGCCTGATAGGCGGCCAGCGCCTGAGGGTCCGGTTTTTTGCTGTTGTTGCAGGCTGCGAGCGAGCCAATGAACAGCATAAGGAAGGTAAGGCGGGACTTCACGGTTTGGGATGGTTAACAAATGTAATCAGCGAAGGGTAGTTCTAAACCTGGCGCGATTTTTTTTTGAGTGCTACCTGAACTTGTGCCGGCCCGGGCTTCATGCCTGCGAATAACCAATTCACCTGATACGTGAGCTGCCCAGGTCAGCTTACGGGAGCAGCAAGGTGTTCACGTCTCTGCGGTAGCTGTAAAACGGCTCTTTGGCTTTGCCGATGCGCACGGCCATCTGGATTTTCTGATCCTCCGTGATGCCGCTCAGCTTTTCATACTGTACGCGCAGGGTATTCATTTCCGGATATTCCTGCAGCACCTGACTCATGGGATGCAGGTAATAGTCGGACGCTGTGGCCGCGAGTTGAAAGCGCGCGTAGTCCATGCCGGCTTTGATCCAGTCTGCCTGCGTATTGGCCGGAGTGATGAATTGCACCACGGCCCGTGCACTTTTCACTTTTTTGACGTAGCTGGTGAGGTGTTGGTTGACGGTGGCGGGCTTGTGCCAATCGTCCGCATGGAGTCCTTTCAGCAACCGCTCGGCTACGAATTTGCGTAACCCGGTGGTACCGCCTGCGGGCAGGTTGATGCCATCGCGGTGTTGGGCAATTTTTTCGTCATTCTCCCGAAACCAAACGCGCGACTCCTCGTGGGTGGCGTATGTCCCGCTTTCCACTTCCATGCCGTTGTATAAAATATTGAGGTGCTCGGCCAGTGGGTCACCGGCGATGAGTTTGATGCTGCAGTGCTGGGGGTTCGCCAGCTGCACCATGGCGTTGAAAGTTGAGGTGGGCAACTCAGCATCAGTGTAGGCAAGCCGGTTGGTTCTGCGGTTGTAGATCTGCCGGGCCAGCGGATCGACAGACCCGCTCAGCGGTATCAGTCGGATGTGTGCTACGGGCACTTTGCCGGTCTGTGCCAGAGAATATTCCCCTTCCGGTAACAACGTGCAGGCTGCTGCATAGCCGTGTTGTGAAATGCCGGCTGTCATCACGCTGAGAAAGCAACCGCAGCCGATGTGGATCTGGCGGGCAGGCGGATCGGTAGCCGGCAGGATGCGCGTTTCGTCCACGTACATCAGCAGCTCGGTGTCCGACACTATGCGGAATTTCCACGCCTGCGTGTTGTGGGGATTGGGGGCATTGATGCCGAGTGCAATGGCCTTGAGGGCTGGCGTAGGAAATTGATCCGGGTGGGGCCTCCGCATCGAATCGTTGCTTTTCGTATCGGCTGCTATGCCACACTGCGCCAGCATGGTAGCGGTGATAATCGTGCCCGTCTGAAAGAGAAACATTCGTCTGTCCATAGTAGTAGGGGTTTCAGCATTGTGCGAAGAGGTGACCATTTTGTGCAGGCGGCATTTCGTATTCCAGAACGCTACCTGGCTACAAAGATTGGATCTGCAAGCGAAAACCTACTTGACCTGTGTTAAGAAATGCGCTTGCCGAGTTTGGCTCGCACGCGGCTGAGGCTCTCGGCTTTTATGCCGATCATGGAGGCGATGTATTTCTGCGGTACTTTCTCCAGCAACCTCGGATAATTTTTCAAAAAGTAGAGGTAGCGCTGTTCGGCATCACCGGAAAGTTGCTGGTACAGGCGATCCTCAAAGCCGATCACATTCAACTCCAGCAGGCGTAACCATAACTCGCGCAGCGATTCGTGACGTGCATAGAGCTGCTGCCATACTTCACGCTCAATTACCCATAAAGTGCACCTGTTGATGGCCTGAAGGTGATGATTGCTGGGGCTGGATTGAATAAAACTGCTGAGTGCGGTGACGAACTCGCCCTCGAGGCTCATCCAGCGGGTTACCTCTTCATTGGCGTTGGTGTAGTAATGGCGGATCATACCGGATTGAAGAAACCCCACGTGGCGGCACACCTGCCCCTCGCGTACGAAGAACTCGTCCGGCTGTAGCTCCCTCAGGTGCAGGTGACTGCAAAATTCTTCGGCCGCAGCCCTGCAGTTGGGCACAATAGCCTGCATGAAGCGAGTGACTTCCGCAACCGGTTTTTCCATAAAGCAAGGTACAGGAATCGAATGACTATTTGGAATCCAACTATTCGGAAATCCCCAAGGCTTTTTCTAGGGTATTACCGGCTCGGTATCGGTCACAACGGTTATGATAGCTACCCGGGTGTAGTCGGAATGCGATTTGAGTACTCCTATACCAATCGAATTATTGTCGTGTTTTGGTTCTTTGGAGATAACCGTAAATTGCCCATCATGGATCATTCAATCCGCCCTGCCCAATTGGCTGATGCACCACAGCTCAACCACCTGGTAAACTCGGCCTACCGGGGCGATGCCTCGCGCCAGGGCTGGACCACTGAAGCCGACTTGCTGGATGGCACCCGCATCGATGAAGCGGCCATCTGCGATTTGATTGCCCGCCCCGACACCACCGTGCTCACCTATTGGGAGGAGGACGCGTTGCTGGGCTGTGTAGAACTGCGTGCCTCCGAAAACAAACTTTACCTCGGCATGTTGAGTGTTAAGCCCGACACGCAGGGCAAAGGCATCGGCAAAAAATTGCTGGCTGCATCCGAAGTCTATGCCCGGTCGCGGAATGTTCCCATTATTTTTATGACCGTAATTTCGGTGCGAGATGAACTCATCGCCTGGTATGTGCGCCACGGGTACCGGCTTACCGGTGAACGCAAGCCGTTTATAATGCCGGACGAGCGCTGGGGCATACCGAAAAAGCAACTGGAGTTTGTGGTGTTGGCGAAAACGATGGAGTAACAGGAATTTGCGCCAAAAACTGCTTCTGTGGGTCATTTTATTTTTCTTACCTCATCTCCAAAATACCTTCCGGGATTTTCCGGCAGCTTTGGCCGTTCAGCTGCGTTCAATCTTTTACCCCATCTCCCTCCGGGTATGGCTTCAAAATTCGCCTTGCATAGCGCCTAAATACTTCGCAATTCCTTTAATTGCTGTTTTTGAGCTGAGTTCTCCTATTCCTCGTCAAGCGCCAACGCGGGGGTAAAAAGATTTCCAGGCGTGAGTAAACCAACGACTATAAACAGGATCAAACAGGTTAACAATCAAAAAAGATGAGACAATTGATACTAGCAGCCATATTTTTAATCGCTTGCGACAATGACAGCGCCACTGAAGAATCCGCAGCCTATAAAATGACCAAGCGGATTACATATAACAACGTGATTGTAGATGTGATCATCGATAAACCTGCCATCAGCAACCCGGACGTGCTGATCGTATTTCATGGAACAATTCAAAGTGATGCGGAAGTAATGACCGCAGCAAACACAGCGCTCGATGAATTCAAAAATATTCTGAGTCGAAAGGACATGATGCTGGTCAGCGTGGCTCATCCCCAGGAGAATATTCTTTTTGGCGATAATATTATGCAGGCAGAGGCGGCCTTGCTCTGGGTTAAAAACAAATCAAATGAAGAGTTGGCGATTACGATCGGTAAAATCTTCCTTGCCGGTCATTCGCAAGGAGGCTATTTGGTTACGCGACTCAATACCCTGTATCAAACAAACGGAGTCATTGCCAGCGCACCCGGACCGCTTAATCTTGTTTACCGATGCAACCTGGAGGAAAACGGGGAAGTACAGCCCAGCGCTCCCTGCTTCAGATTAAAGAATGCCTATGGTTTGGCTTCAACTAACCCCGGTGCCTATTTCGAAAGGTCATTGTTGAATTTTACAAAAGGATTTAAATCCGACATCTTGTTTGTTCAAGGGTTAAACGACTCCCCCATCCAATTGTATTCCTGGCCGGCTTTCAAACAAGCGATCATGAGTTGTACCAATTGCCAGAAAAGTCAGTTTGTTGAAATTGCTGGCGGTCATAATGTACTTTTTGATCCCTCCTCGAATTCACTGGCCAAATCCGAATTCAATAATTTTATCAATAGCCATTAGGATTCATTTCAATAAAACCTGGCAGGATTTTCCGAGGGCTTATGCCGTTCGGCTGCATGAGATTTTTTACCCCGACTCCCTTTGGGTATGGCTTAAAATCCGCCTTGAATAAGGCCCAGATACTTTGAAATTCCTCCAAAAACTATCATTTAGATCGCTTCTAGTATTTTGCAGGCTGCCCTCCGGCCGGTGTTGACTTCCGGATGAACTCGCGGATGTGTTCGTTGGAACTGGCAAGGTCTTCCGCGCGGAGGTACATCATGTGCCCGCTGCGATAGCCTTCAAAGCGTAAACGGTCTTTCATCTTGCCGCTGGGATCCAGTTGCCACATGGTGTACTTGGCATCGAAGTAGGTGGTGGCTCCATCGTAATAACCGCTTTGCACCATCACATGCAAAAACGGATTCTGTGCCATGGCCTGGCGAAGGTTGTCGCCCGTGTTGTCGTTGTTGCGGTCCCACGGGTTCACCGGGCCAAACATGTTGTACTGCAAATCGGTTTTGTATTTCAGCACATCGCGCAGGTAGTAGTTGATGGCAGGCGTAAACGAATGCAACCACGAAATCAGTTCGGAGTTGAAATCCGGGCGGTCGCCCGCGGTGCGTTTGTCGAGCCCTTTGTACCGCGAATCCAACCGGCCCACGGTGTAGCCTTCGGCCCGCAACAGCTCTTTCCAGAAGAAGTTCGTGGGCACGGCCAGGTTATTTTCCAATACCGCCCGCTCACTCAACCCGGTATACCGGGCAATCTTGGTCGCCATTTCTCTGCGTTTGCCTTCGTCAATAAATCCACCTTTCGCCAGTTGTGGAATCAATTCATCTACGGCAAATTTCTCGGACTCCGCCAAAACGGGATCGAGGTCTTTGGCCTGAAGATCGGCCGGCAATTTTTTGTGGTACCAGGCGGCCGCGGTGTAGTACGGCACATGCAGGGCATCGTTCACGCTCACGCCCTGTTCAATGCCCAGTTCGGTAGGTGAAACCAGAATCACGCCATTGAGATACATCCAGTGTGCATTCTGTAGCTCCAGCGCCAGCCCGGATACGCGTGTGGTGCCGTAGCTTTCGCCAATGAGGTATTTCGGTGAAGTCCAGCGTCCGTTGCGCGACACAAACACATCCAGCCAGTCGGCCAGGTATTTCACATCGGCATTCACGCCAAAAAACAAATTGCGATCGGCTTTCGGGTCGAGGATGCGCGAGAAGCCGGTGTTCACCGGATCGATGAATACGATGTCGGCCACATCCAGAATCGAGTGCGGATTGTCGCGCACGCCATAGGGCTGCACGGGATAACCCTCGCTGTCAATATTCAACTGCTTGGGGCCGGTGTAGGCCAGGTGCATCCACACGGATGCCGAGCCGGGCCCCCCGTTGAACGACATCACAAACGGGCGCTTGCTTTTGTCGGCTACATCGGTGCGTTCGTAATAGGTGTAAAAGAGCGAGGCAATTACTTTACCGTCTTTATCCCACACGGGTTGTGTGCCCGAAGTGACTTTAAAGGGCACCACTTTCCCTTTTATGGTTACCGAGGCGGTTGAGCTTACGGCTGACTCAGCTGGCAACGTGCGCTCCTGCGCAAAGGCTGTGGCGGAGATGATCAATACCAGTACCAGTACGACTTGCTTCATAGTTGTTTGCTTTTTGGAAAGGGGAAAGGTAGATTTTATCTGTTCATGACCAAGGGATATTTACTTTTGCGCGCCTTTCCGTCCATCAATGGCTGCGCGCGACCTCCGTCTTGATACTTCCTACCGCCAGATTCTGGCGATGGCGCTGCCTATTTCGCTGGCCATGTTGGTGCCGCAGATCAACTTCATTACAAACAATATCTTTCTGGGCGGCCTGGGTGAGCGGCAATTGGCCAGTGCGGGTATCACGGGTGTATTTTATCTGATCTTTGCCGTGGCAGGCAACGGCCTCAACAATGGTCTGCAGGCCTTAATTGCCCGCAGGGCGGGTCAAAACCTCCATCACGAAATCGGGGAAGTTTTCTTCCATGGCATTTGGGTGGCGTTGGGTTTTGCCTTTCTTGGCATTGCCATCACCACCTTCGCAGCTCCGCCCCTGCTCAACTCCATGATTCGGGATCCCCTGATCGCGGAGGAAGTGATTTCATTCCTGCGAATCCGAATCTGGGGCCTACCACTCCTTTATTTATATGTGATGCGCAACGCCCTGCTGGTGGGCACGAACCAAACCCGGCTGCTGATTTGGGGCACACTGGCGGAAGCCCTCACCAACATTGCGCTGGACTACGCCCTCATTTACGGGCATTGGGGTTTCCCTGCGCTGGGATTTAACGGAGCGGCCTACGCCTCCATTGTGGCCGAAGGCGTGGGGCTGGTCGTCATCTACGTCATCATCCACATCAACGGTATTCACCGCGATTTTTCCCTTTTTGAAAACATCAAATGGCGCATGGACATGGCGCGCACGATCGTGGTGCGGTCGGCCCCGCTGATGGCTCAGTTCATCCTCAGCATCGCCACATGGGAATATTTCTATCTGCTCATCGAGCACCATGGCAGCCAGGCGCTGGCCATCTCGAACACGATGCGCAACATCTTTGGCGTGGTGGGCATTTTTGCCTGGGCTTTTGCGGCCACCACCAACACAATGGTGAGCAACATCATCGGGCAGGGGCGCGAAGCCGAGGTGCTGCCGCTGGTGCGGAAAATCATGTGGGTGAGCGTGGCGTTCTCCACGATCATGATCATGCTGCTGAACATCAATCCCGGATCCTATCTCGCCATCTACGGGCAGGGCCCCCAGTTTGTTGAAGCCGCGCTGCCAGTGTTACGAATCGTTTCCATGGCGCTGTGGATGATGGCCGTGGGCACCGTGTGGCTCAATGCCGTAACCGGTACGGGCAACACCGTGGTCAATCTGGTCATTGAAATCATCACCCTCGTCATCTACATCATCTACGTGTATGTCGTGCTCGAGTATCTGAATCTTTCCATCGTATGGGGTTGGGGCAGCGAATGGGTGTACTGGATCAGTATGTTCAGCATGTCGCTGGTCTACATGCTGTCGGGCCGCTGGCGCGGCAAAAAAATCTAATTGTTCTTTTTTACCTTTCCACCATGGTTAAAGCTATTGGATTACTTGGCATGGGCATGGCACTTTCCCTTACGGGGATCGCCCAGGATTTATTCCCCGAAAAATGCATCGGCCGTTGGGCCGGCATGATGTACATCTACCAGCACGGTCATGTGCGCGACAGTGTGCCGGTGCGGTTTACCGTTAAAGCGCTGACCGCGGAGTCGTGGACATGGAAAACGGAGTACCTGTCAACCAAAATGCCGATGACCAAAGATTATGTATTGCGATTGAAAGATCATGACAAGAAGATCTTCATCACCGATGAAGGCGGTGGGCTTGAGTTAACCGACTATCAAACCGGGAACAAGCTGTATTCGGTTTTTGAAACCGGTGGCATTATGCTCACGGCCAGCTACGAATGGCAGGGCGATCAACTCATCTTCGAGGTTACGTCCGGCAAAAAAGAAGAAGCCAAACATCCCGAGGTAAACACCTGGTCCGTTTCAGCCGTACAGCGCGTGGTATTTACGCGGGAAAAGTGAATTACACGCTGGGTTCCTGCTGACTGAGGCAGTGGAAGGAGCCAAGTCCCCAGATGATATCCCAGGAATCGAGCCCCAGCACCTTCCGGTCCGGAAAATGCTTTTGCAGAATGTCGAGGGCTACATCGTCCTGCTTGTCGCGAAAGGTGGGAACCACCACGTAGTTGTTGCTGATGTAGAAGTTGGCGTACGAGGCCGGCAGGCGCTGATCTTCGTACACTACGGGAGCGGGCATGGGCAACTCCACGATTTTAATTGAGCGGCCGTTTTCCAGTTTCAGTTTCTCCAGCAGCTCAACGTTCTCTTTCAGCGGTGCGTAGTTTTCATCACTCCGGTTGTGTTCCACCACCGTCACCACCGTGTCTTCGTTCACAAATCGGGTGAGATCATCAATGTGTCCATCGGTATCGTCACCGATGATGCCGTCACCCAGCCACAGGATGTTCGTCACTCCGTAGTAATCGCGCAGGTACGCTTCAATTTGCTCCTGATTCAGGTGGGGGTTGCGGTTGGGGTTCAACAGGCAAGCCGTTGTGGTCAGCAGCGTGCCCCTGCCATTGAATTCAACGGAGCCGCCTTCCATGACAATGCCGGGATGCACCACCGGGCTGTGATAGTGATGCGCGATGCGGGTCGGCACAACATCATCCAAATCAAATGGCGGATACTTACCACCCCACGCATTGTAGCCCCAGTCCACAATCATTTTTTTCTTTTCTGCGGGATTGATCAGAAACGCGGGGCCATGATCGCGACACCAGGCATCGTTGGTGGGGTGCAAAAAGAACTCGACCCGGCTGAGATCAGCCTCAACCGCCTGTAGATGACGTAACGCCTTTTGTTTCATGGCCTCATCCGCTACGTTGATGCACACCCGCTCGCCTTCGGCTACCGCCTTGATGAAACGCGCATAGATGGGGTAAATCGTTTCGATCTTGCCCGGCCAGCTGGCTTCTTTGTGGGGCCAACTCAGCCACGTGGCATCGTGTCGTGCAAATTCAGCGGGGAAGAAATAGCCTTGCTGGGCAGGAGTTGGGTTCATGAATTGATCTCTGTTAAGCTATAAACAAAGTTTCACAAAGAAGACACAAAGGGCACAAATTCAGTTGATGATTCTTTTAAAGGCATCTCTAAAAACCTCCATTAAGACTAAAAGTCATTCCGGCCGTTGTGCCGGAATCCCATTCTGACCACACCGAAGCAGATACCGGAACCAGTCCGGTATGACCGGTCGAGGTTTTTAGAGATGCCCTTAATTCCGTGCTTCAGAAGTGCAACCATAAAAATAATCCAAGATTTTAGGTTTATCGTTCTTCGGTTTCAACTACGTAAGGAGATGAGCAGTATAGGTATCTAACCCATCATTTTATTTTGAAATCCAGTCCCCGGTCATTTTTTAAATCTTTTGTCCAGCTTAGCGATCACGCTACCTACTCATCAATAAACCGTTTCAAAATCGGCTCATAGGAGTCAATGCGCCTGTCGCGGAGAAAAGGCCAATGCGTGCGGTAGCGATCTGTTTTATCCAGGTCAATCTCCTGCACGTGTACTTCCTCCCGGTCGTGTGAGGCGAGGGATAAAAGGCTGCCAAACGGATTGGCCACAAACGAGCCGCCCCAGAATTTCATGGCTCCGTTTTGCTCTAATCCTACGCGGTTCACGCTCACGACATGCACGCCATTGGCTACGGCATGGCTGCGCTGTATGGTCTGCCACGCGTTGTACTGCTCGGTATTGGTGGCCTCATCCTGGGCCGTTGACCACCCGATAGCAGTCGGGTAAAACAAAATCTCCGCGCCCATCAACGCGGTGATGCGCGCACCTTCCGGATACCATTGATCCCAGCAAATCAGCACACCGATGGTGGCAAAGCGCGTTTTGAAAACTTTGTAGCCCAGATCGCCCGGGGTGAAATAAAATTTTTCGTAGTACGCAGGATCATCGGGGATGTGCATTTTCCGGTACTTGCCCAGGTAGCTGCCATCGGCATCCAGCACAGCCGTAGTGTTGTGGTACACGCCCTGTGTGCGCTTTTCAAAAAGGGAAGCAATGATGACCACGCCCAACTCCTTGGCCAGCTTGCCCAGCACTTCGGTTGACGGGCCCGGGATCGGCTCAGCCAGCTTGAAATTCTCGTAGTCTTCTACATCGCAGAAATAGAGCGAACGAAAAAGCTCCTGCAGGCACACGATCTGCGCCCCTTTGGCGGCCGCCTCGCGCACTTTGGTTACCGCTTTCTGAAGATTCTGTTCGGGGTCTGCGCTGCAACTCATTTGCACCAAACCCACGCGTACGGATTTTGCCATTCGCCAAAATTTTTTGCGAGGCAAAAATAGAGAAAAGGAACGGGTAATCAGGCGTGAATCAGCGGGCGGCCTCCACCGGGGCCGACAGGCTACTCATGACCAGGCTTTTCAAAAACCGCATCAATTCATTAACGTTCTTGTCCTGCCCGAAGTCAGTAAGCGAGGGCAGGTTATTCATGAAGTAGTATTGAAAGTGCGACATCTCAATGAGCGTGCTGGCCAGTGAGCGCGCAAACGGGTAATCGGCATTGATTTCGTGAAAGATGGCTGCAATTCGACCGCACAGATCTTTATACGGTTTGAAAAACTGCTGCTGATTGTCATCCGTGACGTGGCGCGTGAGATAGGTTTTGGAGCCCTCCTTGATCACAATATTGTGCAATACGGTTTTATCCAGCCCTGATCCACTGTTGATGTTCTCGCCTTCGCGCAGCATCAAAATATTCAACACAATGTCAAGTTTCTGCGCGGGCGTGGTGAGCCGCGCTGTGTGCTCCACCACCAGATACTCCAACCACCGCCAATACCAACCGGTGAGGTAGATTAACAGGCGGTGTTTATTTTCGAAATAGCGGTACACACTCGATTCATTGGTGTGAAGCTCAGTCGCCAGCTTTTTAAAGGTGAACTCCTCCAGGCCGAGCTGGTCAATCATGGCCGAGCCATGGGCTAAAATTCGCTTGCCGAGATCCGAACTCATGGGGTCGCGCAGGTAAAGCCTCTCGTTCATCTGAATTTGCAGGTGCCAGCTCATGTGGTTCAACAGGTACAGGCTAAAAAACACCCCGATTAGGGTCTTTTTTAATGATTCAAATTAATGTTTTTCAAGATAGTAGCATTACTTTTACTGCCCAAATAATTTTACGGAAAACATGGCAAAAACACCCATTACAGTAGCCTATGGTGACGGCATTGGACCCGAAATCATGGCTGCAACCCTTGACATCATTCAGGCAGCCGGAGCCGAACTGGCGATTGAAGAAATTGAGATCGGTGAAAAAGTTTATCTGAGGGGTAATTCGGCTGGCATTGATCCCAGCGCATGGGAATCATTGCGCAGAACGAAGGTTTTCCTCAAGGCACCCATCACCACCCCGCAGGGCGGTGGGTTTAAAAGTCTGAATGTAACCACGCGCAAAATGCTGGGCCTTTTCGCCAACGTGCGCCCCTGCAACAGCTACCATCCCTTTGTGCAAACCAAGCACCCGGTGATGGATGTGGTGATTGTGCGCGAAAACGAAGAAGATCTGTATGCCGGTATTGAGCACCAACAGACGGATGAAGTGGTGCAGTGTTTGAAATTGATCAGCCGGCCGGGAACCGAAAAAATTATTCGTTATGCATTTGAATATGCGCGCCAGTACGGCCGCAAGAAGGTGACGTGCTTCAGCAAGGACAACATCATGAAACTCACCGATGGGTTGTTCCACAAAATGTTTGACGAAATCGGAGCCGAGTATCCTGATCTGGAAAAAGAGCATTGGATTGTAGACATCGGAGCAGCCAAACTGGCCGACACGCCCGAGGCATTTGATATGATTGTAATGCCCAACCTCTATGGCGACATTCTCTCGGATGTGGCGGCACAGATTGCCGGTTCGGTGGGTCTGGCCGGTTCGGCCAACATTGGTGCCGGTTTTGCCATGTTCGAAGCCATCCACGGTTCGGCCCCGCGCAGAGCGGGCCAGAATGTAGCCAACCCCTCAGGCTTGTTGTTAGGCGCTGTACAGATGCTCATCCACATTAACCAGGCACCGATTGCCGAAAAAGTGCACAACGCGTGGCTGAAAACCCTGGAAGATGGTATTCACACCTACGATGTGTTTGATGAGGCTGTGAGTAAGCAAAAAGTGGGAACCAAGGAATTCGCGCAGGCGGTTATTGCACGCCTGGGCCAGAAGCCCGCGAAGTTGAAGTCCGTGGATTACTCCAAGGCCGTTGGCAAAACCATCGAGGTGAAACTGAAACCAACACCGGAAAGCAAGAAAGAGCTGGTGGGCATTGATGTGTTTGTGAGTTTCAAGAACCGCGATGCCAACAAACTGGGTGAGCAAATAAAAAATATCAAAGGCGGTAACATGGTCTTCAACATGATCACCAACCGCGGTGTAAAAGTCTATCCGGATGGTTTCCCGGAAACGTTCTGTACGGATCACTGGCGTTGCCGTTTCAAAAATGCCGAACTGAAGCCCTCTACCTATTCAGATGCTATGAGCATCATGAAGCAAGTACACGATGCCGGACTTGAGATTATCAAGACCGAAAACCTGTACACCTTCAACGGTGAGCCGGGCTTCACGTTGGGTCAAGGTCAGTAAGCATGTCGGCTGCGGCACCCACACCGGATTCTATTTGGGCGGGTCGCACGGTTGTTATTGCCACGCAGCATGAAAAAGAGCGGGTCTTGGGCCCGCTCTTGCTTTTTCACCTGGGGCTTCCCTGGCGCGTGCCCGAAAACATCAACACGGATCAGTTCGGTACATTCAGCGGTGAAGTTGAACGGGTGGACGACCCCATAACCACGCTGCGAAAAAAAATCACGGCTGCTCTTGACGCCACGGGCGAGACACTCGGCCTCGGCAGCGAAGGCTCATTTGGTCCGCATCCCGAGTTTCCCTGGGTGCCGGGTGATCAGGAAATCGTGATGTGGCTTGACCTGGAAAACAACCAGGAAGTAATCGAACTCGTGACGAGTACCGACACCAACTACCATTCGGCTGTCGTCAGCGATTGGGCTCAGCTAGAACGATTCGCCCATGAGGCAAAATTTCCCTCGCATGGGTTGATCATCAAAAAAATGGACGGTGAGCAAATCCGCCATCTCCACAAGGGAATAACCAACTGGGGTCTTTTGCGCACGCTGTTCGACCAGTACGGCTCCTTACATGTAGAAACCGACATGCGGGCCAACTTTAACCCCACGCGTATGCAGGTGATCGAGCTCGCGGCCCGCAAACTGTTCGCCCGGCTTCAAACCCGTTGCCCGCAATGCCGGTGGCCCGGATTTGGAGAAACTAACTGGCTGGCCGGGCTACCCTGCGAAAATTGCGGACGTCCCACGCGACTGCCCAAAGTCAAAATAACTTCTTGTACCCAGTGTGGCTTTTCCCAGGAGGAACCGGCCGCAGATCCTTTGGCGAGCGCACAGTTTTGTGATTTTTGTAACCCGTAATTGAATAAATGAAATGTGCGACCCAATGTCGGGTCGGCTGGTTTTTTTTCGATATTGCAGGTAGCCCATGCTAAACGATTATCTTAAGAGAATCGCTGAAACTTCCGCGCAGGGCGATGCGCGGGAAGAAAGCTATTACGGCCAGTTGTCTTCTTTTATCGATGCCTTTGCCGACTCGATTGGTCGACCGAAAATTCAAATCACCACGCTGCCCAAAAAAACCGAAGCCGGTAATCCCGATTTCCGCATTTGGGATGGCCAGCACCACATTGTTGGCTACATCGAAGCCAAAAAGCCGGGCGAAAACTTAGACGTAATTGAAACCAGCGAGCAACTGAAGCGCTACCGCAGTGTTTTCCCCAACCTGATCCTCACGGACTTCTATGAGTTTCGCCTGTATCGAAACGGTCAGTTGGTTGACAAAGTAGCCATTGCACGTCCATTTATTGCCAAAAAGTTAAAGACGATTCCGCCCATTGAAAATGAGGAGAAGTTCCACGCCTTGCTCGGAAAATTCTTTGCCTTCACACTGCCCAAAGTGTTCTCGGCCGAATCGTTGGCAAGCGAGCTCGCGAAGCGCACGCGATTTTTACGTGATGAGGTAATTGCTGTTGAGTTAGACCTCACCCCCGGCCCCTCTCCGGAGGAGAGGGGAGCGCGGTCTCCGCTACATGGTTTCTACGTGGCCTTCAAAAAATACCTGATTGCCGACCTAAAAAAAGAAGGCTTTGCCGACATCTACAGCCAAACTATTACCTACGGCCTGTTTGCAGCCCGTACCCGCGCCAACGGCAAGTTCAACCGGAAACTGGCTTTTGAATTAATTCCGCCTACCATTGGCATTTTGCGCGATGTGTTTCAATTCATTTCGCTCGGCAAAAAACTGCCTGTGGGTATGGAGGTAATCATAGACGATATTGCCGAGGTGTTGCAGGAGGCTGAGGTAAGCAACATTCTGCACGAGTACTACCGCAAGGGCAAGGGCGAAGACCCCATCGTGCATTTTTACGAGACCTTTCTGAACGTGTACGACCCCGCCACGCGCGAGAAGCGAGGCGTGTACTATACCCCCGAGCCCGTGGTGAAGTACATCGTGCGGGCCATCCACGATATTTTAAAAACACATTTTGATTTGGCTGATGGGCTGGCCAGCAAAGAAGTTACCCTGCTCGACCCCGCTGCGGGCACACTCACATTCCCTGCCGAAGCGATTAAACTGGCCGTGAAAGAGTTTACCGAAAAATATGGCGAGGGCGGCCTGAACCGGTTTTTTCAAAACCACATCCTCAAAAACTACTATGCGTTTGAGTTGATGATGGCGCCTTATGCCATTGGCCATATTAAGATGGCGTTTTTGCTAGAGGAGCTGGGTTACAAAATGCAAGAGAGCGACCGCTTTAAGCTCTACCTCACTAACACGCTGGATATGGAAGACCTGGCCCAGACGGAAATACCCGGTCTGGAAAGCCTGAGCGAAGAAAGCCATCAGGCCGGCCACATCAAGCGCAACGAACCCATTCTGGTGATTCTGGGCAACCCGCCTTATTCAATTGAGGCCGGCACATTAACGAAAGAAGCGAGAGACCTCGTGGAGCCTTACAAGTTTGTTGATTCCGTGAGAATCAAGGAAAAAGGGGCACTCCAGTTTGAAAAAAACCTACAAGATGATTACGTCAAGTTCATCGCTTTTGCACAACGGAAAATTGAGCAAAACAGCTCGGGTATTGTCGCCTATGTTAACAATCATAGCTTCCTGGAAACTCCGACATTACGCGGTATGCGAAATTCCCTACTCAAGACGTTTGATGAGATACTCGTGATTGATTTACATGGAAGCTCGAAAAAGAACGAAAAAACCCTTGACGGAGAACGAGACCAAAACGTATTCGACATCCAACAAGGCGTAAGCATCAACCTATTCATAAAGCTGCCGAATGGGGCGCACAAAAAGAAAATAAAGCGATTTGATTTATTTGGTGATCGTTTGGAAAAGTATAGTTGGCTCGAAAAACATACTCTCGCTAAGACTAAGTTTCAGACGGTAGTGCCGCAGGCGCCAAATTTCTATTTTAAAAAATATGACTACGAGCTGTCTCGGGATTTTGAACGACATCCATCTATAGAAAAAATATTTCCACAAAACGGGGTAGGTGTGATTACTGCTCATGATGACTTTGTGGTTGACGACAGCGCAAAAAATCTCGAAAACAGATTCGTCACGTTCCGGAATTCTCCGCGAGATGAAGACTATTTGCACCAGGCTTTCAATGTGAAAAGAAAAAAAGGATGGTCGATTCTTGAGGCTCATGACGCCATAAAGAAACTCACGCACGAAGAACTCAGACAGGCTATTGTTCCCTTTCATTATCGCCCTTTTGACAAGCGATTTATTATCTATCATGAAAAATTGATTTGGTCTCGGTCATTTCCAACTATGCAGCACATGCTACGAGATAACATAAGCATTTGCTTTATCCGGCAGTTTTCAGGCGAGGGTGGTTATTCGCATGTGCTCGCGTCAAAAGAAATTGTAGATAATCGAACTTTTTTCAGTAGCAAAGGCGTGATCCAACAAGCCCCGTTATACCTTTTTGATCAGGCCGAAAGAAAGAGCAGTCTGAAGGGTTTGATGCTTTTTGAACCCGAGGAAAATTATGGTCGTGCGCAAGGGAGACCAAACCTAAATCATGACTTGACCGCAGCTTTAAAAAAGGCAATTGGCAGCGATCTAAATCCCGATTCAATCTTTGCCTACATCTATGGCACCTTGTCGAGTAACACGTATCGGACAAAGTATGTCGAATTTTTAAAGTCTGACTTCCCTAAAATCCCTTTCACGGCTGATCGAAAACTATTTTTTAAAATGGCTGATGTTGGCGCTGGTTTAGTGAGGCTTCACACGTTGTTCAAAACAAACGGCAAAGCGAGAGCCCGCTTTCATGGAACTGGCAGTGATCGAATTGAAAAAGCAGTGTTTGATGACGAGCAACAGCGAATTATGATTAATGACTCGCAGTTTTTCGCTAAAGTTGATTCGGGCGTCTGGAATTTCCATTTGGGTGGGTTTCAGACAGCGAAAAGGTTTTTGGACAGGCGAAAGGGTTCTATACTAGAGGACTCAAGTTATTATTGTCAATTATTAAATGTGATCAGCGAAACAATAGAACTGCAGAAAGCCGCTGATAAATTATTTCCAAGTATTGAACAAAAGACGATACATTAAAACTATGAAAGATACTTTTAGAAAAGCTTGTTATACATACTTGAAATTCCTTGGTGGTCGGCTGCATCTGTTAAAAAATAGCCAGACCGGGAAAACCGAAGTGTTTATGTCAAACAAAAACCATGCTTCGTGGGGTTTGGTTTACAAGAATACTCATCTGGAATTTGTATCGAGTACATCGGGGGCTACCAAGTGATGCAAAAATACCTGAAAGACCGCAAAGGCCGACTGATGGACGACCCCGGCCACTACTGCAAAATGGCTACAGCTATTGCGGAAACCATGATGCTCCAAAAACAGGTAGATGTTGGTTTTGAACGTTTGGAAGAGTCGGTACTGCCTTAACGGCCCTTAAACCCTTAAATTGGTAAGCGCCCGCGTGAGGGACTGAGGGGTTTGTTTGAGCCCGCCATGGCCGGTGCGGTGGGTGGCGAGCCCCGAAGGCCCGACCCGCAGGGGCACGCCCAAGTTACCAATACCGTTTTCGGTATTTTGATTTTTGATGGCTTGCCCAACCATTCTTACTTGCCTGTGTTTTACCTACCGCATGGGTAAACCCGAAATCAACATTGTTTGGCTGAAGCGCGACTTGCGGTTGACGGACCATGAGCCGCTGGCGCTCGCCACGTGCGCAGCCAAACCCCTGGTGTTGATTTTTTGCTTTGAGCCTTCGTTGATGGCCGCACCCGAAAGCGATGCCCGCCACTGGCGGTTTGTGCACCAAAGCCTGCACGACATGAACAGCCGCCTCGCCCGACATGGCACACGGGTGTACGTATTTCAGGAAGAGGTGGCCCGCGTTTTCGATACGCTGCTCGAACACGTTAGCATTCACACGGTATTTAGTTATTCGGAAACCGGTTTGGCCGTAACCTATGCCCGCGACAAGCAGATGGCTGGGTTTTTTCATGCGAACGGCATTATCTGGCGCGAGTGCGACTACGCAGGTGTGAAGCGGGGCATTCGCAACCGGCAGGGTTGGAACAAGCGGTGGTATGGTGTGATGCGTGCACCCCAACACCAACCGGATTGGAGCTGCGCCCGTTTTAGTTCCATTTCGGAGGAGGTGGTAACGCAACTGTCGGGCGTGGGGCTGCCGGAGGAAGTTACGCGGGCAGACGCCCAATTTCAGCCCGGAGGCGAGACGTACGCACAAAAATACCTTCAGAGTTTTCTCAGCACACGTGCAGCCGATTACAATAAGTCGATCTCCAAACCACAGGCCAGTCGTAAGGGCTGCAGCCGGTTGTCACCCTATTTGGCGTGGGGCAATCTATCGGTGCGGCAGGTGTACCAGGCCACGGTGGAGGCAATGAAGCAAGTGCCATATGCCTTTCAACTGAAGAGTTTTGCCTCGCGGCTGCGCTGGCATTGTCATTTCATCCAAAAATTTGAAAATGAAGAGCGGATGGAATTTGAAAACGTAAACCGCGGCTATGATGCCATTCGCACGGAGTGGAACGAAGAAGCCTACCAGGCCTGGGAGCAGGGCCGCACCGGCTACCCGTTGGTGGATGCATGCATCCGTTGTGTAAAAGCTACCGGCTATCTCAATTTCCGGATGCGCTCCATGCTGGTTTCTTTTCTTACGCACCACCTGTGGCTGCATTGGAAGCGCGGGGCGGTATTTCTGGCAAAACAGTTTTTGGATTTTGAGCCGGGCATACACTATCCGCAGTTTCAAATGCAGGCAGGTGTTACGGGCATTAACACCATTCGCATTTACAACCCGGTAAAGCAATCGAAAGAGAACGATGCCGATGGCGCGTTTATCAGGCAATGGGTGCCGGAGCTTCGCGCGTTACCGGACGCGTTGCTGCATGAGCCGTGGTTAATGACTGAAATGGACCAACACCTACATGGCTGCCAAATCGGCCGCGACTATCCAGAGACGGTAATTGCCATTGCCCAGACGTATAAGCATGCCACCGCTGAATTGTATCGCATGAAAAAAGATCAACAGGTGCAGCAGGAAGCAAAAAGAATTTTGGCAAAGCACACCACAGAGAATCGTATGGCATAATCGGCCGGATTTTAATCCCAGAATTGTCATTAGAAAGTAAAACTCAATGGTGTCGTAAAGGAATTGACATTCATCCAGAGTCCTGTAAACCATTCCCTTCGTTTCATGGCCAACGATAGTTTAAGGATTCTTTGATTTCCGTTTTTAACGATGTATCCGCCAATGGCAAAAACATTGTAGCGCAGCGTTTTCATTTGCTGGTGGATTTTCTGCCCCAACACCACTTGTCGGAACAAGCTGA
>Ga0209990_10001443_pt1 | contig 20031 bp, 13 predicted proteins | sample NOAtaG_6_FD_187304 | JGI IMG/M metagenome (GOLD analysis project Ga0209990, IMG submission 187304) | Freshwater lake microbial communities from Lake Erie, under a cyanobacterial bloom - NOAA_Erie_Diel5S_2200h metaG (SPAdes) (version 2) | ecosystem: Environmental > Aquatic > Freshwater > Lake ...
GGCAAGAGCTTCGATCGACCGCACCTCGCGGAAGCACTCGTGCACGAACACGCCGCGCAACGCGATGTCGTCGTTCGAGAAGGGATCGATCGCCCACAAGCCGCGCGACGCGTGCGAGGACGGCGGCGCGGCACGACCAGCCGTGCGCTGCTTGATCTCAACGAGCGGACCGGCCGGTCCGGCCTCCGTCGATCCATCGCCCGGCTTCGCGGCCACGACGGCCGGCTCGGCCTTCGCACCAGTCGCCGCCGGGGGCTTGGAATCCACCTCGTGCGCTCGCTGCCAGAACGGCTCCGACGGATGCACCTGCGCCTGCGCGAACGCCGCCTCGATCGAGCCGGCGCCAGCAAGCAGGTCCGCCGTGGCGCCCGCGCGGTCGAGCGCCGCGCGGATGAGCTTCGCGCCAGTCGGGTACTCCCCCTTCGCCTCCTTCGACATCACGAGATGCAGGCCGCGCCTCGCCCGCGTGACGGCGACATAGAACGCGGAAAGGTCGTCGAGCAGCCGGCGACGGCGCTCGTCGCGCTCGAACACCGCGAGTTCGGGAATCCACGACCGGACGGGCGCGCTCGCAAGCAGGGCGACCATCTGCGGCGGCTGCGCAGGGTCGGTCCGGACCATTCCCCATGTCGCCTTGACCGCACCCCAGTTCGCATCGAGCGAGAGGACGATCACCTCGTCGAACTCGAGCCCCTTGGAGCGATGGATGGTCATGACGCGCACGCGGTCCGGTGAACTTGCGCTTGCATCGTCGGACTCGATCGCCTCGACGAAGTCCGTGAGGCGCGCTGGCGGCTCGTCGGCGAACGACTCCGCGATCGCCACGACGCGGGCGAGGCGATCGGCATCGATCGGCGAAAGACCAGCGTCGTGCAGTTGTGCAAGCACCTCGTTCAGGACGGGAGCGAGACCCTTGCTCGCGATCTTGCCGCGCCACTCCGCGGCGAAGTCGATCGCATCCTGCTCCGCTTGCGGTCGATCCTCCAGCCTCGCGAGGCGCGTGATGCCCGCCATCGGGCCGCGGGACACCAGGAAGTGAGAGATGCGGTCGCTCGGCGAATCGATCAGCCGGAGCATGGCGACCACTCCGGCCACGGCCGGCGAATCGAGCAGCGTCGCGCGCCCCTCGTCGCTCGCCGGTATGCCGAGCGCCTTGAGTTCCGCGATCGTCTCGGACACGAGCGCATTCGTCCGAACAAGAATGCCGATCGTCCGCCCGGGACGCTCGCGCAGGATCCTCTCGGCGATCGCAGCCGCGCAGCGGCTCGCAGTGACCTCCTCGAGATCGGGCGTCCCATCGGTGGACGCATCGCCGCCGCTGGATCCGCCGTCCGAGTCTTCGTCCTCGGACTGTTCTCCGCCCGATTCGCCGCAGACATACGCCGCGACGAAACCGCTGAGATCCGCGCGCGCCGACTCGTGCGGCACGAACTTCCACTGCGCGAGCGCCTGCGTGAACGCGCTGTCGGTGCAAGTCGGGGGCAATCCATGCGACTTCGCCCAGTCGAAGACCTCGATCTTGTCGCCGATCAGTTCTGTGCGCTTCTTGATGCCGACAAGCGACGGCAGCACCTCGGCGATGTCGCCGAACACGCGGTTCACGAAGTCCATCAGGATCGGCGACGAACGGAAGCTCTTCGCAAGCGGCTTCGCCTCGCCGAGGTTGCCGCGGTACGCCTGCTCGATCTCGGCGATCAGCCCGGGCGTTCCGCCGCGCCAGCCGTAGATCGACTGCTTCGGGTCGCCGACGAGCAGGAACCGCCCCGCCCGCTCTGGGCCATGGCCGCCGAGCACCTCGTCGAGCAAGGGCTTCATCGCGAGGAACTGCTCGACCGAGGTGTCCTGCGCCTCATCGATCGCGAGGTCACGCAACTCGACGCCGAGCGCCTCGCGCAGCGCATCGGGATCGGCGACACGCGAGCCCTCGCGCCGCGCTGCATCCGCGATTCCGCGGGTGACATCGCCGAACCCGTAGAGACCGGTCTCACGCTGAAGTCGCGCGAGTGCCGCCTCGGCCTTTGGCAGCACCGTGCGGGCACCCTCGAGCTTGCGATCGAGATCGGCGAGCAGCGCAGCCCGCAGACATCGCGCGATCTCGCCGCCGACACGCGCAAACTCGGGCGGCATGTCTTTCTTGGAGTAGGACTCCTGCCGCGCCATCCTCGGCAGGAACCCGTTCTTGGCAAGCCCGACCCAGTCACGCTGCTCGAGTTGCTCGACCACCTTCTGAATGGCCTTCTCCCACGCCTTGTCGGGTTTCTGGCCCGGGAGCCCCAGCCCCCTGAGCTCGAGCGCGAGCGCATCCCACTTCTTCGAGTCGAGCGCGCTTCGGTCGATCAGCGGATTCATCCACCCGTAGGCGCGGTCGACCGCCTGCTCGCCTCCGACGGCGACGGCGCGGTAGATGTCGAGCGGCGTGACGGAGTGCTGGCCGCCGAGCAACGACTCGATCGAGTTCGAGACGCTGGGCTTCGGCGCGCCCTGCTCGAGAAGGTCGAGCATCCGTTCCGCGTCGTCGTCGGCGAGGATCTCGGCCGCAGCACGGGCGCGGATCTCCTGGAGCTCGGCCTCCTCGCCGAGCGTCCACTCGGCAGGCAGCCCGACTTCATCCGGCATCGACGACGCGATGCGATGGAAGAACCCGTCGAGCGTTCCGATCGGAAGCCGGTGGAGGTCGGCGCACAGCGCCTTCAGCGCCGCGAGGTATTCGGCCTCGGTCGCCTCCCCGACGACGGCCCTGAACTCTTCGCGCGCCTTCTCGCCCGAACGGTCCGCGCGTGCCCCCTGCGCCGCATGCGCAAGCACGCGCGCCAGGATCTCGCCCGCGGCCTTGCGCGTGAAGGTGACGGCGAGCGCCTGCGACGGGCTCGGCGTGCGGCCCGCGTGCAGTTCGTCGATCAGCCAGCGAAGGATCCGATTCGCAAGCGTCCAGGTCTTGCCGGAGCCTGCGTTGGCGATGACGATCGTCCGGTCGGACGGCCCGACCATTCCTGCGAAGGTTCGCGCGACGGCGCTCATGATTCGCCTCCTTCCAAGCGGGCGAACGACCCATCCTCCGACGCGTGATCTTCGGCCAGTCCACGCTGCCCGAGTCCCCAGATGGGCGCGAGCGGGTCGTCGGGGCCGACCGGGATGCGCTCGGACGGAGTGAAGTCGCCCGCAAGGACGCGCCGCACGATGTCCTGCGCGAGAGCTTCGGCTTCATCGAGCAGCTCTTCCGTCACGCGCGCGCCGTCGAGCAGGGAGACCTTGCTCTTCTCAGCGGTCGGAGCGAGGTTGAGATAGCCAAGTTCGGCGGCGCCGACATCGATGCGCGGCGACATCGAGCGAAGAAGCACGCGGTAGAGCGGCAACTGGAGGTCGACCCACTCGTCCCGCGTGGTGCCGTCGTCCGACTTCCTCCTGCGGAGATGCACGGAGGTGGGTGAATCGCCCTTCGCAGAGGTCTTGTAGTCGAGCGCCCGGAACCGACCCGTCGCCTCGCAGACATCGACGCGATCGATTCGGCCCGTCAGATAGAGGCCATCGGGCTGCGGGAGCTTCGGCGCCTGAATGCCGTGTGTCTTCGGACTCTTCGAGAACGAGCACTCGACGAGATGGACCTTCCACCCCTTCTGCGCCTCTTCGGCCTGGATCTGGGCGAATCGACGCAGTCGTCGCCGCGCAAGCTCGACCTGGACGCGGAGCGCGGGCGCGCGCGACCTTGGGTAGTGGCGCGCCACGAGTTCATCGAGATGTCGGCTCACCTCGCGCTCGATGACGGCCGGATCTTCGGTGCGCCGACCTGCGGCGATCTCCTCTCGCCCCCACTTCTCGAGCGCCGAGTGGAGGAGGTTGCCGAAGCCGCGGGCGTCGAGCTCGACCAGCCGCTCCTCGATCGCAGAGAGCCCGAGACGCGCATCGTGCTGCAACTGGAAGAGGTACGGGCACTGCAGGAAACTCCTGAACGATGTGACGCTCATCGATTCGATCTTGACGCCGTCGATCTTCGGGGTGCGCTCGAACATCGCGCGGGCCTCGCCAGCGCTCTCGATTCGTGGGCGCTCCTCGCGATGGCTCGTCGGGAAGAGGAGCGTGACGCGGTCGGGCAGCGCGGCGTCCTCGACGCGAAGCAGGAAGCGCGATGGCTTCAGCGGATCGCCTTCCTCGGACTGCTGCGGAACGATGAAGGAGACGCTCGCGCCAAGCCCACCAGCCGCACGCGCCGCGGTGCGCAGGAGGATGCCGTCGAGGATCCACGCGTCGCGTGCCGCGCGGCGCGTGCCGGACATCATGCCGAGCGCGGACCGAACGCCTTCGGGGAGGAGCGGATCGGCAACCGCTCCCTCGGGGACGCGCCCCTCGGCGAAACCCGCGAACACCAGGTGCGGTTCGTCCGCCATGCCTGCGTCGAGCCAGCCCGCGATCGTGACCCCATCGGCGATGCGCGCACCGCGGACTTCCTGTGAGGAAAGCCGCGCGAGCACGAGTTCGATCGCCTCGTGCGCGCCGACCGGTGCACCGAACGCCTTCGGCAGGGCATGCAGTTCGCCGAGCTCGCGATCGAGCGCGCGGATCGTCGACGCGCGCTCCTCGGCGTGCGCCCCGGAGAGGTCCTCGCCGATGATCGTCTCGAGCAGCGCGCGCAGCGGCTTCGCCCACTCCGCCGCGGGACGCATGCCGTCGAGCGGCCGGCAGAGCTCGAGGACGGCGGACCGCACTTGCGCGTACTGCTTCGCGGTTCCGAAGTTCTCGCGACGCTCGCCCTCGACGACCGCGACGGGCTCGTCGCGCCACGCACCGACAAGCGTCTTCCCGCGATAGGCGCTGACGCGGTCCCCTGCATCGCAGGAAACTGCGGCGGGATCGGCATCTCCGCGCTTCGCTGCGTCGCGCGCAGCGAGATCCTTGAGTTTCGGATTGAGCCAGCGCGCGACATCGTCGTGACGCACGAACGCGGCGAGCGCTTCGACCGATCCCTCGCCGAGCAGAGCGGCAAGACGCGCAAGCAGCGCCCCGAGCCGCGTCGCAGCGAATGCACGCGAATCGCCCACTGCGGCCGGCGTCGCCACCCGGGCGAACGCGCGCTCGAGCGCGCGCCGCGTCTCGTCGTCGGGTGCCATCACGAACAGGTCGTCGCTGCCAAGCGTGGCGCCGTTCGAAAGGGAGATCGCGCGAATTGCATCGACCGCCGCATCCGCTGCGACGTTGGGGCTGGTCGCGACCCGGATCGACTCCGACGGAATGCGCGAGATCGGGAACGCACGCCGCTCCCACGCCGCGGCGAGCGGAAAGCCCTCGTCATCCAGCGACTCGGAGCAGTGCACGCAGACCTCGACGCGAACTCCCCGCCCACGCAACAGCCGAAGCAACGCCCGCTGCACGGGCTCGGGATCTGCAAGGAGAACGACCAGCCGCCGGATGCCCTCGTGAAGGATGCGCCCGTGTTTCACCGCATCGCGAATCGCCTCGTCGCGGTCGGCAACGCCTGCGGAGGCGAGCAGATCGGCACGCCTGCGCGCGAACTCGGCGAGCACTTCGAACTTGGGCCCGACATCCCGTCGAACCTTCACCGCCTCGCTCGACGCGATGCTCTCGAACGACTGCATCGCAGCCGCCGCCTCGTTCGACAACCGCGCGATCCGCCTCACGATCTGCATGCGCACGCGCGCATCGGGTTCGCCGGGCACCCCGAAGAGCGCCGCGACGCGGGCCGCGAACCCGTCCTTCGCCACGATCGATCGCTCGAGCACCTCGCGCCACGAGCAAAGCGCGGCCACATCGGAAAGCACCGTCGCCATCGGCTCGACAAAGGTCGGGCCGAATCGCTTTGGCGTGACGACCGTGGGTGCGAAGAGCGGTTGCCCGAGCGCCCCGGCCCGCCCAAGCAATGCGCGAGAGAGGGACGACGCGAGCCGCTCGCCGGGAACCAGCACCATCGTCTGAGAGAAGTCGAGCGGAACAGCACGATCGCCACCACCCCCGTCGCCCCCACCACCGTCGCCCGCGCCGCCGCTGACCAGAACCTCGCACAACGCCTGCGAAAGCGGCCGCGCGGGGTCAAGTGTGCGAACGACCGCCTCGAGCACGGGGCCGCCACCATCGATTTGGCCTTCGATCCGGCCTTCGATCCGGCCTTCGATCTCCAGTTGTCGCTGCGTGTCACCCATGTCGACCTCGCCTGCGCCACGCCGCGGACGCGCGGCGACGGCATACCGATGCTCATCGATCTTCATCGAAACTCTCTTCCCCTGATGTGCACTTCACCTGCGTTGGCGCGCAGTATACCCCGCCTAAAACCGCCGTCTCAAAAGACGACAGATTTACACAAAAGTTTTTGACGGCGAAGCAACTCGCGGCGGCACGCTGGCACAAGCCACGCCCACGCGTGCGTTCAGACCACGCGTGCGTTCAGACCACGCGTGCGTTCAGACCAAGCATGCGTTCAAACCAAGCATGCGCTCAAACCACGCGTGCACTCAATTCACGCGCGCACTCAATCCACACGCGCGCTCAACCCATGCCGCGCGCTCAATCCCGGTACTTCACATGACAATCCTTGCAGTTCGCCGTGATCTGCTTCATCGCGGCGGACAGCTTCTTCTTGTGCTCGGTAATCGCCGCCTCGTCGCTGGCCGCCACGCCCGTCGACTTCGGCGCCCCCGCCGCCAGCATCGTCTCGAGCGCGCCCGCGCGCTCTGAGCCAGCCGCAAGCAACGCGCGGAAATCCTTGCGCGCCTCGTCCTCGAGCGCCGTCACATGCGAGTCGTCGAGCAGCAGCCGATAGAGATCCGCCAGCTTCCCCGCATCGGCGGCCGGCGCGAGATCGGGGTGATCCTTCGGCACCGTCCAGCCGTTCTTCTCGACGATCTTCAGCCGATCGAACACCTCGTCGATCGTCACCATCGCGGCCGTCATCGAGTCTGGCTTCGTCACCTCGGGGAAATCCGCGCTCACGGCGTCGATCAGCGCCGACATCATCGGCGCGGCCTTCGCAGTGCACGCCCAGAGGCCCTTGTAGCCCTCGGCCGTGCCCGACACCTTCATGCGCGCGGCGGCCAGGTCGTTCGTGATCCAGCCAAGCGATACGCCGACCGTGCCCGCAGCGCCCGCGCTACGGTGCTTGCCGTGGTGGCAGTGGATGTAGATCGGCTTCGGCAGGTCGCGCACCGCGCGCACGAGCTGGCCCTTGCGCGTGTCGTCGAATCCGTCATAACCGATCGGGAGATGCACATAGCGCAGGCCGCGCGCCTTCGCCCTGTCGAGCTCGGGAATCGCGCCGTCGACCGAGATCACCGTCTTGACGCCGAGCGCGACGAGCGAGTCGAAGCCCGCGTCGCCTTCGGGCACGCTGCCCGAGTAGAAGCCCTCGGCGAAGGCCACGACATTGTGGATGCCGGGGTAGTCGCGCGGCGCATCGTCGGCGAGCGTCGGGATCGATGGTGCGGCCTGTGCGGCCTCGCCCGCGGTCTTCGCGGACCCGCCAGGCGACGCAGGCGGGGCGGCTGCAACGGCTACGCAGGCGGCGAGGGCGACGAGAGCTCGATTCAGGGTCGGGGACCGCAGCATGGCCGCAGTGTAGGCCTCGGCACGCCGATCTCAAGGGCAAGTGTGCGGACCCGCACAGCGCCCCGGCTCCACGGTGGGGCCTGAGCGCCGCGCGGATCCGAGACAGCGAAGGGAGCCGCCGAGCCGGCTCCGAACAGGAACGAAGTGCCATGCAGGGAATCAACGAACACATCGGCTATGACGTGGAAGACGGCGTCTTCAAGGAGATCGAGGCGAAGCAGCTTGCTGCGCTTCGTGCGAAGCTCGATGAGCGCCGCCGCCAGGAAGAGCGCAACGCCGCGCGCGCGGCGCACTGGATGTGCTGTCCAAAATGCGGCGGCGAGATGAAGGAAGAGACCTTCGAGAATGTGCGGGTCGACAAGTGCACCGAGTGCCACAGCGTCAACCTGAACGCCGACGAGATCGAGCTCCTCATCCAGTACGAGCGCGACCACGCGAGCCTCTGGAACCGCATCTTCCATCACCGCCACACCACGGGCGGCGAAGGACAGACGCGTCGCGCGGCATAGGCCGACGCGATCGAGGCGCGCATCCACGCCAGTCAACCCGCGCGGGCCGGACCACCTCCGGACCCGCGCGTTGTTGCGTGGTGCGCGCCCAGACCGGGCACATTCCCGATCCGATCCTCGGCGGGGGCCGCGACAGCCGCACACCCCGCCCCCTGCTATCCTGTCGAGCCCTTCGAGGCCTTACGCGGGAACTGCACCATGACCGAACCCACCGGATACAACCAGGAAGAAGCCACCTTCAAGAAGCAGGAGCAGGAGGCGCTCGCCAAGCTGCGCGCCGCCGCCGATGCCAAGCGCCAGCAGGCCGCCGCCACCGCGTCCAAGGCCGCGCACTGGATGTGCTGCCCCAAGTGCGGCGGCAAGATGGCCGAGAAGCTCTTCGAGACCGTGGTGATCGACGAGTGCACCGCCTGCGGCGGCATCTACTTCGACAAGGGCGAGCTCGACATCCTCATCAAGCATGAGAAGTCGTCGGGCGGCGTGCTTGGCCGTCTGTTCGGCCGCTGAACGCCTCGCGAGGACGCGGGTGCGTCGCCACCGAGCCACCCCAAGCCTCCCCCGTCAGCGCATCAGGCCGATGGTCCGCTGCAGCCGCGAGATCTCTCCGTACAGGGTGTTCCACACCCAGTCGAGCAGCTGCACCGTGAGCACCGCCGTCACGGCCGCAAGCACGACCGACACCGCGATCCAGATCCAGTGCGTCCGCTCGGCGCGCGCGCCGGCCTCGACATCGCCCGCCGCGTAGCGCTTGTTTGCCCGCCCTGCGTAGTACCACGCGATCGCGCCGGTCGGGAAGCACGAGAGGCAGAAGGTGAGCGCGGTCGCCGCGATCGACCAGAACAGCGGCACGCGCCGCGCACCCTCGATGGGCGCCATCGTCGCCGCCGAACCGAACCGATCCGCTCCCGTTTCAGAGGGCCGCAACGGCGGCCGAGGCGGTGGCGGCGGAACCACCCCGAGGAAGTCAGGAAACAGCTCGGAGACCAGCTTCCACTCGGTCGCGCCGACGGGGCAGACATACGACGACGGCGTCATCCGCCCATCGGCCGCGTGCGCCCGAAGTTCCTCGAGCGTGAGCGGTCCGCGAGTCTGGCCTTCGCGGTCGATGAGCCAGTATCGCGTCATGGCGCCGAGCTTCCGAACTCACCCGATCGGGCTCAAAGCCCCGCGACTTCCCAGCCCTTGCGGTAGGTGCGGCGCAGCGCGGCGCTCGCGAGCGAGCTGTTCTTGAAGATGCACTTCTCCGCGTCGTACTCGAGCAGCTTGCCCGGCTCGACCGCGCTCATCGCGCCGATCGAGAGGCTCTCGCACATGCGGCCGCCCTTCTCAAAGCGCGACACGCACGCGTCCTTCTTGCCGTTCAGGCACGCGTCGACCCAGTTGTGCCAGTGGTTCGACTGCGGATACTCGACGGGCTTCAGCTCGACGGGCTTGCCGTCGTGGAACACGCGGCTCCACGCGCCTTCGATCGGGAACCACATGATGCCCTTCTCGCCGACGAGGATCACGCCGCCGTCGCCGCGCACCACGCCCTTGCCCTGCTCGCCGCCTTCCCAGCCCTCGGGCAGGCCGATCGACTTGAAGTCGGGGAACTGACCGCCGTCGAACCACTTGAGCGTGAGACCGTCCTTCGAGGTCATCGAGCACGGCGCGTACTTGAGCACCACCGACTCGCTCTCGGGGAACTGGTCGTTCGAGGGCTTGACCGGATGGCAGATCGCGGAGACCGGCGAGCCGAGGTCGAGCTCGTAGAACGGAACATCGAGCATGTGGCAGCCCATGTCGCCGAACGCACCCGTGCCCCAGTCGATCGTGCCGCGCCATGCGAACGGCGTGTAGCCGTTCTTGTACGGGCGCTCGGCCGAGGTGCCGAGGAAGAGGTCCCACGAGAGGCCCTCGGGGATCGGGTCGGCGCCTTCAGGACGCGGATTGCCCTGCGGCCACCAGCCCGCGGGGCGGTTCGTCCACGCGTAGATCTCCTTGATCGGGCCGACGACCTGCTCGCGCAGGAGCTGGCCGCCCCACTGGCGCCACTTGGTGGCGATGCGCTGCGTGCCCATCTGCGTCACGACATTCGGCATGCGCGCCGCGGCCATGGCGAGCGCGCGGTTCTCCCACGCCCCCTGCGCGAGCGGCTTCTGGCAGTAGACATGCTTGCCCATGTTCATCGCCGCCATCGAGATCGGGGCGTGCATGTGGTCGGCGGTCGAGCAGACGACCGCGTCGAAGTTCTTGTCGAGCTTCGCGTAGGCCTCGCGCCAGTCGCGATAGGTCGCGACGCCAGGGAAGCGCGCCTTCTTCGTGTTGCCCTTGTCGTCCTTCGAGTCGAGCGTCCAGCCGTCGAGCTGGACCTGGCTGATGTCGCAGAGGCCGACGATCTCGACCATCTTGTGCGACGCGACCTGCGAGAGATCGGCGTTGCCCATGCCGCCGACGCCGACCTTGAGGACGCGCAGCTTCGAGTTCTGGTTGAGACCGCCGCGCAGGAAGGCGGGCGCTGCGCCCGCCGCGATCTGCGAGGCGAGGCCTGCCGCCACCGGCGTGGCGAGTGCGGTGAAGACGAAGCGACGGCGCGTCAGGTTCGGTTCGGTGGTCATGCGCGACATTCAACCACAAAGCGCCCGCGCGAGAGAGAGCCCGCGGGGCGCTTTGGAAAATTTCGCGGCGATGTCCCCTTGCGCTCGGCGTGCAGGTCGCATGCCCGCGGCGCCCGGCCGACCCCGCCCGTTCGGCGGGATCGCGCTCAGAACTGGAAGTAGATGAACGCCGTCTCGTGCGTCGGCCACAGGAAGTAGAGCATGAGCGCGAGGCCGATGTAGACCAGCGGCAGCACCCACAGCGGCGCGCGGTCGAGGCGCTCGTTGAAGTGTCCCTTCATGCGGCTCACGGTGTGGAGCAGCACGAACAGTCCCGCGCAGGCCGCTGCATGGAACGGCGCGCCCCTGCCGAGACCGAGCGACGACAGCCCGAAGTCGAAGTCGAAGATCACGAACTTCTTCATGCAGTACCAGAGCTCGGTGAAGTTCCACGGGTCCTTCGGATCCGTGATGCGGAAGATCAGCCAGCCGAGCAGCACGAAGTAGATCGTCACCAGCCACCGGAAGGCCGTTCCGATCTTCGACTGCATGAACGCGTCGAGGCGCGGGCGACGCTCGATCGCCCCGCGGATCACGCGGTTGATGCACAGCAGCGCGCCCTGGTAGATGCCCCAGACGAGGAAGTTCGCGCTCGCGCCGTGCCACAGCCCGCCGAGCGCCATGGTCGCCATCAGGTTGAAGTACACGCGCGTCGGCGTGCCGCGGCCGCCGCCGAGCGGGATGTACAGGTAGTCGCGCAGCCATGTCGACAGCGAGATGTGCCATCGCCGCCAGAACTCGATGATGCTCGTCGAGAAGTACGGGAAGTTGAAGTTGATCGGCAGCTCGGGCCCGATCATGCGCGAGATGCCGCGCGCGATGTCGGTGTAGCCGGAGAAGTCGCAGTAGATCTGGATCGCGAAGAACGCCGCGCCGAGCATCACCGCGATCGATGTCGCGCCGGCCGACGGCGCCGAGAACACGTTCTCGACGAAAGGCGCGATCGCGTCGGCGATGAGCACCTTCTTGAAGAGCCCGTTCAGGACGAGGTGGAATCCGCTCGCGATGTTGCGCGCGCGGAGCTTCCACGGCTGCTCGAGGGTCGGGAAGAAGTTCTGCGGGCGGATGATCGGGCCCGCGACCAGGTGCGGGTAGTAGCACACGAACAGGTTGAAGCGCATGAAGGAGCGCTCGGGGACCAGTTCGCGCCGGTACGCGTCGATGGTGTAGCTCATCGACACGAAGGTGTAGAAGCTGATGCCCATCGGCAGCAGCACGTCGAGGTGCGGGCGGCTGAGCTCGATGCCCACGCTCGCGCCCGCGGCGATGAAGGAGTCGACGAAGAAGTTGAAGTACTTGAAGAAGCCGAGCACCACGAGGTTGCAGACGACGCTGACGACCATGAAGGCCTTGCGCCGGCGCTCGCCCTCGTAGGCGTTGACGAGCCAGCCGTACACCACGGGCCACAGCACGCAGAACGCCGCGACCGCTGCGAGCGACGCGCCGAGTCCGTCCCAGCGGGGCGTGAAGAACCCGGCGAGCTCGAAGTTGTCGAAGGAGAATCCCTGATGCGACACCTGCAGCATCGGCCAGTTGAGGCCGAGCGTGACATAGCCCATCAGCGCGGTGTATCCAGAGAGCCTGAGACGCTCGCGCCACGAGAGCTTGACGCCGTCCATTCCGAGCGCCGCCGCGAAGTCGACGAGCGAGGTGATGAGGAGCAGGATCAGGAAGCGGACATCGATCCAGGCGTAGAAGATGTAGCTCAGCACCGCGAAGAGCGTGTGCTGGTGCGAGGCGCGCCGCAGGCAGAGGAGCCCGGCGATGCTGATCGCGAAGACGACGAGGAACTCGGGGGTCTGGAAGAGCACGGGGGTCCTCGTTCAGCGGCCCGCCGCCGAAGGCAGGCCCTTGCCGATGAATTCGCTGAGCGTGTCGCGGCCCGTCGGCCCCGGGTGCTGGGCGTCGGCGAAGTCGTCCGCCTCCAGCAGGAGCCGCGCGTCGACGCGCACGGCGCCGAAGCGCTCGACCAGTTCGTCGACGCGCTGGTCGAGCCGCGCGCCGACCTCGGCATACGGCCGCGATGCACGCAGCCGCGGATGCACGGGCGCGATGACGAGCACCGGGGTCGCGCCTGCGCGGCGGATCTCCGCGACGATCTCCGCGAGGTCCTGCTCGTTGCGCTCGAGGGTCGCGGGGAACGCCGGATCGGACATGCGCGCGGCGGCCGAGACCTCGTCCTCCATCGTCTTGATGTGGCGATCGAGGCGCTCGCCCGTGATGCCGCCGGTCATGTGGTGGGCGTCGCGCCAGTTGTCGGGAGCAGGCAGCTTGGTCTTGCCGCTGAAGCGCTCGTGCATGAGGTCGTTGAAGCGGTAGACGAGCGCACCCCTGAAGTGGAGCTGCGCGGCGAACCGGCTGGCCTCGAGACCATCCATGGCGCGCGGCGAGATCCCGGGCACGGACTCGTTCAACCAGCCGCTCGGCCACGCGGCGGGGAATCCGCCGAGGGCGTAGGCGTAGGCGAGGTCGACCGGAAGCGGCGGCGGATCCGCGATCGCCTGCACGCGGAGGATGTACACCACGGCGTCGGGCTTCGTCGCAAGCACCTTGGGCAGGATGACGCGGATCTGCTCGCGGTTCGCGCCGTTGATCGCGTAGTTCTCGACCTGCCACGCGTCCGATGCGCTGCGCTCGATCGCGCTTGCATCGATCCCCTCGACGCTCACCGAATCGCCGAGCACGCAGACGCGCGGCTTGCCCGCGCGCGTGCCTTCGATCGTCGCGAGATGCTCGCCCAGGCGCACCATGCGCGTCAGGCCGTTCGAGCCGACGCCGATGGCGGGAAGCACCACGAAGAGGTGGATCGCCACCGCGAGCAGCACGCCCACGAGCGGTGGAATGGTGCAGAAGAGCAGGATTCCGCCGACCGAAAATCGGTCGAACCTCGCGAGCTCCGGCGAATCCGTCTCCGTCTCAGGCGCGTTCGATGGCGGTCGCTCGGTGCTCATGTTCGGATCTCGGCATCGCAGGAAGCGAGCCGACCGAGTATCGGGCGAACCGGCTGTCGAATGCAACGACAATTCCGCCGAGACCGCGAAGAGCGCTGCGGGCGAGGATCCAAACGGGGCGTAACGGGGACGATGCGCGCTTTTTGCGCGATCTCCGGTGCGCGCGGGCTGCTCCTGCCGCGATTCCGACGCCTCGGCCGCGAGCGGTGGCGCGCGGCCCGAGTACGCGACCCGCGCGGAAACGACCTCACTCGTCCGCAGGGACGACCCGCGTTCCCGCGGGAACCGCCTGTCGCACCGTCCACGAGATGCTCTTCATCGAGGGCTTGCCGTCCTTGCCGATGCCCGGCATCGGGAACGACCAGCGCAGGATGCCGCGCGGACGGTCGTCGGCGAGGTACTTCGCATCGGTCGAGAGCGGCATCGAAAGATCCTTCAGCTCGATCTTGACTTTCTCGTCGCGCGAGACGGGAACGCGGTCGATGACCTCGAGCTGCGTCGAACCCTTCGCGCCCGAAGTGATGTCGATGCGCCACTTCCACATCGTGACATCGTCCTTGCCGAAGACGCCCTGCTCGCGCGCGTCCTTCTCGACGAGCATGCGGCGCGCCTCGTAGCGCGCGTCGCCGCCGAGCCACAGCGTCATCTCGCCGCCGGGCGCGACCTCGGGGAAGTCGGTCGCGCCGACCGAATCGTCGCCGACGAAGAGCCGCGCCTCGCCCGCGACGAGCTGCGTGCCGGTCGTGTTGCGCGCCTTCGCGCGCAGATACACCGTCGTGTCCGCGATCGGATGCACCACATGCGTGAACTCGGGCTTCAGGTCGAACGACGCGACGCGCTGCGAGCGCGTGCGCGAATCGTCGGTTGGAATCGTCACCTTGCGCGGGATCGTGTAGTTCACGATCGCGCCGCCGGCCGCCTCGGCGTCGGCGTATGCGGCGTCGTACAGCTTCGCGCGGTTGATGCTGCCGGGCTTGCCGGGGTCTTCGCCCGGATCGCCGATGATGCCGCCACTGCCGATGCCGCCGTAGCCACCGCCGCCCGGGCTTGCGGGCGCGCCGGTCGTCGATCGCGCGATCACGGGCACGACAGGCTCGGCAACGGCGAGGAACTCGGGCTCGACCGCGGGCGGTGCCGGCCGGCGGCCCGGCTCCGCGGTCGAGAGCGTGAGCGCGATGTCCTTCCAATCCTCGCCCGTGCGCTGCGAGATCTGGGCGTTCAGCTCGATCGTGACGAGGTCGAGCGCATCGTCGCCCGCATCGGTCGCGCGCACGGCGTAGCGCGGCGCCCAGCCGGCCTCGCCCACGAGATAGTTGAGCTCGAGCGTCGCCGTGCCCGCCTGCGACTTGCCCACGGTCACGATCGCTTCGCGCGCGATCTTGGTGCGGCCGCCGAGCGCGCGGATCTTCGCCTCGAGCGACTTGATCTGGTCGCCGGTGGCGGCGCGCGCGGCATCGAGCGCGAGGCGCTGGTTGATGATCTCCTCGCGGGACTGCGACAGGAACTTGATCTGCGCGGCAAGCGCGGCCGGGTCGAGGTTCTTCGAGCCGAAGTCCTTGCCGGCTTCGCCCGCGGTCTTCGCGGAGATCGCGTTGAGGAGATCGCTCTGCTCGCCGAGCATGCGCGACTGCATCTCCTGCTTCGCCGCCGTGCGCCGAGCCTCCTCGAGCGCCTTCGTCGCGCCGCGGAGGTCGGTACTAGTGGCGGCATCGGCCTCGAGGAGCGTCTCGCTGTAGCGGACATCGAGCACCTTCGCGCCCGTCACGCGCGCCGCGAGCGAACCCGGGTCGACCGTCGGCGGGAGCCCGCCGACTCGGATCTCGAAGGTCCCCTGTCCGTCAGGCAGCGCGCAGCTGCGCGTCACCATCGCGCGGCCTCGGTAGAGCGTGACGGCCGTGATCGGCGCGTCGACCGCGACTTCGGTCGCCGCCGCCAATTCGGCCTGCGCGAGGACCGGCGTGGCGGCGACAAGCACGGGCACGCCGAGCGCCGTCGCGACGAGACCGGAGAGGAGGAGCGAAGAGAGTCGGGTGTGGGTCGGCATGGTGGGGTTCCGAGGGAAGTGCGCGCGTCGCCGGCGGCGACGCGGGGGTGGATGCCCGGTGGGCGTGCATCCGTCCCGGATCGCCTTTGAGAATCGACCAAATCCACGCAGCGTCTGCAGCCTCTACATTGCCGCGATGCCCGCCCGAAAGCACCCGGCGTCCGCCTCCCTGGCCGCACACTACGACCCCAACTTCGATCCCGACGCCGCAGCGACGGGCGACGGCCTCTTCGGCCTCTCGACGAACCCCGTCGATGCGAGCGTGGTCGTGATTCCCGTGCCGTTCGACGCCACCACGAGCTACCGCCCGGGAACGGCGCGAGGCCCGGCGGCCGTGCTCGAGGCGAGCAAGCAGGTCGACCTCGAGGACCTGCAGTACGGCCCGGTCTGGGAGGCCGGGATCGCGATGCTGCCGATCTCGCGCAAGATCGCCGCGCTGTCGAAGTCGGCGCGCAAGGCGGCCGAGCCCGTGATCGCGGCCGGCGGCGCGGAGCCCGGCAACCGGGCCCACGCGAAGGCGCTCGCGGCGGTGAACGCGGCGAGTGCGAGCGTGAACGAGTTCGTCGCGCACGAGGCGCGCGAGATCCTCGACCGCGGTGCGATTCCCGCGCTGTTGGGCGGCGACCACGCGAGCCCGTTCGGCCTGATCGAGGAACTCGCGAAGCGCCACAAGGGCCTCGGGGTGCTGCAGATCGACGCGCACATGGACCTGCGCGAGGCGTTCGAAGGCTTCACCTTCTCGCACGCGAGCATCTACCACAATGTCATGACGCGCATCCCGCGCGTCTCGAAGCTCGTGCAGGTCGGGATCCGCGACTTCGGCTCGCGCGAGCGCGCGTTCGCCGAGAACTCGATGAGCCGCGTGAAGGTGTTCTACGACCAGGCGATCCGCGACCGCCAGTTCGCGGGCGGCGCGAAGTCGAGTTGGAACGCGATCTGCGCCGACATCGTCGCCGCGCTTCCGAAGGAGGTCTACATCTCCTTCGACATCGACGGCCTCTCGCCCGACCACTGCCCGAACACCGGCACGCCTGTGCCCGGCGGGCTCTCGTTCCCCGAGGTCTGCCACCTGTTCGAGGTGCTCGCGAAGAGCGGCCGCCGCATCGTCGGCTTCGACTTGGTCGAGGTCGCGCCCGGCCCGAACGGCGAGGACTGGAACGCGAATGTCGGCGCGCGCGTCCTCTACAAGATGCTCGGCGCCACGCTCAGGAGCCAGAAGAAGCTGTGAGCGCGGGGAAATCGCGCCGCGACTGTTGACCGCGCCGGCAGACTTGCGACGATGCGCGCACGGAGGATCTCCCGATGACGACTGGCACGACGGAAGGCGCTTCTGAAGGCGATGCAGGCTTGTGGACGCTCGTCTTCGACGACGGGACCACGGGCGGGCTCCGCGTCGCATGCGGCGCGGACAAGGTCGAGGAGTACATCGTCGCGGGCCGCGCACGCGCCTCGACGCCTGCGATCGCGCCCGGCACGAGCGAGCGCATCCCGCTCGGAGAGGTCGCCCGCTTCGCGCCGCTCTTCCACGCTGCGGAGATCGGCGCGCTCTCCCGGTCCGGAGGCGTGCAGCAGGCTGCATCGCTCCGCTTCTTCGCGACGCTCTGCAAGATCTGCGCCTACTTCTTCGTCGTCGTCGGCATCATCTGGCTCATTGCGTCGCTCGCGGGCGGCATCAAGCTCAATGGCGCGAAAGGACTCATGGGCATGCTCGTCGCGGGGCTGCTCGGAATCATCCCCATCGCCGCGATTCCGGTCGCGTTCTTCACGCTCTCGGCTCTTGCCGAGGGCGTCGCCACGCTGCTCGACCAAGGCGCGCTGCGGCGGGTCCGCGGGCGCTGACCGCGATCCGCGTCACTCCGCCATCAGCTGCGCGCGCGCGTCTGCGAGCTTCGCGCGGCCGGCCTCGTCGAGCGACGGATAGTGGAGGTCGACCGACGCCAGCGCGTCGATGATCGTCGCGGCGACCACGAGCCGCGTGTACCACTTGTTGTCGGCAGGCACCACGCTCCACGGAGCGTGGTCGGTGGCGGTGTTCCGGATCATGTCCTGGTACGCGTCCATGTACTCGTCCCAGTGCGCGCGCTCGGCGACATCGGCGGAGCTGAACTTCCAGTTCTTCGCGGGGTCGTCGATCCGCTCGAGGAAGCGCTTCTTCTGCTCGTCGCGCGAGACATTCAGGAAGAACTTGCGCACGATGGTGCCGTTGCGCGCCATGTAGCGCTCCCACGAGCGCATGTCCTTGAAGCGCTCGTCCCAGATGTCCTTCGTCACGAGTTCGCGCGGAAGCTGCTGCTTCTCGAGGTACTCGCGGTGGACGCGCACGACGAGCACCTCCTCGTAGTACGAGCGGTTGAAGATGCCGATCATCCCGCGGCGCGGCGCGAGGCGCGTGCAGCGCCACATGAAGTCGCGGTCGAGTTCCTCGGCGCTCGGCGCCTTGAACGAATGCACCTCGCAGCCCTGCGGGTTCACGCCGCTCATCACATGCTTGATCGCGCCGTCCTTGCCGGCCGCGTCCATCGCCTGGAAGATCAGCAGCACCGACCAGCGGTTCTGCGCGTAGAGCATGTCCTGCATCCGCGAGACCATGCGCACGCCCTCCGCCAGGAGTTCCTTCGTCGCCTCCTTCATCGAGCCCGCCGCGGCGTTCGGAACGAGCGGATGCTCGCCGTCCTCGAACGCGCCGATGTCGGCGGGATCGTGCTTCGAGAGCCTGAAGCCGTCGCCGTCGCGCACCATGTGCCGCGCAGCCAGCTTGCGCGCGGCCTTGATGAGCAGCGCATCGCGTTCCGACCACTCCGCGTTCGTCTCACCAGCCGCCATCGGACCTCCACGCGCCGCAGGAAGTGGCGGCGTCGCGCAGGATCATCGTCGGGCGGGGCGTGGGATGCAATGCGCCCCTACTTCAACCCCTGCGTGTCCTCCTGGTCGTCGTCGCCGAGACTGTCGATGTCCTCGTCGCCGCCGCCCGTGCGCGGGAGCGAGAGGCCCTCGTGCCAGATGCTGCTTGCGAGGCCGCCGCCCTGCCAGTGGCCGCGACCGTCCACGAGCGCCTGCCGACCGGAGTCTCCCACGACTCTGCCCGTGAGTTTCAGCCCGATCAGCTGGAGGAGATCGTCCGCATCGAACGGCTTCTCCAGGACAGCGGCACCCTTTACCTGGGCGATCCCCTTCTTGTGATCGCCGGCGAAGCCCGTGATGAAGACGATCGGCACCGCCTCCGAGCGCTGCAACGCCTTGGCAAGCGCGATGCCGTCGCCGTTGGGCATGTTGAGGTCGGTCACGACGAGGTCGAAGCTTCGGTCCTGCCACTCGGCGAGCGCCTGCGCGCCGGTCGCGGCCGTCACGCACTCGTACCCGGCGCCCTGGATCACATGCGCGAGGTAGTTGCGCACCGAAGGATCGTTGTCGACAACGAGAATCACGGCCGAATCAGTCGCCTTCATGGGTTGAGCCCTCCATCGCCGCGCACACCCGCACGCAGACGCATTCAAGGCGCGGGGCCGCTGCGTTCTCGCAGGTGCGGCCTTCATCTCGAACGCTTTGCCCATGACTCAGGCGCCGTCCCCTAGGGAAACGCGGCGGAAACCACGCGATGTCGGATTTACACCGCCACCGACGCTTGACTTTGCTCCTGCGGATCTCGCGGTAGTCTGCGTCGGGTTCACCCATGCCCGCGCGCCGCGCCAACGCCGTCGTCGAAACCGTGCCGATCGAGTCGGCGCGGCGGCTGCTCCTTGCGGGATGCGCGCTCGACCGCGCGCCGGCGCGGGCGACGAGGGCGCGCGTCATCGGCCTCGTGCGCGAGCTTGGATTCGTGCAGGTCGACAGCATCAGCTCGGTCGAGCGCGCGCATCACCTCATCTTTCACGCGCGGCTCGATGGCTACGAACACGCGCATCTCGCGCATCACACCGAGACCACGCGCCACGCGTTCGAGCACTGGACGCACGACGCGAGCGTGATCCGCAGCGACTGGCTTCCGTGGTGGACGCACCGCTTCGAGCGGAGCCGGGCGCGCCTCGGGCAGAGCGCGTGGATGCGCGAGCGGCTCGGCCGCAACTGGCGGAAGACGATTCTCGAGGTGCGCGACGCGCTCGGGGCGCGCGGACCGCTCGCGACGCGCGACTTTCCGCGGCCTGCGAACGCGCGCAAGAGCGAGGGCTGGTGGGACTGGTCGCCGCACAAGGCCGCGCTCGAATTCCTCTGGCGGACGGGCGAGGTCGCGGTCCATTCGCGCCGCGGATTCGAGAAGATCTACGACCTCGCGGAGCGCGTGTACGGCGCGGTTCCGGCGCAACCGCCGCGCGACGAGCTGATCGCGTGGGCGTGTATGGCGGCGC
>Ga0209990_10001446_pt1 | contig 20016 bp, 21 predicted proteins | sample NOAtaG_6_FD_187304 | JGI IMG/M metagenome (GOLD analysis project Ga0209990, IMG submission 187304) | Freshwater lake microbial communities from Lake Erie, under a cyanobacterial bloom - NOAA_Erie_Diel5S_2200h metaG (SPAdes) (version 2) | ecosystem: Environmental > Aquatic > Freshwater > Lake ...
ATAAAAACATTGGCATATTTGTCCAACTTACAACTAATTTGCGACAAGGAGCCACACCTTGAACTTGATATCTAATTTGTCCTCCTACACCAGGATGCCAATCTTGCCATGGGCCCATGATGCAATTCTTAGGTACAAGGAAGTTTGCTGTAGGAATAGTTTGTGTAGTGAATGTGGTAGGTTGCCCCGCAGAGAATGAAATCCATCCATTAGATCCTACCCAAAACTGAGTATACGTTTGTCCAAAGAAACAAAAAGTGAATCCAATATTGAATGGCCCTTGTTGTGAGTCATCAGTCATGAACAACTGAGTACCGGTATTGTTTTGAGCAACATATGGAATATTTGTTACTGCATAATTGACAGTTTGCTTTGGTAAAGCTCCGCTTCCACATTGCGTTAAGTCAGCTGTAAGTGTTGTTGATCCTATACCACAAGGAAGAATTTGATCTGGTCCTAATGCAGGACAATATTGTGTTAGTGCTATAAGGGGCAATAACATGTAAATAAGTGCATATACGTGCTTCATAACTGGCCTTTAATATAAATATGTACAGTAAAAAACCCAGGCAGTTTCTGTTGATCAGACAGTCTTACCTGGGTGTGTTAATTGGTTATAAGGCTGAATGGTTGGGCCTCGTCAGGCAGCGCCAAAGCAGATTCTCTTTCCCAATAACGAGAAGACCAAGACTGATACACAGATCTTACGGTATGTGTTCCTGGTACCTGAGGCCTACGTTATCTCAACGCAGGGCGGTTATTCCGTAGCAACAGTATTACTATGGGGTTCCGTTAACAAGTAACGGTGGGGTAAGTGCAGGGTACGCTTAACCTGCCTAGAGTAACTAGTATCCTCTTCAATGCCTCAACCAGAGCATTAGCGTTTTTTTGTGGTCCTTCTAGGGCTCGAACCTAGCACCTACTGATTATGAGTCAGTTGCTCTAACCTACTGAGCTAAAAGACCATAATGACTACGAGAGCACGTTGTTCTTTGCATCCCTTTGATATTCCCCGCGGTTAGTCAAACCGGATAGAGCGTTTCCCTATCAGAAGTCCCATGTAGGTAATCAGCCTACTTCTCATCATATTGGACATACTATTCGGTGATGAACCGAAACGTGTCACTACCTTGACAGGGTGTACTTGGGGCGGGAATCGAACCCGCACGGGCAAATGCCCACAGGATTTTAAGTCCGGCGTGTCTACCTATTCCACCACCCAAGCATATATTATATGCCCGATACTGATAAAAATGCAGCATATGATGCATTTTCATTTTCTCGATCTAATTCAGCCATCCAATCAAAACAATGATCCCATGAACCTCTTGTAATAACTGTACCTGTTGCCGAATCTAACAATTCAAATAAACCTTCGCTAATTTTATTTAATTCCATCTCTTTATTTTTATATAATATAAGAAATAAATCAATTAGATCCAACCAATTTGTTAGAAAAGTATAAATAATATTTCATTGCATGATCAATGAGCCATGGATCGACTCCCGGTATTTGTTTGAGGAATTCTATTTCATATGCATAACATAATGCCTCTTCAGCATTTGCATTTAATCCTATAGGATGTCGTTGAAAATACAAATGCAATGATTCGTGAACTATTGCTGCAGCAATATCATACACATTACCTCGTTTCATTTCCGCAGTTGCTAATAAAATGACGTGTCCTGCTTCTGTAGTTGAATATGGTATCAATGCATATGATATATGATCACAATAAGCTATAACAACTTCATATTTGTTGCTGTCAACGTTCTTGATAAGTTGCAATGCCTGTTCTACTTGTGTTTTCCAACCATCTCCTACATCATCAATACGTATTTGACTAAATGCAATGAATGGAATGAAACTAAGGCATATTGCTAACAGCTTCATGTATAGCCTTTTTAAGTGCAGATGATACTGTCATCTTATCAAATGGAACTTTATTATCTACTAACTCAATCATAACAGCTCTTACCTCTGTATCAGATTCGCCGATGCCTTCATAACATTTGTCTTTGTAATATAGTCGTACTCCAACCTGAGTTACTTGATTGGTTCTTTCAACACCTACAATGCGTATTGTGTATTTAGGAATACCAAAATAAAATATCTCAACTGATACTGGTGCACCTTCTTCCATAATGCAGAACCGTTCTGATAACTCATCTTCAGCAATTTGCTTTACGCCGAAGCGGATATCTCGATTACCTAACTCTCTTAGTTTTGCTGTAGAATATACAGTGTCAACTGATATGCATTGTGCATAAGTTAGTATAGGAAATAATAATGATGTTAATAGCCATTTCATAGTTTGCCTTTTAATTTAAAAACTTGTACCTATCATAAATAATATAGGATTACTTTTTTTAAATCCTATATCAACTGCTTCATATGTACTATTAAGTCTTATCGTAGTGCTTAAATTAAATTTTTTAGTTACCTTCCAAAGCATATTTACTCCATAGTATACATCTAAATTTAAGTCATCAAAATAACCAATATTTAATTCAGGACTATTAAATAATTTGTAGATGTCACTAGTAATAAAAAGTTGTGGAGATATATCGACAATTTTGGTACTAATAGGATAAGTATACATTGTTGTAGCTCGTATTGTTAATTGACTTGATGCTGGATTAATCGGATATATGTTAGCAATCCAGTTACCAAGAGAGTCTACTAAATACTCACCTTCCCATGGACCTTCCCATTCACCCCAATTTGTATTTGAAGCCGTTACATTCCATCCAAATTTACCTAATTTTTTTATCTTGTAAACATCTATTACAGATATGGTTATGTTGTTTTGGAAGCTAAAATCACTAGAAGTCATTAATTGGAGTGTGGAGGTTCTTTTAGAGGTTGTTTTTGATAAACCATAACCAATACCATAATATTTCCACACCGGGTTTATCGAGCTTAATAATATGTGATTCCATTCGCCATGTTTATGATAAAAGTTATATGATGCATTAATAGTTGTAGATATTTGCTGGCCTACTATACCAAATGATATATCTGAGGTAGACAGAATATCCTTTGAAAAATCTACATATGTTTGTGATGTCCCTAAATTATTCCATTTAGAATTAAAATCAAACATCTCCTGAGGACTTAATTTTACAATAGTCTGACTCCGAACTGTAAGTGATATGATAACAAAAAATAATAAAATAGACTTCACAGTTTGCCTTTAATTAAATACTTAGGTAATGGTTGCGTTGGAGGCACATTTGGAAATTCATATACCAACTTCTTGCCCGTTGAATAAAATGTAATTGTCTTGCGGAATGCTTTTGGTATTGCTGCGCCTCCTGGAGTCTTTGCTGGGTTAGCATCAAATATCACATCGATGTGCACGATAATAGAATCTTTCTCAGCCCAAACTCTTTCTGCTGCTTCTAATTCTTTCCATACTCCTCGATTAAGTTTATAATGTTGCAACGCACTATTGGCATATGAAAAGGTTGATAGCATTGCATCTCTGCTAAAGCAAAAGTCTGCTGCAGGTGCCATATGTCCTTTGTCCCATTCATTATTTGCATAATCTACATTGCTACTAGTAATCACACCTTTCTCAGCATAAAATTCCATTCCTGATCTTGTTGCAGTGCATTCTCTAGTTCGTATGCCATAGTCAACTGTTAAAGGTTGTTTAAGTTTTTGTGAGTAAGTTATTTTGTAATACTTCTTATCGATAGTAAGATTTGGTTGTGCTAAAAAAGCAAACGGGAATAAAAGAATAATTAATAGTTTAATTTGCATAGCCTGTCCTTATAAGATATATATTTGTGTTACTGTTATTTGTAGGGTTTTGTATAGTAAGTGTCTGCACACCGGTATATGTCGATCTTAGATCAGCAGTAGAGTTATTAATGATAGTCCATTCACTATTAGTAAATAGCCTATATGTTGGTACTCCTACATCCCATGGCACATTATAAGTTTTTTGATAAACCTCATACACATCAGTTATAGTTAATATATTGTTACCATTTGAATTGAGTCTATAGTAGTCTTTTGAACTAAAGCCTTGTGACAGTATTTTTTGATTGAAAAACTGAGCATCACTCGCAGACGGATTAGCTATTGATAAGTTTTCCACTACTATCTGAAAGGTGTACTGAGATACATCTAAAGTGGTTGTAATATTAAATTGACCTGTGCTAGTTGTCGTATATGTTCCATGTAAAGTAAAAGTGCTTTCGGAGTTTAGTTTACGAAATAGCTTGACTGGAATGTTTGGTATTCCGACTCCTTCAGCTCCATAAACAAAACCTGAATGGGTAAATGGTATTGGATAATTTACTGTTGCAACAACTGCAGTTCTCGTTGAACTAACACATCCATTTGTAGTGTTTCTTGATTGAGCAAAATATGTTGTTGTGTTTGAAATGCTAGGTGTAGTATAATTAACAACTCCTAAACCACTTGATAACACGTTTCCACCAACTGAGTTAGCATACCAATCTATGGTAGAACCCGATGGTGGCGTTGCTCCTAAAGACACTGTTCCTGCTAACATTCGACTTCCATTAATTGCAGTAGGTGCAGCTGGTGCATTAGCTGCGGTACAAGATATTTGATGAGTTACGAATCCAGTAAAAAAGTCCGTAAATGTCTGATTGGCTGGGTCTGTCCATGTTCCATATTCTATAACATACGCACAACTAAAATTATTAGGTAAGTCGTTCCATTGAGAACCATTCCATTTAGTAACCGCATAATCTTCATTGCCTGAGTTATTAGGTTCTCCTACAGCCCAATTATTATATTGGCCAGCAATATTTCCAGTAAATTGTCCGTTTGATGTTTTAATAAGAGTTCCCGCTTCAGGTCCAGCATCAATTCTCCATTGTCCTTCTACCGCTTCATCAGTAAGTGCAAACCATATATTTGTTTGTGGCACGTTATTAAAAACAAATGCATCCTCATCAGACGATGTTATTGTAACTAAATAACCTTGTTGTCCTTTAAAGGTAGTTGTTAGTGCAGTTGCTCTTGCATTAGTATAAGTCGTACCGGCAGATATTGGTCTATAAAAGTGTCCATTTGACGGTAAATAAAAATAGCCTACTGGATTTTCTGTCGCAGTAACTGCAATATACACATTACCTGGTGTTGCTCCCGTATTTAACCTTAAAGAAGCTAATACGGTATTAACATTAGCTAATGTTCCAGTAAAACTTATCCGTGTGAAATTTGAGGAGATTGTATATCCCGTACTTGCAGTGACTCCAGTAGTTGTGTTGAATCGCAAAGTAGTACCTGCAGGCGGATTGACTAATCCAACGGTGATTAATAAACTTGAAGATGGATTGAATCCAGTTACAGAAAAACCACTTACTACTTGGTTAGCGGTACTTTGTGGATAAGAAGTTGCAGTAGGGCTGATTACACTCTGTGCAAAGAATCCTTGAATAAAACATATCACAAATATCGATACGATCCACTTCATCATTGTCCTATCATTATCCTTGTGCCCATTGTTACTGTATAATTAAGTGCCGCTGTTTTCAAGTCCCAAGCTCCTCCAGCATTGATATTGAATTTAAATCGTTTTGTAATTCTAACATTAGTACCAATTGAAGGTAGCATTACGTATGGAGATGCTAACACTATATCATTATAATAAGAAACATACGGTGCATATACAAATAAATTCATTAATTTTATATCAAAACGTTTTGCAAATTTCAAATCATACATAACTCCAGCAATCACAGCCGTGCCAATGAATTGTTCACGGAAGATGTGACCATATGAGACTGTGCCCATATAAACTGCTTTAAGATTTTTGACTTTCGGAAACGTAAACATTTGACCCGCTGCAATTGTTCCATACAATGATTTGTTGCCATCAAAACCAATTGTAGCAGTACCTGATAACAATGTTACTGACTTTGGTTTAATCCAAGCATAGAAGCCTGTGATGTTAGGACCTTTAAGTGCTGAGGTATAATCTGCTAATGCTCCCCAACTTCTTTGTCCATCCCAACGCAATGCAGTATAACCGCCTGTTGCTTTGGCGCCATAATTTACTTCTGAGTTTCTAAAGTTGAATCCAACAAAGTCACTTGATGCTACTACACTAGGTTTCCCTCCCTCTGATTTGCTTGGAGCATTCTTTGTAGTAGTAGTAGCACCTTGTGTTATATTTGTTTTGCCTTCGCCTTCTGACGGTTCTTGCGTCTCGGTTTGCGTCTCTTGGCTACCGGTTTCTGATCCTTCTCCACTGCCTCCGCTACCGCTTTGTGTGGTTGTCGTTTCGCCATTGGAACCTTCGCCATTTCCTCCAGCATTTCCTTGTTCCGTTCCAGACCCCTCTGTACTTGTTCCTTCACTTCCTGATGGATTTTCTGTACTTGTTGTCTCTGTTGATGTTCCTTGTACAGTTTCGCCGTTAGTTTGTCCTGACGTCTCGTTGCTATTACCGCCATTGTTGACATTACCGCTATTGCTATTATTAGCATTACCGTTATTATTGCCATTGTTGTTGCCATTGTTGTCCTTGTTTTCTTTATTATCGTTATTACCTTCAGATCCAGATCCATTGCTTATTGATCCTAATGATCCTCCTAAAATATTTGAAGCTCCGCTTGCTGCTACATCCGCAATGGTTGTTAACGAATTCAAAATACCTAATACTGTGAATGTAGTATTCTGAGTAACAGTAACTGCAGTACCAATACCTACAATTGTTGCACATGGAGAATCTTGACCATATTGTGCAAATATGTTATCAGTCCAAGATTCAAATGTTCCATCAGTGAAATCTGCATAACTAAATGTACTGATTTCTCCGTAGTAACCTACTGTTACATCTCCGTTAATTGGTACAATTATTGTTTTAATATTTCCTGTGCAAGGATCTGTATAACTATAATTATAGGTTTGTGCATATGCTAAACTAACAAATACACTAATAAATATTGATATGAATAATTTAAGTCTCAATGCGTAAATATACCTTTGGTAATCATTCTGCTAACAATTCGACTTGAAGCCGTCTCAAGTGCTTTTTTGGTGCTGATACCTATGGTAGATTGATTGAACTTAACTTCATCTGTTACATCTCCTAAAATCGATGACATTTTTACTGTGCTTGCTTCTCCTAAACCCGAACCCATTATCACTTGTCCAGTCTCAGCATCAACAAACTTAACTTGTAATCCTAAACGAGTTGTTTGAGTAGTGGTTTGTTTGCCGTCTACTTTAACTACCTCATCTTCTGATACTGAAAAATCATAAACTTCAATATATACAAAGTACTTTGCTAAAATAACATTGCCTTTAACTTCTATTTTATTTGATGATATTCCTTTATCAGATGCTTTATCTTGAGCAATCATTCGTTGCTTGATTTCTTCTTTTTCTTCAGTAAACACAAAGCGATTAGTATATTCTAAATATTCTAACACGATGTTTGCAACACCTAAACCTACACGCTTATCTTTAAGTTCGGGATACATTTCATAAAGTTCTTCATTAATTCCAATTTTCAATACTTGAATTGGAATTTGTACTGCACCATCATAATCAGCTACAGCTTCAATGCTTTGTTTCTTTTCAAACTCAGCTTGGTATTGTTCTGTTTTAACAGATCCTATACCTTGTGCTGAGGCTGACTTACAAGAAGCCAGCCCTAACACAAATAAAAATGGAAGTAATCTTACCATGACTCTTCTTCTACTTTTTTAGGTTTCTCAGCAGGTTGAGTTGCTGCAGGTTTTTCGACTATTCTTTCACGGATAATTGTGCCGCCGCCATTATCAACCTTTTGTTTGTTTTCTTGATTTTGTTGTACATTCACAACCACAGGTGCTGCTGCAGGTGCTGCTTGCTCTGTTTTAGTTTCTTCTTTTGGCTCTTCTTCATGACCACCAAACAATGTAACTCCTAACCAAGTTCCACCACCAGCTACAACCGTGCCTAATGTTCCAACGATAGTCTTCTTAAGACCACCCCATGTTCCATCATTCATTTCTTCTGACATATTATTCCTTTACTAATTTTTCTACTATCGGAGCATTTGTTTCAGTAGACAAACTTAATACGTACATACCCGGTGCTAAACGTCCTAAGTTCTTAACATATGTGTATTGTCCTGCAGGAAGCTGACCCGATAGTATTGTTACAACTTTTCTTCCTTGCAAATCATAAACTGCTAATTGAGCATCTGCGGATGCATTTTCTACATTAAATGTAATAGTCACATCATCTAATACTGGATTTGGATAAATTTCAACAGTATTTAAATCAATAACCCCGCCTACTGAACTTTTAACTACTTGCAATATACCGTTTGTCGGAGTAATCTCAAGGTCTTTAGACACAGTATTTCCAGCATATTTCTCAGTTGTCCAAATTGGAGATTCTGTCCATGCAGATTGAGGTTGTAATGCTAAGAATTGTAAACGAACTACTTCCGTATTGTCTTGTAATGGATTAGTATTGGTAGCATCATATCCACCCCAATGAATTTCTCCATTATTAGCATTAACATATGTCAACCATTTCATTGCAGGTGATGATGAATAGATATTTTTAAATTCTAATACTGTTTCATCATAATCAAAACCAAATTGCAATGAATTAAGTTGTACACCATTTGTGTAAACTGTTACTGGAATATCAACCAAGTTACCTGCTTGCACTGATAAGTAAGGAACATTTACTTCAATTGATGTGGTTGGAAAATCATATTCAACTGTATTGTCAATGACATTGTAAATCTGAGAAGGAACACCTGGTGTTGGATCAATTAAAATATCAATCGGCGTCATACGTGCCATATGATAACCTGTACCATTTGCATCACCTGGTACTGCAACATAGAATGTTACCGTCGACGGTTGTCCTGCAATAATCTCATAATTGAAGTTAGTTACACCTGGGATAGTTGAGGTATGGTTTGTCGATGAACCATCAATTGTAGCAAATTCAGTTGCTGTAAAGAATTTAACATCTTTAGTGTTATTTGGCCATTGAGTAAAGTTACCTGCTACGCGACTAAATACACCGTATGCATCTGTAATTGTTACGTTGTTAGATCCATTTATATCCGCAGCATAATAATCAAAGCCAGACATTGTACCATTACCTAATACCCATTGATTAATTAATTGTGCATCTGTTGCAGATATAATATTACCTACACCCATTGTGTCACCTTTAATAGCTAAACGTACATCCCAATAGCTTGTATCAATGTTAACTGTAAATGTAAAGTTACCTGAGTTATCAGTTGTATAAGCAGAATGTTGAGTCCAAGTTGAACCACCTGCAGGACGACGCTCTAATGCAAATGGTAAGTCTTTAGCACCCGTACCAGTTACGTTAGTAAATGTTCCTGCAAATGTAAATGTAGGTAAAATGAATTCACCGCCATAGTTATGCAAATTCAATGTAGTATCAATACCAGCACCGGTTGCAGCATATTGTTGAAAGGTTTGCGTACCTGTCCATGTCAATGGCGTAATTGATGCAATGTTGTTGAATACTGCTGGCGCTGCGTGAGTAAAGGTAATTGCAAAGCGCTCGCCGTTAGCTAAAGTATATGTAGCTGATGCACCCGTATATACTAAAGTAATTGTAATAAAACCATTAGCAGTATTAGTTACATATTGTAAATCTAAGTTCGTAGTTGAACCAATTAATGCAACCGTTGCATTTGTAAATGCTACATTGTCATAAAATACCCGGAACTGTGTTGCAGTGTATTTTGTTAATGTAGTGTTCTGCAATGTAATGTTTGCAGTTGTTGTTCCTTGCGATGTTGGTGCCACTTGGTATTCTGCATGGATCAAACCATAAATACCATTACCTGGTGCTGAAGGTGCTTGGGCTAATGTAACTGATGTTGTTAGTAAAACTGCAAGGAGCGTTAATAAACTTGTTAGTTTTTTCATTTATTCTCTCCTTTTTAATGTTCAATAATAAATATCAAACAGGAAAGATAAACTATTTACTTTCTAACATATCCATTATTCGTTTTTTAGCTTTTTCGCCCAATGGAATTGAATTGCCGCCTTCATCAATTTGAACAAATGTTATATGAGTCTTTAATACTAAATCTTGTTTGCCAGTATAAACATTGTGTGCTCGGGCTTCCATGTACAATGTCATTGAAGTGTTGCCAACTCGTTTAGGATATCCATATATCTTTAATAACTGCGATTCCTTTGCAGGACGTTCAAAGTTACATTGGTCAATTGATACTGTAACCATTCGGGGTGTATCGCATAGTTGCATTGAATATCCTGCAGCTGATGCATCAATCCAACTCAATAATTTACCACCAAATAAGTTTCCATGAAAACCTAAATCGCTTTTTTTAATTGGATGTGTATTTAATAATTCCATAATCTAATCGAAGAAAAATATTTGAAAAAATCTACTAGATGGTATATCCCAACCAAAATAGTCATGTCCTGAATGTAATAGTTTGCCATCAAAAATAACTAATCGATTGAACACATTGCCAACTGTATCTACTCGTTCATATGGTGTTGCATCTAGAAAAGTATGTTGATTAAAAACTAAATTTCCTTCTCCAGCTTCCCAATTAATTTCATCACTATGTCGTTTTTTTGATTGTTTATGTCGAAAGAAACTAGTCCCAGATTGCGGAGGTGCATCGGGTGTTAAATAAATAACTCCTGCCCATTTTTGTGCATCCATATGAAATACAGACGGTACGCCAGCTTTACATGATTGAAATCTACCATTGATTCCTACATCATACCAACCATATCCAGATTCTGTATGATCTGATATTTTTCTTCCCATAATTTCTTCAAAACGTTCTTTTAAACCTTCGAATAGAAATTGTTTTCCTGTACGTAATCCGACAGCGCCTTGATCTTCATAATACAGCTGCTGCAATGCATAATCTCTAACAGCATATGGATCTTCATAAAAGTCATCTACAACGTAGAATCTAGGATTTTGATTTTTGTTTAAATTGAAATTCATAATTTTAATTTGATAAAGGAAATTTAATTGTGGAATGAGATTGATAATTTTCAACGTAAAAGTCGGCAGGTTGAATATGTTCAATTTGATCAAACAAACTTACATCCGGGTTCCAGAACTCATCATTCATAACCAATTGACCTAAAGCCATTGGGGAGCGTGTTAATTGTTCTAGAACGCCATTTTGTTGATCTAAATAAATGTGACAATCACCTAAGTTGCCAATTAACTGATCTGCAATCATATTTGTTTCGCGTGCCAATATTTCTAACAATAAAGCATAAGAAGCAATATTAAATGGTAATCCAAGTGGCGTATCTACTGAACGTTGATTCCACATTAAAGAGATTGCACGTTTAGGCGTCGAGTCCTTAGCAATTTCCTCAACTATATAAAGATTCTCCCATTCGACATCAGTATTTTTCATAACCCATTTGACTTGTTCTTCCCACGTCAATTCTCTTGTATAAACTTGGAATCCATAATGACAAGGTGGTAGAACCATTTGGTTTATCTCACCTACGTTCCAAGCATTGACCATCAATCGTCTTGAGTCTGGATTTGTTTTAAGATCTTGTATTAGTTTTTGTATTTGATCAATGCCTGGTTTTCGTTTGGTACGTGTACCTAATATGCGATTGGTTTCATATCGACTTCCCCACTCGCGCCATTGATATCCATATATAGGTCCTAACTCACCCCATACCATTGCCCAATTTTTATCAGTTTTGATAAGATTGATAAACTCTTCTTTTGTATAAGATGCTTCATGTTGAGTTTCTTCTAAATAATTCTTATAAGCATCACCATCCCAGATATGGCAATTGTTATCAACAAGAAACTTGATGTTTGTATCACCACGTAAAAACCATAACAACTCAGTTACTATTGTTTTAAATGGCATCTTCTTTGTAGTCAATAAAGGAAAGCCTAAACTCATATCATGCCGAATCTGTCTTCCAAATACTGAACGCGTTCCTGTACCGGTACGGTCTTGTTTAGTTACTCCATTAGTTAAAATGTCGTGTAGTAGTTTTAAGTAGTCGTGTTCTATGTTGTTCATTTTGACCATTCTACAGTGAAACCAAGATCCCAAAAGAATATGCTAGCGCTTAAGCAAACTAATCTTACATTGCGGGATATTTTGTTGTGTGTTACAAACATTGTAGGCCACAGAGCCATTTGTGTAAATCCACCCCCTAGGGTAGCGTGTAAGTAAAATCTAATTTTCATTATTATACTTTATTACGTGATATCCGAGCCAACATAATTCAATTATCCACACACTCAGTATCACTAGGGTTGTCCATTTCAACATATTCAGCATCTTTTATTGTTTCGCAAAATAAAAAGTGAGTATTAGATCTTAACACATGATCGGCTTCTCGCCATTGCATATACAATTGTACATATTCCATATTAGGCTCTTCATCTAATTTTTTTGCAAAATGAGATATTGGTTTTTGATCTAATACAATGTACGCTCCATCTCCGTGTTTGTATACTTGTTTCATCTAATATACTTTTCTAATCCTAAAACAATTACATCTGATATTTGCAATTTAGGATTTTCTTTCATTATTCGTAATGCTTCTGTAACTACTTCTGAAGAAATACCAAAATCATCTGCTTCATGTAACACATACGTTACAACGTCCATGGACCGATTGATATCTTCAACCGGCCCAATTTCGAAATATTTTTTCGCGAACGTCTTCATGATTACATCATAGGTGGCATTGCCACTTCATCTTCTTTAGATGGTTCATCAACAATTACACACTCAGTCATCAATACCATCGATGCAATAGATACTGCATTCTCTATTGCCGTTCTGGTTACTTTAGTTGGATCTACAATACCCATTTCAATCATATCACCATACTCATTGGTACGAGCATTGTAACCATATGCTTCTTTGCCTTCTGCAACAAAGTGAGCTACTACATCGCCATTTCCTCCGGCATTTGCAACAATTTGTTTGAGTGGTGCTGCTAATGCATCTCTTACGATATCAACACCTGCTGATTCATCAACATTTTTTGCAATGCCTTTCAATGAACTAGAACAACGAATCAATGCTACACCTCCGCCTGGAACAATGCCTTCTTCGACTGCTGCTCTAGTTGCTGCCAATGCATCATCAACTCGGTCTTTCTTTTCCTTCATCTCAACTTCAGTTGCTGCACCAATATACAATACTGCTACACCTCCTGCAAGTTTAGCTAAGCGCTCTTGAAGTTTTTCTTTTTCATAATCAGAAGTTGTATTTTCAATTTCAACTCGGATTTGTTCGATACGCTTTTGAACTGCTTCTGATTCACCATAACCATTGATAATAGTTGTCTTGTCTTTAGTGATATCAGCCTTTTCGCAACTGCCTAACACTTCCATTCCAACTTCGGATAATGTGTATCCAGTATCTTCAGAGACAACAGTACCGCCTGTTAAAATAGCCAAATCTTCAAGCATCGCTTTGCGCTTATCTCCAAAGCCCGGTGCTTTTACTGCTGCTACTTTCAATGCTCCCCTGATGCGGTTAACAACCAACGTACCTAATGCATCACCATCAACATCATCTGCAATGATTAATAATCCACGTCCGGTTTGAACTACTGGTTCTAGAATTGGTAACAACTCTTTCATCGAAGATACTTTGCCATCTACAAGAAGAATATATGGATTCTCCATTTCTACTGTCATCTTCTCTTGGTTAGTAACAAAATATGGAGAAAGATAACCACGATCAAATTGCATACCTTCAACTGTCTTAATTTCAGTTTCAGTACCCTTTGCTTCCTCAACGGTAATAACACCATCTCGTCCTACTACTCGAATTGCTTCTGCAATAAGACCACCAATTGTTTCATCATTATTGGCAGAAATCGTTGCAACTTGTTTTACTTTTTCAACATCAACACCTACTTCTTGAGACATTGATTTAAGTGTGGCAATAACCTTTCCGACAGCAGCATCCATTCCTCGTTTAAGGTCAATTGGATTTGCACCTGCTGCTACACTCTTAAGTCCATCTCTAACTAATGCCTGAGCCAATACAGTTGCTGTAGTTGTACCATCGCCAGCGATATCTGCTGTTTTAGAAGCAACTTCTTTAACCATTTGCGCACCCATATTTTCAATAGGGTCTTTCAATACAACTTCTTTTGCAACGGTAACGCCATCTTTAGTAACGTGCGGTGCACCAAATTGTTTATTGATTACTACATTGCGGCCTTTAGGTCCTAATGTTACTGAAACTGCATTTGCTAATGCATCTACTCCCGCTTTAAGTTTCATGCGGGCTTCCGAATTGAATTCGATTTGTTTTGCCATAACTTGTTTATCCTTTTTTATAACTTTTATATAAATATACTAATGAATTATTTTGCGATTTCCAAAAACTTTCGATTCAATGTTTTAGAAACATCTGTCATACTTTCTGGATTAATAAATTGAGCATCCGGACCATACATCTTGCGGAAATTATCAACGGTTGACTCATATAAATAAGCATCTTTGATAAAGTAACTAACTACATTGATGCCATTCTCACGGAATCCATTTACCACTCGGCGAGTAAATTCAACGCCATTGTAACTATAACTAGTTCCTCTAACACTTGTAGGCTCACCATCTGAGTAATTAACAAAGATACATTCATCACCCTTTGCATCAGCTTTGATATACTTCTCGATACTTTTGAAAGCAATGCCTTCCGGCGTGCAACCAAAACAATCTAGGTAACGGAACATTGTACGAATCTTATTCATTTTATCCTTTGCGGAATCATATGCATAAATAGTAACTGCTCGTTCGCCATTGTTATCAAATGTATGTGTACCTCGCAACGAAATTTGTACTCGGATGCCGGTTGTCATTGATGCTGCTTGTGCAACTGCAACCGCTGAGGTAATTGAATTACGAAACTTTTCGCCATCCATCGATCCAGATGCATCAATTGAAATATGAATAAAGTAATTCTTGAATCGATCTGTAACAATTCTATGAAAAACATTTACATTATCATATCCTAATTGAGAAATCAATCTACGATCAATCTTACCTGATTGCAACCTTGTGCTTTTCAAAGTTCGATCTGCATTACGTAATTGCAATTTTCTACCTAACTGTTTACCTAAAACAATACCTCGAATAACGGCTTGGTCAACCCTTTTGATTGATTTAGCTCTCCATGAATCTTTTGCTACATCTGCTTCGAAGTCAACTCTACCACTAACATATTGCTCTGATTGAGAATCAAATAAGCCAGGCATTGCTGCAATGATACCGGGTGTGAATTTTTTAATAACAATTGTATCAACAATATCAGATTCGCCGCCGCCTGTTGCTACTTGTACCGTTTCTGTACCTGCTTCTCGGATTGCATTAACGGTAGATGCTTGAGACTTTGATAACTTACCGGTCTTCTTTGTATCACCTTTTATGAAGCTTCGTTGCTTTTCAATTGCTTTATCTAATGACTTTCGATCTTTAGGAGATAATTGAGACTGAATTGATGTCATTGGGATATTGCTATCACCATCTTCATCAGATTCTGCATCACCTAAGTCTTCACCTAAGTCTTCACCTAAGTCTTCACCTAAGTTTTCACTTTGTCCTGCGGCTTGACCTGTTGCTGATATTTGTGTTTGTGGTTGTTCGTCTGCTTCTTCCAATGCTTTGCGAACAACTGCATATACATCGATGGCAACATCTAATGCATCCTGTGTCGATTTGAGACGTGCAATATTTTTTAAATCAATCACATTCCAAATTGTTCGAAGATGTTTCAATGCATCTAAGTTTCTATTTGGATTAGTGAAGTTAATGATGTGGAATAAATAATCATCCAATGTCTCTTGTTTCTTTTCATCGAGCTTAAGAGCTTTGTCAATTACTTTGTCATTAAAGTATTTGTTATACATTGCTTCATAATACATACGATAACCTGGAGCGGTCTTATAAATATGAAAGTCAATGCGTCGATCTTCAACCCAATTCAAAAGATCTTTTATGATGCCATAATCTTCATCCGTTAATTTCATATCCGGGTCGGCACCTCGCATCATTACTCGTTCAGCCATTTTAGTATCACTTATTCTACTAGTATAACCACCATTTGGATGTCTAAACATGTTAAAGTCTGTCAATGCAATATGCGAACCTTCATGAAGAGCTAATCCAACTGCAGGATCAAAATTATCACCATCTAATTTAGTTCCAATAACTACACGCTCGCCGTCGGTATAACTATTATCCGAACTTTGGAATACTACTGGAATTTGTTTACCAGTAACAATATTAACAAAGTTACCAATTGCTCTTTGTGTTGCGGCTAATTTAGTATAATCAATACCAGACTCGCGTTTGAAGTCTGTATCAAAGTCATCCATCCAAAAGCTAGATGCTTGATCGTATTTATACTTGCCGTTAATAATTTTATTGATGATACTCATAGCTCTTTATTTTTATATATTATAAGAAATAAATTGGAATAATCCAACCAGATAGTAAAAAAAGGAGACAATTTCTTGCCTCCCCTTTTGAGCTATGAAAAATTAGAATGGCGTGTTTTCTGTATCCATGGCAACATCTCCCGTATTGAAAATGTCATTCATTTCAGTTGCCATATGTTTTTGAATAATTTGCTTAACAAATGTTCTTTCTGAATCCGAACCACCCGATGCATCAAAGAATGGAAGAACTGCTACCTCTGCGGCTTCGGTAAGAGAGAAGCCATCTGCTAACAATTCACAAATTCGAACCGTCATACGAGTGGATACCATTGTGGTAAGTTTACCTTCTTCCGATCTCCATTCTTTACGAGTTGCGTCAGCAATATCAGCTACTGCGTGAATCATTTTTGCAGACACTGAATCTCCGAAGCGACGTGTCAATAAGTCTTCTTCTTGAGATAAAGAAAGAATATCTACTTCAATAATTTCAAAACGGTCCATCAATGCACGGTCTAATACGCGTGTCGATGTATATTCGGTACCGATGTTTGCTGTAGCAATAAAAGATACGCCTGGAGCTACGGTTACTAATGGAGCATTAATATCTTCATCAAGTCGAAGGTAACGCTGACCTTCATCTAATACTGTCATCAAGATGTTCCAAGCTTCAGGGTGCGCACGAGACAACTCATCCATAAGGATAACTGCATTCTCGGTTTGAATTGCTTTCACAAAGGCAGACTCGTCAAAAGTGGTTTGGCCATCTTTGAAGTGAGTGTTGCCAATAAGCGTTGCTCTAGGATCTTGAGTTGCACCCAAGTTAAAATAAAAGAAAGGACGATTGGTTGCTACTGGCAAATCTTTTGCTGCTTGTGTCTTACCACATCCTGCAGGACCAACCATCATTATGTTCTTTCCGCGGACTGCACTACGAACTAAATACTTCCATTTAACATCAGACATTTCTAATGATGCTGGTTTGATTTTGTGAGCATTGTTAATTAATTGCAACTCTGGTGTTAATTCTTTTTTGATTTCCATTACGGGTTCCGGTGTTGGGATTTCGCCTTCTCGAGCTACTCGCTTAGCACGACCCGTGTCTTCATCTAATACTAATAATTCATCATTTGCAAATGCATGACTAATCATGATGCCGCGGAACTTATCCGTGATGTCAACATTAGTACCTAATTCGATGATTCTTTGTTTGCCATTTACTAAGGTTGGCACACCAATTGTCTTGTTTTTCATAACTCTTTATTTTCTATATTATATGAAATAAGAGTTACGAATCCAACCTTTCATCGGACTTTTTATGTTTCTTTTTGCGAGAATATGATTTTTTATTTTTATGCACGATAGGACGAGTAGCTTGCCAAATTTCCTGCATTGTTACTTCTATCTTTTCCATGACATGAATATAAGAAAAAGGATACAAAGATCCAAATTACCACTTACGGCAAGACCAATATCTTGCTGATGTTCTATCTTTGGCTGTATGACAACGGTGTCTAGCTCTAAATGAACGTCTACGTGCAGGGTTGCTCTTACGGATTCTCATATTAGGGTCGCCGAAGTTAACCTTTACAACGTTGCCTTTTTCATTCTTAACGTAGACTTTGAATTTCTTTACATCGCCGCGCATTGGTTTGCCTAATTTAACTTTGCGACCTTGGTATTCTGCTTCTGTTATTACATCAAACTTACCAGCTTTGATATCTTCCATCATTGCAATTGCACATTCTGTACAAATAGACATTTCTTCCATGGATTCCTTTTCTAATTCTTCATTTTTTGTTTTGTTACCCCAATTCTTAGCACCCTTTTTACGACAAGCTGAGAGAGCCAATGAACCATATGCTGATGGCCATGTTCCCCCATTGCGTGTGTAACGAGCTTTAACTTTGCGATAACATGCATCTCGTTTTGCTTTTTTCTCCTCATCAATAACTGCTTCAGCTTTAGGAGTACGTTTACCCATACCAACTCTACGCTTTTGTGCTACTAATGAATCCTTTTCTTTTTTATCAAATGAACTCCATGTTTTAGGAGTATCTTTAGAAACTTTTTTGCTAGGACGACATTTTTTTACACCTTTGGTTTTATCATTACCACAAGGACGTCCATGTTGATCAACCCACTTTTCTTTAACCCAGCGGCGCAAATCTTCATTCATTATGTCTTGCAAACGGATCATTATATCTCCTGACGAATTCCTAGCTTAGGTAAACGTTCTCTCCAAACCTTTAAGATATTTTGTTTATCTATTTCGGTTATAGATTGATTGCTAACCCATATATTTAAATAATTATCAACAACTTGTTTAAAAGGCGTACGTGTTTTTTTAGCTCGCAAATACAATCCTTGAATCATTGCATCTATTTCTTTTGGCAATGTAAAGTATCGAGCTGGGGGCAATGCACCTGATTCAATTTTCTTGCGCATTGCTTGATCTGACGGAATATATTTACTGTCAATGGTATTCCAACCCGATTGAGTTACATGCTCAATTTCATGACGCAATGTATCACGCAAATCCATTGCAACTTCTGATAATACTTTTGGGTAATCTGCTGGGTCTAATTGAAATCGAATTTCAATAAGTGGAACTTCATTTGAATGACGTTGTGTGTTATTGTAAGCATCGCCTCCTACAAACAAATCATTTAAATCTTCAATCCATTGTACTTTTAATTCCAAATAAAACTCAACAGGAATATCTGTATTTTCTATTTCTTCGAAGTATATATTATCAAATTTGGCAGGATCTTGTATATTAGGTACATCTTCGCCTTTTTTAAAGTATATTTTTTCTCCCCCAAAAAATCCTTCTGGATCTTTAGTACAAGCATAACTGTCTTTGATTACTTGTAATAGTTTACGAGACAATGTAGTCACTAAACTATCATAACGACCTTCTACAATTAACTTTTTTAAAGATATCATATTAATAAATATCACTCAAGCAAATTGTAATTCCAATATTTTTCTTTGTCTTGATTGAAAGGATTGCCTGTTTGCTGATAGTAACAATTCAAACAAAGCATTTGCAGGTTTTCTAATTGATGATTAGTTTCATCACCATCGATATGATCTAACAATACCGGAACGGTATCGTCAGTTATCCTACGTTCATCATATCCGCAACTTGAACATTCTTCTTTAAATACTCCTAATGCTAATAATCTGTTGCGAAGTTTCCATGATGGATAATTAGGATGCTTGCCCATCAAAATGTTATCAATTGAGTAGATACCCTTTGATGCTTTTTGTACATCCTTAGGAATACCTACTCCAAATTGATTTTTATGTAGCTCATATAATGTTTTACCTGATTCTCGATCTGTATACATACGAGCATACTTTTTATAAGTAGTAAATGATACTTTAAGAAAGCGTGCTGCTTCTGCGTTGGATTTTGTATTATCCATTGCATAACGAATTTCGCTTTCTGGAATATCTAAGGCTGTTTTACCAATTCCATATACATACTTATATTGTTTACCTTCCATTAATATACCCCATGTTTACGTAGTATTGCTACTGCGTCTTTTGGCATAGTTTTTTCATTATACATTT
>Ga0209990_10001448_pt1 | contig 20008 bp, 13 predicted proteins | sample NOAtaG_6_FD_187304 | JGI IMG/M metagenome (GOLD analysis project Ga0209990, IMG submission 187304) | Freshwater lake microbial communities from Lake Erie, under a cyanobacterial bloom - NOAA_Erie_Diel5S_2200h metaG (SPAdes) (version 2) | ecosystem: Environmental > Aquatic > Freshwater > Lake ...
CCGTTACAAACATTTTTAGATAATTAATCCTAAATAGTTTCTATAAACTCGATTTTTGTATCTATCTTGAGGTTGATCTATCACTATTTTTGACACTTTATTGCCAAGATCATGTCTTTATAGGGTTTGTGTACAGGCAAAACTTGCTTGATCCCCTTAATTAACCCGATATTTTCTTGTATATTGAGTCTCTATGCATAGAAAAAATTTTTGAGCGCAAAAAAACCTATATCTAAAGACATACTTTTGTGACTCGTTTTTAGTGATTATGAGCACAAAGTTCCATTTTTATAAAGAATTCTAATGAGAAAGAAGCAAAATTTTGATTTTTAATGAGAAAGAATGGCTTAAAAGCTTGCCCAATATGACTTTAAGGCAAAAACTATTGCCATTCTGAATAACCATGTTAATCTGAACGTCAAGAATAAAAGCTTTATTGCTTTTTTGCAAAATTACAAAATATGTTTTTGATTTCGCTTATCTGGCTTATCAGTAAGCCTAGTAAAAGCCCAAATGAGAAAAGTATTTGTAATTCAGTCGTTTACCTTCATTTTCTGCTTTACCTATGCTTAATTGGAACTGGAGCTATACTCTCTCTAACTCAGTCGTAGCTCTTGCGATTATCTCAAGTTTTGCTAGCCATAGTGCACAGGCTCAAACAGGAACTCAATCAGAAGTCACTACTACTGATACATCTATTTCCTTACAACAACCTTCGCCATCCGCGTCACAGTCAAATACTATCAAAATAGGCGAAACAAGGTCGCAAGCATTAACTAGAAGTAAAGATGAAACAATCGCTAAAATATACACTCATAAGCTCAATGGTAAGAATGCTGCAACCGTATATGTGCGAGGCATCCCTGTAGTTACTTACATTGAATCTGAAAGTAATTCTTCATCAACAGAGGTATCTCAACCAATTTCTGAAAATGCTCTTAATGATAATGCAAGCCCATTAAGGAACAAGAGCAAAGTTAAGGGTGAAACGAAAAAGAACTCGGAGTTTGTGAAGCTTCCTTCTAATGAAATTCAATCACCTGATGACGTACAAACCTCAAAACCTGAACTTAATAACTCTAATTCCAATAATTCTAAGTCAGCAAAAGTAACTGATAGTCCTGATTATCTCTTAGCTTCCTCTAATCCTGTAGAACGTGCAACCGCTGTTGCTGCCATGATTAATCAGCTTAATCGTGATGGATTAGATGCCAGCAAAATTCTTCCTGCTTGGAATAATGGCAACTATGTAATTAAATTTGACGATCGCACAGTTTTAAAGTTTGACCAACAGGCGATTTTCCCTGAGTCTCAGCAAGATAAGTCTGAAAACGTTTTAGAATCAGCCAACCTACTGCGACGCTTGCTTGGTGGTGCAAATCCCGTATCCGAAGTTGCTAACGCCCCCAAGAGTCGCGCAACAACTTCTGTAATCAGTCCAACGTTGAATAGTCGAATTGTTGGCACAATGACAGGAATGGCTTCTTGGTACGGGCCAGGATTTGATGGTAATTACAGTGCTAGTGGTGAAATATTCAATGCGAGTGATTTAACCGCTGCTCATCCTAGCCTGCCATTTGGGACTTTGGTAAGGGTTGTGAATATGGACAATGGTCAGTCAGTAGTAGTACGAATTAATGATCGCGGTCCCTATGCCCATGGTCGCGTGATCGATGTTTCTACAGCCGCAGCAAACATGATTGGCTTAATTTCTTCTGGTGTTGCGCCAGTGCGCCTTGAAGTTCTATCTAGATAAAATCTTGTGCAACACTATTTTTTGGAAGAGTCGTATTGCAGCATTTCCAAAAAATTATCTGGATTATAAATTGCAAAAACTGCGCGGGAAGCATAGCTACTTCTTACAAGAGGCAGCTATGCTTTTTATAATGAGTTCGTTGAGGTGATTACTTGACACAGTTATTTACCACGATCGCTTCTCTGCGTCATTATTTAAATAACCAAAAATCAAAAAAAAACATTGGGCAACCCCTTGCCAATGTTTCAGTCGGGCTTATACCAACAATGGGGGCTTTACATACTGGTCACTTAAGCTTGATTGATCGTGCCCGTAAAGAAAATGTTTGTGTAGTGGTTAGCATTTTTGTCAATCCTTTACAATTTGGAGCAGGGGAAGATTTTGAGCAATATCCACGCAATCTCGAAACGGATCTTCATACTTGTGAAACCGCAGGCGTTGATGCCATTTTTGCCCCAAGTGTTGAGGAGATGGGAGTAACCGCCGCAAAAGTTACCCAAGTGATTCCACCCTCAGAGATGACGGATTTTCTCTGTGGGCGATCGCGGGTTGGACATTTTCAAGGTGTAGCTACTATCGTCACCAAGCTATTAAACATTGTTCAACCTGACCGAGCTTACTTTGGTAATAAAGATGGTCAGCAGTTAGCAATAATTCGGCAGTTGGTAAATGATTTAAATATCCCTGTAGAAATTATTGGTTGTCCAACATTACGTGAACCTAGTGGATTAGCTTACAGTTCCCGAAACCAATATTTATCAACAAGAGATCACATTTTGGCAGCGCATATTTATCAAAGTTTGCAACAAGCTAAGCAGCAGTTTTTCTCTCGTCATGGACTTTGCTCACCCTCTCAGATCATCGAAGTTGCTCAAAATTATTTAGCCAAGCTACCTGAGATCAACCTAGAGTATATTGAATTAGTTGATGCAAAGACCTTGCAACTATGCAGCCAAATTTCGCCTAAAGCAGAGTTAATGCTGGCGATCGCTGCTCGAATTGGAAACACACGATTAATCGATAACATTTTGCTGAGCTACACTATTACCCACCGAAAACCGATCATTGCGATCGATGGTCCCGCAGGTGCGGGTAAATCAACGGTTACAAAACAGGTTGCCAACAAATTAGGCTTGTTGTTTTTAGATACGGGTGCTATGTATCGTAGTGTCACTTTAGCAGTATTGCGTGAAGGTATTGACTTGCGCGATCAAGAAAAAGTACAAGCGATCGCCGCTAACTCTAAAATCCAACTATTTGCTAACCCTATTCTTGGAAAACCGATGCAAGTACTCCTCAATGGTGAAGATGTGACCACTGAGATTCGTACCCCCGAAATCACAGCTCATGTTTCCATAATTGCGGCTCAACCCTCGGTACGTGAAATTTTAGTTAAGCAACAGCAACTAATTGGTCAGTCAGGTGGTGTAGTCATGGAAGGGCGTGACATCGGAACCCATGTGTTTCCTGACGCTGAAGTTAAGATCTTTTTGACAGCCTCGGCAAAAGAACGTGCTAAACGTCGTTATGCAGATCTCATAGCCCAAGGTCAATCTGCTCCTGATCTCTCCACCCTTGAGCAAGAAATTACTGAACGTGATCGCAAGGACTCCACCAGAGAATTTTCACCCTTGGTTCAAGCGGAGGATGCAACTTTAGTGGATACCGATGGTCTATCTATAGAAGAAGTAGTCATTGCTATTGTAAATTTGTATGAAGCCAAGGTACAAAATCTATGAAGACATCATTTCAAGGAAAAGGTCGAATCAAAGGAAAAAAGGTAAAAGGAAAAACTAAGCAAAGATTTACCATTGGATCAATTGGTAAGTTATTTCTAGTTGTGTTGCCACTTTTTATAATCGCGACTAGCTCACTGCCTGCAACTCAAGCCCAAAATGCAAATACAGCTTTGACAATTCGGGCGGATGTGCAGGAAGCAAATGCAAATACAGGTGTAGTCACTGCAACTGGTAACGTAAAAATGAGCTATCCCGCCCGACAAATCGATGCGATCGCCGAGCAAGCCCAGTATTTTTCTAAGGAACAGCGTGTAGTTTTAACGGGAAATGTGGTCGTTACCCAAGAAGGTGTTAATAGTATCAAAGCGCAAACAATTACCTATCTTGTCAGTGAGGGTAAGTTTGTTGCCTCGCCACCTGACAATCAACAGGTAGAGACGATTTACGTGGTTCCAGACCGCGAAGCAATCAATACTCCTGTAACTTCGGCTTCACCAGTAAATCAAATTAAACCTGCATTTAAAAAACAACAGGTTAGCTCACCCAGCTTAGAAAATAATTCTGGTCAATCTAAGCCATAGATGCCAAATAGCTGACAAAAACAGCTTGGCGATCGCCAAACTTAGTGTTAAGTTCCAGTCCTCTCAAAACCCAAAAACAATTGAATAATGATATTGAGTAATGCAAATCACCCTTGACAACGTTAGTAAAAATTACAACGGTAGACAAGTTGTTCAGCAAGTGAGCCTTACCGTAAAACAAGGGGAAATTGTCGGTTTACTAGGTCCTAATGGTGCTGGCAAGACTACCTCGTTTTATATGGCTACGGGTTTGGTACAGCCTGATAGTGGTAGTGTCTGGTTAGACAAACAAGATATTACTCGTTGGCCAATTCACCAACGTGCGCGGATGGGGATGGCATATCTCGCGCAGGAAGCCACTATTTTTCGACAGTTATCGGTACGAGATAATATCTTATTAGTGATGCAGCAAACTAACGTACCACCAAAAAAGCAGGTTCATCGCCTCCGCACTTTGTTAGAGGAATTTCGGTTGACGAAAATTGCGGATACAATGGGTATCCAAGTCTCAGGGGGAGAGCGTCGTCGCACCGAAATTGCCAGAGCTTTGGCGGTTGGGGAAGAGGGACCTAAATTTATTTTGTTGGATGAACCCTTTGCAGGAATCGATCCGATCGCTGTGAGTGAAATTCAGACGATTATCAGTAACCTGCGCGATCGTAATATGGGGGTTTTGATCACCGACCATAATGTTCGCGAAACACTGTCAATTACTGACCGAGCCTATATCATGCGTGATGGTGAAGTATTTGCTGATGGCTCTAGCCGAGAATTAGCTAACGATCCTGATGTTCGCAAGTACTATCTCGGTGAAAAATTTCATTTTTAGTATTTTTTTATTCCATTCCATTTAGGTAAGGAAAAAAAATAATCGACCCAAAAACCTGTAATCTCGAATAGAGTCATAATTCAGAAATGGCAACCTTACAAACGACGCATCCGAGGAAAAAAGCTACAAAAGTGTCGCAGGGATGGCTACCAAAACTATCGATCATGGATCGCTATTTATTCACACAAATGCTAACCCCTTTTTTATTCGGGGTAGGAGCATTTTCATCAGTGATTTTAGCGATCGGATCACTATTTGAACTAATCCGTCTCATTACAGATTCAGGATTAAGTATCTGGACAGCACTTCAGATTTTTGGTTATCAAATTCCTGGATTTATGGTCTACTCATTCCCGATGTCGATGCTACTTGCAACATTGCTTTCCTATAGCCGTATGTCTGGGGATGGTGAGACTACAGCTTTACGCAGTTGTGGGGTGAGTGCGTACCGATTGGTTTTACCTGCATTGGTACTAAGCCTCTTTGTCACAGGGATGACCTACGTGTTTAATGAGGCGATCGTCCCTGCGGCAAACTGGCAATCACGCAGTACATTACGAGCAGCTCTCAATCAAGAAAATCTCCAATTTAAAAAACAAGATATTGTCTATCAGCAATATGGTGATATACCACAAGAAGATGGCACAACTAGGCAAGGCTTAGTGCGTAGCTTTTATGCTCGTAGCTTTGATGGCAAGGAAATGCGTGGGTTAACCGTCTTAGACTTTTCCCAAGGACAGATCCAGCAAATTTTGTCGGCAGAGTCCGCAGTGTGGTTGCCCGAACAAAATGTGTGGAAATTTAGCAAAGGTACAACCTATCTCGTTGGAGCGGACGGTAATTATCGCAGTATTCTCCGCTTTGATGATCAAAATCTCAAGTTACCCCGTGCACCCCTAGACTTGGCGCAAGAACAGCGTAGTGCTGAAGAGATGAATATCGAGGATATTCGACGCAATATTGAACTACTGAGACAATCTGGCAATACAAAGGAGATCCGCAAGTTAGAGGTCAGACTCGAGCAAAAATATGCACTTCCCTTTATCTGTGTCGTATTTGCGATCGTTGGAGCATCCCTAGGAATGCGCCCACAAAGAACTGGTGCAGCGATCGGGTTTGGCTTAAGCGTATTAATTATTTTTGGCTATTATTTACTGCTGTTTATCTGCGGTGCGCTTGGACAGGTGGAGTTTCTCTCGCCAATTGCTGCTGCATGGATGCCAAATCTAATTGGGATTACGGCTGGATTTATCATTTTGACCCGCGTGACTTAGTTTTTTTTATTCACTTTTTAATTCACAAAGTGGTATCCCCATTTTGTGAATTAGGATCAGATTGGATTTGTTGATACAGATCGCTAATTCCTAGTTCGACATTGACGGATTTCAGGAATAGCCGATCACCGATGCCATACTCAAAAAATACCTATTGCCCCTGCTCATTGCGCTGAAATACTTCCACAATTGGCTGCTCGACTTGCACCAAGACATATTCTTGCAAGGTCTCGAAATTGCGATATTGTGAAAACCTAAATCCGCGATCGAAGGCTTCGGTTGATGGGGAGATCACTTCGATAATCAAGCAAGGAAAACTGACTAATTGGGCATCGTGGCGATCACGTTCATCGCAAGTAACTAACGTCAGTTCGGTTTAAGCTGGCAAATTTTCAAAGTCTAAAAGTAAAAGCCTTGCTAAGCAAGGCTTTTACTTTTAGGCTTTGAGAGAGGGTTTGCGTAGCAAACCCTCTCTCAAAGCCTGTTTCAAATTATCCCGAACTTGCGTTAACTATTACATCAGGATAAAAATATTTGTCTCTTGGCTGTACCTGCATCTTAACATCAGCAATGTAAACTTCGCAGGAGCGATCAGCTAGTGCATTATCTAAGATTTTAGAAAAATTGAGTGAGACGTGATTATGGTTACGGCTACTGTCTGCCATAGCGATAACTTCACCATCGCAAAATTCATGGCGCATTTCTTGGGTTGATTCCCAAGCGAGATATTCTTCATAGCTCACTAATAGGCGATCGGGTGAAGCAACCATAAGTCAAAGAGTCTATACAAATTAACCTCTAGATCAATTTTAGTCCTATTCCACAAACCTTAGTACAGGACAAAAAGTTGCAAAAGTAGACAGGAAGGGACTTTATAGAAGATAACTACACCATTCATCAAACCCCTATGGAAGAGATTAACCTATTTCGCGAAAAGTTGCAGCAACTTCTGCAATGGAATGGAGCAAGACTAGCTTTTGTTCGATATTCTTAATTGCGTTAATGCGAGTAAAGACAGTCAACCTAGCAGAAATCGCCACAGGATTTAGAGGTAAAGCCAAAGTCGAACCACAACTTTAAGCGGTTACAAAGATTTTTTCGATAGCTTGAAGTGGACCATGAAAGCAATGCTTTCATGGTCGTCAAAGTGATGAAAATACCTGAACCATGGTTAATTTCCTTCGACCGTACTGATTGGAAATTCGGTGAGACTGTGTTTAATGTGCTGACATTGGCTGTCGTACATCACGGAGTTGCATTCCCCTTGGTATCGATGATGCTGGACAAAAAAGGTAACTCCAACACCAAAGAGCTTTGTCAATTATGGAATCGTTTCTTAGAACTATTTGGAGATCGTAAAATCGACTTTTTGACCGCCGACCGAGAGTTTGTGGGTGAGGGATGATGGACTGAAACAACTACGCGCTGACATTTGTTCCCAAGATCTCCAAGTTGGTCAATCCAAAGTCCTCTCCAAACTGAGACTAGTTTGGAGACATTTGCTTTATATTGCGGCTATGCGTCTGGAGGATGGGGATTTATTAATTGTCCCTACTGCTCACGATCCTGATAAAGCTATTGCTGACTATGCCAAGTGTTGGGCTATTGAGACTCTGTTTCGTCTTGGTTTTGATTTCCTGCGTCATATCATCTTTGATCTTCATCTCAATTCCCAAGTTTTCTTTAACTCCATTAAATTTTTGTCCTGTACCTAGAGAAATTATAGATAATTTAAATAAAAACTACAGATTTAACTTCGCTCAGCTAGCTTACACTGAGGGCTGAGAGAAACAAAAATAAAAAGGATTGGCGATATGAAATACCGCCAATCCTAAATCATTAATCCAAAAAAGCCTAGAAATGCAAGGCTTTTGTCTATTTTTCTATACGCTAACTGGAGTAGAAATACTGCTGAAAGTCGTCACAGATGGTTTATTGAAAACTTGAGCTAAATGACGAGGAGCACGATCACACCAATTCTTCTTACCGTAAGCATAACCTGCAATCAGAGGTAGTGCCACAGTCGCTTCTGAGAACACCATCTGTTCTTGTACGATATCTACTTTGCCCCAAGAATGAGCTTCCTTCAAAGTAGAACCCGACAGAGCACCGTCACGCTCATCAGCAACGGTGATTTGCACAGCATACTTGTGCATAGCAGCATCAAAACCGAGCAATTCCGCCGCAACGACAGTATCTTGTGCGAAATTCTTCGGTACACCACCACCAATCATAAATAGACCAGTATGAGGGCTTGCCAGCTTGCACTGAGTCAATTCACGGAAATCCTTTACAGAGTCAATACTGACATGCTCTTCGGGAGAGTTCCACTGATGATGCACTAAACCAAAACCTGCGGAACAATCACTGAAAGCAGGAACAAAGATTGGAACTTGATGCTCATAGGCTGCCAAAACAACGGAGTGGCGATTTTTGGCATTCTTATCTAAATATGCACCCATTTCATGGATGAATTCACGAGAAGAGTATGCCCGAGGAGGAAGAGAATTCGCAATTTCGGCGATCGTCATGTCGCAAACTCGCAGTTCGTCTTCGTCGATGTAGGTGTCATAGATGCGATCAATTGCATTTTCACGTAATACCGCGTCATCAGCAAAGATATCACCCACATAGTGACGGAAGCCAAGAGCCTCAAAGAAGTCTTGATCGACGATGTTTGCACCTGTAGAGACAATCATGTCTACCATGTTATTGACAATCAAATCGTAGACAATTCCTTTTAGACCAGCACTAAATAAAGAACCTGCTAAACATAGGATGATTGCACAATCCTTATCTTGGATCATATTGTCGTAAATACGAGCCGCACGTCCAAGATTACGTCCTTGAAAAGCTGTATTTGCCATTGCATCAACCAATCCCACAACATCAAATGTCTTGATGTCAATATGTTCAACAGTCTGTTTAAGTAGTTCGCGTTTCATGGTTCTCTATAAGTCCTAGATGTTTGTGTGTTAGTAGATGTATGCAAATGTATGCAATAAAAATTGAGCAAGCTTCAAAAACTGAACAAGCAAAATCGAACATCGTAGAACCTAAACTTTTTGATCTGTCACAATTTAAACATTGACAGTCTGGTATGTTAGTCAAAACACCAATTACTGCCAAGCTAAAAAACGAACATGGAATAATCTCTGCTCTAACGGTTCTTAATGCTAAATATTCAGTTTTGAAAATATTTATTCTTCTCATTTACGAGAAGTGACCGACCTAGGCTGTCAACAGTGGTTACAACCCTAATAGTTAGGAGGTCGATCAGAACATACTGGGACCTTCACAGGCATCATCCCAAGAAAGCGTAGGGTCAGATTCACGTCTGTCGCCTAGTTTTTCGTTGAGAAGCCAATCACATCCAAGCAATAAAACCAGCTTTTTCAATTTGTATATAACTGAGAATAACAAGTCCTTATATACAATAGCACTTTTTTTAATAAACACAAGCAAAATGGCGCTAGAGGATTTACATACTAATGCGTTTAATTGTGTATTAGGAGACTTGTAGAGACCTAAAGCTCCTTATTCGAAACAAGCAAAGACGTATTTCATACAGGGACGATCATGATGACAGCTCAGTATCAGGCGGCTCTACACTCCTATGCAGAGGGGCAGTATGAAGAGGCAATGCAGCAGTTCTCAGAATTGTTGTATGAAGATCCTCGCAATCCCAAACTGCATATTTGGTTAGGCGCAACCTTTCGTAAAGCAGGTAAAATTGAGTACGCTAAGGTGCAATACCAAAAGGTATTAACCCTTACGGATGATCCTGATTTGCTTGATCTAGCTAATACTTCCCTTGCTCAAATTCAAAATAAGTTAGCGCTTAGCGCTCAAAAGGCTGAATCTATAAAGTCTGCCTCAAAAGATCCTGATAGCTCCCATAAATTACATGAGCCATCTTCGCAACAAAAAATTCCCCAAGTTATGTACCCTCAAGTTAATGCAATCTTGGGGACAAGTCGTCTGGCAGATAATGGAATCGCATCTAATTCTGATTTAGCTGAGAGCAGTGAGGATCAAACTCTTCTATTAGATTCTAATGGGAACGTTCCGAATAATGTCAGCGTATCTAAGCCACAAAATGCCATCAAAATTAGCAATGGAGTAGTGCCACCACCACCTGTGATCGCCTCTCTATTGAATAAACAGCAACAAGTCATCATGCCTGAAGAGCATTCCAGTGAGACATTGATTTTCAGTGACAAGACAATGGAATGGTCTACTAATCCTCTCGCACCATCATCAGTTTTGCAGGACACGATCGCTACTCTCCAAAATAATAAGTCCCAAGATGGAAAGACTGGGAAGAACAAAAAGATAAAAAATCAAGTTAAATTTCCACCTTTAGAATCTGAAGCATTCATAGCTGCTAATGAACAAAGGAATCCTGAGGAGATTGTGAGCAATAAGTCTGCTAACTCCTCAGCTTCAGCGTTCGCTATAGAAGATATGCTGAAATTTTCTCTAAAGTTTTCTACAGTAGGTCAAAAAATCACTTTATGGGGCGCTTTAGTTGCTACTATTCCTGCGTTAATTTTAGGGGGAACAGCATACAAAGTTGGGGATAGTCTACTATTAGCAAAGGTCAAACAGGCACAACAGTCGGAAGCGATCACACTTGCGAAAATAACTGAAAATTTCTTGCACAAACAAGCTAGTGATGTCGGAGTACTCAAGACATTGTTGGTATCAGCAGAGGTAGGGCAAAATACTCTACAAGATTTGCCTATTACTCCGAATCTATCAGAACCGAATAGGACGCTGAAGCTATTAGCCTCCTTGCCGATCAACCAACAGCGTCAATACAAGCAACTCCTAACTAATCGCCTAAATCTCTATAGTCAAGCCTATCCCCAGTATACGAGCATTGCGATATTTAGCACCAATGGAGAACTGTTGGCTCAGTCCAATAAATCTAAAATACTCCAAACAATTAATCCTAATCTTCTCAATAAAGCGACGACATCTGACAACGTTTTAATTAGCGATCCTGTAGCTGTAAAAGATGGCGCTTCTTTGTATGCAGTGACATCTCTTAAGAGTTCAGTTTCTCAAAAGATAGGCTTGATTTTACAGGTTGAAATTCCTATAAAATCCTTGGTAAGTGAATTAAGCAGCAATAAATATAGTAATGGAAAGAGCAATTTCTATTTAATTGACAATTCGAACAAATATATTGCCAGTTCTCAAACTGTGACGCTTGGTGAGGATGCATTAACAGATTTTGCTATACTTCCAAGCTTACGTTCATTGGTATCTAATGATCTTCCCGAAATTGTGAAAGGCGATCGCAATCCCCTAATTCTTGCCTATGCCACTGTGTCAAATATGCAAAGCTATGGAATGGCTTGGGATATAGTCACCACTATCGATAAATCCACAGCCATCTCAGGTCATCAAAATCTATTGCTGGTAATCGGCATTGGCATCGCCACGACACCTTTGCTGGTAGCCACAATTTCCTATGCTCTATCACGTCGATTAAGTAACAAACTCAAGGATATTCGCACAGCCTTAAGAGATCTCAGTCAAGGCAATACTCATACTAGTTTGAGGAGCCTCAGTGTAGAAGGTAATGATGAATTAGCCGATATTTCCTTAAGCATCAATAACATGTCTGGGCAGTTCCAAGTAATGATGCAAAAGCAAGAGCAGGAAAGAAAAAGGCTCCAATCGCAAGTAGTTAAAATGTTCAAAGTTTTATCTAAGCTTGCAAGAGAAGAAAAGCAAGAAATTAAAGATGACGATATATCCGATCTAAATATCATGAAATTAGGTAAAAAAATTCGGCAGGAAATGGTACAACGTAATGCCGAGGTTGCGAACTTTCGTCAACAGAAAGCTGATCTACAGGCGCAACTAGTGCAAATGCTAAAAGATGTTCAGGCTTTAGCTGATGGTGATTTGACTGTTTCGACCAAATCCATTGATGGTAACCTCAATAATGTACCTACTTTCTTTGATGATGTCATCCGTGGATTGCTAAATATTGTTATGCAAGTTAAATCCTCTGCTAGTCAAGTTAATTTATCACTTGGGCAAAATGAACAGGCGATCGCCAGTCTCACAAGTGTTTCTCAGAGACAGATCGATACGGTGACGAGATCGCTAAATACAGTGCAAATGGCAAAGATATCAGCTAACTCCATCACAACCATCAGCCAGAATGTACTGAAATCGTCACAAATATTTGCAGAAAAGCTTTCTGAAAGCGATCGCTCTATTGATGCGGTGATGACAAAAGTCGGCGAATTGCAAGGTACTGTTGTCAACACTGCCAAGCGGGTCAAGCATTTAGGTGAAGTTTCACAAAAGATTGCCAAAGCAATCTCTGCAATTAATGAAATAGCGATTAAGACTAATTTTCTGGCGATTAATGCATCTCTTGAATCCTCTCGTTCTGGAGACATGGGTAATGGATTTGCGATAGTTGCAGAAGAGGTAGGGGAATTAGCAGCACGTTCTGTAGCAGCTACCAAAGAAGTCGAAGGTTTACTAAGTAGTATTCAAATTGAGACCAGTGCTGTCATGACAGCAGTTGCTTCTGGTAGCAGTCAAGCTGCCGAGAGCGTCCAATTGGCGACCTCAGCAAAAGATAGCCTGTTGCAAATCTCTCATATTTCCCAGCAGATTGAGGAGTTAGCATCGTCAATTTCCGATGCTACAATTTCACAAGTACAAACATCTGAAGGTGTTGCCAACTTAATGAAGGATATCTCTCACATTGCCAAAAGGAATCTAGCTGCTTCTTTGGAAGTATCGAAGTTCTTTAAGACAACCAAAGGATGTTCTGGAGACTTACTACAAGCTTTGACTAAATTTAAGACTTGATAAATTATTAAAGCTAGACATCGACATCAAGCATCAAGAGAAAAAGTTCAATAGAGCTAAATATAACGACTCCTGAAATGATTGAAAAAGTATCACAACAAAACAAGCAAATCTTTTCTAAAGAAGCCCAACTTTATACTAGTGATCTAGAAAAGCAAATTTTAGAACTAGATCCTAGACTGTCAAATTTTAATCAGCAGATTGGGCAAGTATGTAAAACATATAGATTGCTTAGTGACTCTGCTAGGAAGGCAAATTTTTATAGACAAAGCCCTGTTTTTACAAGTGTCACCAATCACTTTGATGATGTGATTAAGGTGTTAGATGCTCGACCAGATTTAATTAACCAGACTCTTAAAGAATTGCTGATTGAAGTAATCACTTTACTGCGCCAAATCATTAATGAATATTGCTTCGAGACAGAATCTAATCCTAACTGGATTGACTTACAAAACAATTTGTTTACACAAATAAATGCTAGTTTAGCTACTAAAATGCAGGGATTCGACGACCATACAAGTTCTATAATTTCTAATCAATATAATAGTAACGAGATTAATGAACAAAATATTGATTCGCTAAACTTACCATATAATTTAAATGATGCCTTCGATGATTTACATTCACTTGATGTAAAAGATAGCAAAATCAAAAGATTTGATGATTTTCTTTCTTTCAATCAAATAGATCAAACAGAGAGTACGGATACATTCTTTTCGTTACAATTAGGAGATTTAGATAAGCTGCGACAAGATTTAGATGAATCTCGGATGGAGATATTTCAGTCATCTTTAGAACTTAAACATGACTTATCTCAAGTTGCTAGTGATGAAATCACACATATTGAATTCAATCAGGAAGTATCAGCAATATCCGAAGATTTTGACACTCATTTTGACAATCTAATTAATTTAAGAAGTCAAAGATTACCAATGCCAGAATTACTTAAGGATATTTTTCCATTAACTAATACCAATGACCTATTGGAAAATGAAGATGAGACTGCACTACAGATAGGTAACATGGAAAATGGAGAAAGTGACTTAGATACTCATTTTGACAATCTAATTAATTTAAGAAGTCAAAGATTACCAATGCCAGAATTACTTAAGAATATTTTTCCATTAACTAATACCAATGACCTATTAGAAAATGAAGATGAGACTACACTACAGGAGGGGAATCGGGGAAGTGCGGAAGAAGAATTAGATAATCATTGGCATCAGTTTGAAGAATCGCAGTCTTTGAAAGAGTTAAACACTCATAATGAGGATCTTCTAGAAAATCACGACGAATCTGCAAAAATATCAAGTCAAACTTTTTCCTTATCTGATGATAATCGCGACCTTATTGATGACATAGATGACGATATCGCTGATAGTTTTTTTGAAAGATTTCCATTAGATGATGACGAAGTTGCATTTTGGAATTCTTTAGAGTCTATGAATCCTTTAGATTTTCTAGAAAATCCACAGCAAGTAGAAAAATCAGAAAAATTAGAAGATCAGTCTCAAAATCAGATTAGTAGTTTAGTAGATTCGTCACAAGTAGAGAGTGGCTTACTCTGGCAAGATATACTTAAATCTCAGGATTTTTCTAGCTCAGATGTGGATACTACCATAGAAGAATCTCCAATTTATCAGAAAAGATCTATCCCTAGTACTGCTGATTCGGCTTTAGTAGATAGTCATTATCAAGAAATTGAATTTCCAGCATTGAATGGTTATACGGCTATTGATAATTATCTTGGGGATATTTCACCTTTATCTCTAAAGATGACAACAGATCTCAAGATAGATTTACATGCCAATGAAGATTCAGGAATTATTAAGCAATTAGATACGCATCTAACAAACACTGATAATCATGAGGCTAATATTCGGGTTCCTATTAATTTTTTAGAGCATTGGGAAGATTTATCCGAGGAATTGTTGGTAAGGAAGACAAATCTAGATGTTTATTTAAGTGAAATACTTGCTTTATCTCACAAAGCACAAAAACAATTGCAAGTGTTTGATCCACAAGTTGATGACAATCAAAATGCGTTCGTCACTTTACAAAATACATTAAAACTGATTACTTGCCTCCTTGAGCATACTGAAAAACAATCCTATGCAATGAGTCATGATGTTTGTAATTTAAGAAAAAACTTTCGTCAAGCTCTTAAATTCCCAATATCTAGTTTGGTTAGCAAGTTTCCAAGGATCTTACATGAGTTGTCCTTAGAGCATGGGAAGCAAGTTGAATTAATTGTCCAAGGCTCTGGAATTGGGATAGAGCGAGAAATTGCAGTTCTAGTAGGTGACACTCTTGAAATATTACTTCGGAATGCTTTTGAGTATAGTATAGAGACGACCAGTGAGCGTCATCAAGTAGGCAAAACATTACAAGGCAAAATTGAAATTAACGCCACTCAAACCGATGATCAAACAATTATTAAAATAAGTGATGATGGGCGAGGCTTTGATAATCAGGCGAGTAATATTTTTCATTCAGAAACTATTATGAATTTAAGCAATATCCGCAAGAGTTTGTGGGATATTGGAGGAAGTATTTCCATTAAATCACATTCAGGTCAAGGTAATCAAGTAACTGTAACTTTGCCAATTACGGTTTCCTTACTTAGTGTATTACTAATTGAAATTGATCAAATGTGTTTAGCGATCGCCAGTAAATGCATTCGTGAAGTTGTTCACATAAGTGAAGAAGAAACTAATATAAATGAAGAGCAACAGACTCTAGTATGGAATAATCATGTTGTGCCAATTGTTCGCCTCAATTCTCTTCTCAAGATCAATTGTCAACGTAATTCCTATCAAAAGAATGTACCATTTAGTACTAATCAAATATTGAGCCACAGACCTGCGATCGCTCTCCCTTCATACCTAATTATTCAGCACGATCATAATTTGTTTGCACTGAAAACCGATGGTTGTTGGTATGAACAGGAAGCGACATTTCATCAAATTAAAGGAGATATTGCCCTGCCAACGCTCTTTAGTGGAGCCGTAGTTCTATGGAATAGTCAGGCTGTAGCTTTAATTAATCAGGCTGAATTAGTTAATCAATGCTTGCCATCACACCCTAATTTCAATGTATTTGACTTACAATCAGCCCATACTAGTTTTCCAGATTTACAGGACAATTCCCCTCAGCAAAATAATTTGAAAAGTTTATCGGATTTCTTCACCTTTAATGATCAATCTAACGATTCTGATATATCAGAATTTTTAAAGAACCCTGTACTTCCTTTTAGCCAAACCCCTGAGCCAGAAAATCTCGAAAGCTCTGGCATTTTTATGAGTGATTTACCTGATGGTCAGAAAAGATTGTCTATCCAGCCGAAGGTACTGATAGTTGAGTCCTCAGCTAATGTGAGCCGCTATCTTGCCATGACCTTAGCCAAATCAGGTTTTCTCACTGAGCAGGTACATGACGGTAAAGCTGCAAACGCCTTTCTCAAAGAGCGACTCAAAGACAAACTAGATATTGATATTGTGATTACAGATTTGGAGATGCCTCAAATGGATGGGTTTAAGCTCATATCTAGCATTCGTTCTGATGCAGAATTGCATAATTTGCCGATTGTAGTACTCACAGCTCGTAATAATGAAAATGATCAAAAGCTCGCCTTAGAACTTGGTGCTAATGCTTATTTTAGTAAGCCATATCGGGAGCAAGAATTAATTAAAACATTACAAGAGATCATTTCTAGGTAACGCGAGTTCAGGATACAACTCTTGGCTCTGAACTTAAAACCCAGAAAATTTTTTGAAAGCATCCTGAATCATCATTTTTTTGAATTTTCTGTACTACCAAAATCTCAACACACTTTCATTTAAAACATGCTTTGAGAGAGGTTTTACCATGCAAAAACTCTCTCAGATAATTAAAAGCCCTATTTAGCAAAGCTTTTAACTATCTGGGATTATAAAATTTTCAAACTTAACCCGCGAACTGGCTCAAGCAGTCATCAAATAATCCCCTATCTAGGAATAAGTATTTTTACTCATGAGTTTGAAGTGGACAGATTTGTGTAAAATTATTAAAACTTTGTAAAAAAAGCAACTTTATATACTCAAAACTTAAATTTTTATGGCAAAAAAGAATCTAGCAAACTTGACTGCGGCTGATCTATCTGGCAAAAAAGTATTAGTCAGAGTCGATTTCAACGTTCCTCAGGATGAAACTGGCAAAATTACAGATGATACTCGTATTCGCGCAGCTTTGCCAACAATTAATTATTTAACCGATGCTGGGGCTCGCGTAATTCTCACCAGTCATTTCGGTAGACCCAAAGGTGTTACCGAAGGGCTTCGTTTAAATTCTGTTGCTGTGCGTTTGTCAGAATTGATCGGTAAGCCTGTAGTCAAAACCGATGATTCTATCGGTGATGAGGTTGCAGCTCAAGTTAATGCCCTCAAAAATGGTGATGTAGCTTTGCTAGAAAATGTTCGCTTCTATCCTGAAGAAGAAAAGAACGATCCTGAATTTGCTAAAAAGTTGGCTTCCTTGGCTGATATCTATGTAAATGATGCTTTTGGAACTGCTCACCGAGCCCATGCTTCAACTGAAGGCGTAACCAAGTATATCAGCACATCAGTTGCAGGCTTCTTGCTCGACAAGGAATTGCAATACCTCAGTGGCGCGATCGACAATCCTCAGCGCCCTCTCGCCGCGATCGTTGGTGGTTCCAAAGTTTCCAGCAAGATCGGCGTTATCGAAACCTTACTTGATAAGGTCGATGTACTTCTAATCGGTGGCGGCATGATCTTCACTTTCTACAAGGCTCGTGGATTAAGCGTTGGTAAGTCCCTCGTTGAAGAAGATAAGCTCGATCTCGCTCGCGCTCTCGAAAAGAAAGCCGCAGAACGTGGTGTAAAGTTCTTGCTACCTACCGATGTAGTAGTTGCCGACAACTTCAAACCAGATGCTAATTCTCAAACCGTTAGCATTAACGCTATTCCCGATGGTTGGATGGGCTTGGATATTGGACCTGACTCCGTTAAGGTATTCCAAGAAGCGCTTGCAGATTGCAAATCCGTAATATGGAATGGTCCTATGGGTGTATTTGAATTTGATAAGTTTGCTGTTGGTACGGAAGCGATCGCCCACACCCTTGCTGACTTGACTGGCAAAGGCACAATCACGATCATCGGTGGTGGTGACTCTGTAGCCGCAGTTGAGAAGGTTGGCGTTGCTGAAAAGATGAGCCACATCTCTACTGGTGGTGGTGCAAGCTTAGAATTGCTCGAAGGCAAAATCCTCCCTGGTATTGCTGCTTTGAACGAAGCTTAAATAACAAACATAGGACTTACGCATTGGGTAGATGTGGTGCGGGCGAAGCCCGCACCACATCTACCTCAAGCCTAATAAATTCGTTCGGTTTGCGTAAGTCCTAAACCATCAACAAGGGGCGCTTTGCGCCCCTTGTTGATGTAACAGAAATTATCAATATTTAGTCTTGTGCCGTCTGTGAAATTGCTAGTTCTTAAACTAGGAACCAGTACCACCATCACTAGGATCGAGGTAGGGCTTTAGATACAATCCATTACCTTTAACGAGTGGACGACCAACTACCCCACGAGGTAAGTTACTAGGGACTATCCCAATAAACCCTCCTGGTCCTCCAACTTTACCGAAACCAGATAGGGTAAGCGTTCCACTACGAGCACTGTAAGTATTTACAGCAGTGGTGGCTTGCCCACTATCAGCAGTGATGAGATTACCAAAGACCTTATCGCGAGTAGCGATCGGGTCTTGACCATTGGGCACTGTTAAGACAATGCGACAAGCAGGATTTTTATCAGTTGTGGCACAAATGATGTTGTAGCCATTTTCAGTACCAGTTCGCATTTCTAGCAAACCATCGGGACGATAGGACTCAAGGCGGCGACTAATTTCATTACAACGACGCTCAGGCGACCAGCTATCTCCCATTGCGCTAGGTACGGCCCAAGGAAAATATTTTTGTGGTTGGCTTTTAGGTTGGTAGACAACGATATATTTTCCATCGCGCATTTGACAGCTAAATCTAGCGTTTTTGTTGTCGCTAGGATTTGCTACTTTATCGCTGGGTTTATCTGATGGGAGTTTTGACGCGGGTAGATTACTGGGTGCAGGCGAAGTAGTCTTACTAGGCTTAGTTTCTATAGGGATAATTTGGGCAGAACTGGGTAACGCGCCCCAAGGTAAAGTTAGGGCGATCGCGACGAATAAGCCGCCAACAGGTCGCAATTTTGATGATTTATCAAGATGGTAATTCATAGGATTAGTGTGTGTAAGGAGTGGTGATGGTTGACACTCCCCGCACTGAAGTGACGGGGATTCCTGATTCAGCGAGACAACTTGCCAGATAGACTTGCATCTAATTGGCAGAGGTCGAACTCTCCACAGGCGTGAATTTGGGTATGCCCTACCCTATTTAGACCAATAGCTAAGATATTCAGAGCCGCATTGTGGTCACGGTCTAATACAGTGCCACAAGGCCCACAGTGATGAGTACGCTGACTCAATGTTTTGACAACTTGCTTACCGCAGTTTGAGCAGTTTTGGCTTGTATATTGGGGCGGTACAGCCACAGTAACCTTGCCAAATACCTTGCCAAAATACTCAACCCATTGGCAAAACATTGACCAGCTTGCATCACTGATCGACTTAGCTAATTTGTGGTTTTTAACCATATTTCGCACTTGCAAATCTTCATAAGCAATCAGGTCGTTAGACTGAACTACGCACCTTGCAGTCTTAACCGCAAAGTCTTTACGCTGCCTACTTACTTGCAAATGCTTTTTAGCTAATCGTTTAATTGCTTTACGGCGATTAGCAGATCCCTTTTTACGCTTAGAAACCTTGCGCTGCAATTTTTTGAGTTGACGCTCTGACTTTCTAAGATATCTAGGATTCTCAACTACTTCGCCTTTTGAGTCAGTGTAGAAGTGATTAAGTCCAACATCCAATCCGATTGTGGTTTGAGTCGG
>Ga0209990_10001451_pt1 | contig 19986 bp, 12 predicted proteins | sample NOAtaG_6_FD_187304 | JGI IMG/M metagenome (GOLD analysis project Ga0209990, IMG submission 187304) | Freshwater lake microbial communities from Lake Erie, under a cyanobacterial bloom - NOAA_Erie_Diel5S_2200h metaG (SPAdes) (version 2) | ecosystem: Environmental > Aquatic > Freshwater > Lake ...
GTCAGGCCGTGTTCATGAATGGTCTGGGCCAGTGTGAACAGCAGTCCCTGGGTGTCGGTGGCGAAGACGTCGACCACGGTGTACTGCTGCGAGCAGTCGTTGTCGACGATAACTTTGGGTACCTGGCGAGTGATGACGGCACGCTGTCCAAGCAACCGAATCAGGGTGCTGCGGCGGAAGATGGATTCCGGTTTTTTGCGTCCCGTCAGGACGTCTCCGATGACAACCGCCACATCCTCGATTCGCGAATGCGGAACTCCGCCGCTGAAATTCCGATCCTGGACTCGAAACAGCGAGATAACGAAGCCGCGTTTGCTGGTACAGACGAGGGCATCCTTGATGTCCATGCCCATCGCTGAAAGAATGCCGGCGACAAAGTGAAAACTGGCTGCCGCGAATTGTTCCGGCGCATAGACGCGGTAACTGACAATCTCGAGCTCCGGGTCATACTCACCCTCAATCTTGACGTCGCGTCCATCGAGCAGCTGGATGACAGTCAGATCACGAGCGATGCGTTCGGGCTGCTGGTTCATCAGATACAGTGGCGGCAGGGAATCCAGTTCGGCATCGGCCCACTGCCCCCACTCCTCGGCCGTCTTCACAACCTGTCCGGGCGAGGGCAGGAAGGACTGTCGCACTGCGGCTCGGATCTTCTGGATGCGTTCCCTCTCGAGGTGATTATAGGGGCGTCCGCTGAGTATGAGGCTGGCGCGGTTGTAGAGATCGGCCAGCAGGTCTCCCTTCCAGTCCGTCCAGACTTCCGGCCCCACGGCTCGAATGTCGGCCACGGTCAGGCAGTACAGCATGCGCAGGAGTTCCGGAGCACCCACCAGTCTGGCAAAATCCAGCAGAACAACTCGGTCTGTGATATCCCGCCGGAGCGCCAGATCGGGCATGATCAGGTGATATCGGACGAGAAACATGAGCATGCTGCGTTTGTTGGCCGCCAGCTGCAGTCTTTCTGCGACCGTTTCCGCCAGTCGCTCACCAATGATGCTGTGGTCACCAGCCCGCCCCTTGCCGATGTCATGCATCAGGAGTGCGAGGTGCAGCGTTGCGCGATGTCGAATTTCCTGATACGCGGATCCTACCGCTGTTTTTTCAGTGGCGAACTTAGCGACTTCGTCGATGGTTTTGAGCGTGTGTTCATCGACTGTGAAGCTGTGGTAATGGTTGAACTGCATCAGATTGCGAATTTCGCGAAATGGCGGGATCAGCCAGTCCAGAAAGCGAGTTTCGGCCATTGTGCGCAGCGTCGCCGGCAGGCCGCTCACATCCCGCAGCAGTTCACGAAACTGCTCACTTTGATCGTAGTCCGGCTCCTCCGGCAGATGTTCGACGGCTGCGGCAATACTGCGAATCACTTCCGGAGCCAGCCTGGCTTGATTCGCAGCCGCCTCGCTGAACACCGTCAGAATGACCGTTGGGTTTTGCAGTGACTTCAACTGTGACTCGTTCAGGTGCAGAACCCCGTCCAGCAACTGATAACCGTGTCTGCTGAGCACCGGCATGAAACGATTTCGCAGTCTTTGCAGCAGCGTCAGGGGGCGGGGCACATCAGCCACTCGCCGGGCAATCGCAGCCACTCGCGACGTATGCCCGAAGTACTGCTGCATGAAGACTTCCACGGGGCGGGACGGATCCGTGCCCGCAATCTGTCGCTGTTCAGAAATCTTCAACTGCAGTTCCCGAATCAGCACATCCTGCTTCAGGTTCTGCAGGAGGTGCAGGTCCAGTCTGAGCAGAGTGAGGAACTGGTCGGCCTGTCGCAGTTCCTGCAGTTCGCTTTCCGAGATGTCACCGGCCTGCTGCAACGCTTCGGGTTCAGGTGAACCGTACCGCAGGAACGCCACCCAGCGGAGCAGCTGGATGTCGCGTAATCCTCCCGGTGACCGCTTGACGTCGGGTTCGAGCTGATTGACGGAATTTCCGCGAGCAATCCATTCGGCGCGACGGGATTCCTGAAGCTGCAGGATCAGCCCACTGGCATCCGTGTGCATGACACGGCGGGAAATCTGCTGATTGAAGGTTCCGGAAAGAGCCACGGAACCGGCCAGCAGGCGAGGTTCCATGATGGATGTGGTGAACTGCACATCCTTCGCAGCATACTCACAGGCCTCGTCAATCGACTTCATCGTGCAGGCCGGCTGCACGCCGGCGTCCCACAGATCCCGGATGGCAACATCCACCAGCGGCTGCAGGCGGGACTGCTGTCGCGGATCACAGATGATCAGCAGGTCGATGTCGGAAAAAGGCGCCGGCCGACGGCGACCATTGCCCCCCACCGCCAGCAGCGACCATGATTCTGACAGACTGCCGGTAAACAGTTCGGCAGACTGCCGGAACGCATCACAGACGAATCCGTCAATCCGATCCGACAGCCAGTTGGTGCAGGCCAGCCCGGTGGTGTCGGCAAGTCTTTGCTGCCGCAGTTCACTGCGTATCGCAGCCACCTCGGCTTTACGCTGCTGAATCCGCTGCTGAATGCCGCCTGTGGGACTGGACACTGCAGAACCTCAACACTGATGATTCGAACATTCACATTTCACCGGCAGAATATTAGTGAAAATGGTGTTGAACCGCGAGTTCACATGCCGGCTGCGTCGGAATTCCGGTTCGTGCAGATCGTCGCAACTGCAAGTGTATCGTTAATATTATGTTCAGGCCCGGCAGAGGTGCTGGACCTGCACAACCCACCCCGGCGAAACTACGTCAGGTGCTGCAATTTCTGCAACATGACGGGGATTTGAAACTGCCGGGGAGCTGGAATGTCGGACTGGTATTACTCGCTGTTGGGCGAAGAATTCGGGCCGGTGACGGCCGACACAATTCACGAACTGCTGCAGGACGGAACACTTGACGCCAGCGATCCCGTCCGCAGCTCAGACTCCGAGAACTCCATCACGGTCGCCCAGTTTCTGCAGTTACACTCGCAGCCGGAAGCCGAGGATGCGACCGAGGCTGAGGAGGGCAGTGACCTGTTCTGGTTTCAGCTGGAGGGCATCACGCTGGGCCCGGTGGCCGGGCAGTCGCTGATTCGACTGGCGGAAATCGGCAGGATTTCACGGGACACGCTGATTCGTCGGGACAATGAATTTCTGTGGGAGCCGGCATCCGAATTTCACGAACTGTCGATTGTGTTCATGCTGGGTCAGTCGGACAGTTCGCCGAGCACGGGTACTGCCACGACAAAGGCATCAAGTCCGCAGCCGATTCCGGAAGAGGCACCAGCGCCGGTCAAACGCAGTACCGGAAATCCGACTCGCGGGACGACCACACCCGCGGCTGCCGGTCGCCAGCCTCGCAGCGGGGCAGGTGCCCGCAAGCTGGTCAACAGTCGTCGCAAGGCTGAGGCTGCGGCCAAAGCGGAAGCTGAAGATGCGATGCTGCAGGAGATCTTTGCAGAGCTGGAGCAGAAAAAAGCGGCAGGACGGTCCGAAACACCGCGAATAACGGAAGCCGCACCGTCAGCTGTTTCAGCACCATCGCCAGCGCCTGCAGCGACAGCAGCACCGGCGGCGACGTCTGTCAGTCCGATGTCAGATCCGCAGCGACAGGCTGCAGCAGCCCTCGCGGCAGCTCGAGCATCCACGGCGGCCGCATCAGCCAAACCGCCCAAACGCCGATCGTCGGGGGGTGGCTTCAGTATCCCCAATCCGTTTGCCGGTTTGTCGGAAATGCAGTTTGACGGGCCAGTGAAGTCGCTGATCGGAGTCGCTGTTGTGGCGCTGCTGTGGTTCGGCTGGGGACCGGTCATGAGCGTGCTGAACAGCAAGCAGGGCGAATACATAGCGCGAGTCGAGGAGACCATTCAGGAGATTGAGAAACTGAACCCCGCGACTCAACCGGATGTCTACACCAAACAGATGGAAAAGATCGCCAGGGAGTTTAACGGGTATTCCGTGGTGATGACTGCCGCTGCGTCGCAGCGGGAGTCTGCCAAGACCTGTCTGGCAGCCGTAAATCGGCTGGTGGAATTTGCCAGGACTGACCCGCTGAACGCCAGACTGCAGAAGAAACTGCTGGACGAAACGAAGAAGCTGGTGAAGGCATACCGGGGCTGATCAGGGTCTGCGGCGATTTCTCCCTTTGATCCCCGCCGCCTGCTGACCGCGCGGCCCGCGGGATGCCTGAGCCCCACGACCGGTTCCCTGAGCTCCGCGACCGGGGCCCTGAGCTCCGCGACCGGTTCCCTGAGCTCCGCGACCGGCTCCCTGAGCTCCGCGACCAGGGCCGGCGGAGCGTCGTCCGCGAGGCGGTTCGGCTGCCGCCGCACCACGGGATCTGCGCGTCCCCGACTGTTCGTCACCGGCCCCCCGACTGGTTCGAAAACCCGGGGCTGCGTGTTCCCGCGGAGGCCCGGTGCGACCTGCTGCCGTTGCTGGCTGTCCGCCCGGTGTCGTGCGACGCCGCTTGTTGCGAGTCTTTCCGGGACGGTAGCCGAAGCTGCCGCGACGGGGCTGAATTGCCAGTTCCCCGGTGGCCAGAAACCGCTTCAGATCGCGAATTTCATTCGCATGCAGCTCACGAAATCGCCCGTAGGGCAGCGATCCCAGCACAATGGGTCCGAAGGCAATACGCTCCAGCTCGATCACCTTGTGACCGACTCGAGCCAGCAACCGGCGAATTTCGCGATTGCGACCTTCCTGCAGTTCCAGCTCAAGCACAGTGCTGCGTCCCTGATGCTTGACGACTCGCACTCCGCGAAACCTGAAAAAACCCTCGGCAAAGTACATGCCTTCACGGAGCTGGGTGAGAACTTCCGGGGGAGGCCAGCCGGCAACGTGACAGCGGTATCGTCGGACAACTTCAAACCGCGGGTGTGCCAGTCGCTGAGCCAGATCGCCATCGTTGGTTACCAGCAGCAGTCCGGACGTATTTTCGTCCAGACGGCCCACGGTGAACAGTCTCTGGTCGGCCACCGGAATGAGATCGATCGCGCGCGGTCTTCCGTCGGGGTCACGGTTTGTGCAGAGGACTCCGCGGGGCTTGTGCAGGAGGAAGTAGCGGAAGCGGGGCAGCCGCAGCCGTTCAGCGTCCAGCCGCACATCACTGGTCTCGGCATGCACCGAGCGAGCCGGGTCCGTGACAACTTCGCCATCGACCGTGACGCGACCATCGCGAATGTACTGTTCACTGTTCCGTCGCGAATCCACACCGGACATCGCGAGAAACTTCTGCAGTCGCATGACAGCCGAATCTTCATCGGGATCGGTCCGGGCGGCGTCGGCGTCCGGTGCCGGAGCTGACGGTGCCATGCCGCGGGATTCCGGGACTCGCACCGGAGGAGGTCCGGCCGGTCGATCCGGTCGTCTGCGAGCACCCGGGGAAGGCTTGCGAGCACCCGGGGGTGCTGCGGGTGGGCGCCTGCTGCCACCCGCTTTGAATCTGCTGTTTTGTTTTTTCATTTTGGCTTCAGTTTTTTTCCGGACTGGTTCCGTAGAAGACCAGATTGACGATCTTCCACGAACCCTTTTGTTTCATCAGAGTGAAGTGGTCGTAGCCGTACTGCACTCGAGGCCCGGCTGTCAGTTTCCAGTACACCACCACGCGACACAGATCCGCTTCAAACTGGATGGAAGTCCGCACCGGGACTTCGACCGCCTTGAAGATGGCCAGTTTGTGATACGTGGTCTGCTGAGCAACGAACGGGCCTTTCATCTGGGTATTGATGCTGCCCGAACCGATTTCCTGAATGACGGCACCATCAGCGAAGCAGCTGCCGTAGTCCTGCATCCGCTGTTCGGACCACGACTTGAAGTATTCTTCAATCAGTTTTTCCACAGCAGCCTTTTCACCGCTGCTTTTTTTGCCATCGCCCGGGGATTGGCCGCGAATCACGGTGGCATCCGGCGACGACGATTTCTGGTCCGTACCACCGGCCTGCCTGATTTTCTGCCAGCCGTTCAGCACCTGCAGCACAAAGCTGTGGACATAATCGGCGTCGACCTTTTGCTGTCCGATGTTGGATCCCAGCGGCGGTACATGGCAGAAGGCGACATCCGGCGGCATTTTGGCGCGACGTCGGAGGAGTTCGAGGGTGAACAGGGTTTCTTCGCAGAGATACTGACCGGCGTTTTCGGAAATCTGAGTCTGAAAGCCGGCAGAGTTGAGGTGGTCGCACAAAGCCTGAAAGGGGAATGATGAGCGGTATTCGGTTGGACCATCACCGGCAATCAACGGCTGCGGCGGGGTCTGTCCCAGATTGTCCGGAATTGGTCCGCGCTGGTTCAGCGCTTTGGTTTCGATGGCGAATACCCCGGGGCGTCCCTGACCGAATGAGAACACGGCGACGGGATTGAGTCTGGCAATTTCCGGGGCGAGAGTCTGCTGTGGTGCGCCCCAGACGACCGGCAGCCGGACAGCGACAATCCGGTGCCCCTGCCACTGCGTATTGTGCAGTCTGGCGATGCCTTCCCACGAGGGGTTGGGAAGTTTTTTTTCGCCAAAGGGTTCGAAGCCAGTGAGCACAATGACGGAGGCGCCGACCACGGGGGCCGACGCAGACACCGTCTGCGGACCGCTGCCAACGCGACTTTCGTCGGTCAGCAGTGAACTGACGAGAAACAGCAGTGAGCAAAAGGTCAACATGGACGCCTCCTGCCGCGGATGATATCACGGGGCAGCCTGCAGGGACAGTCCCCGGGCGGCAGCAATCAGCACTGTTCCTGGTCAGGGCTGGTGCGGGGCATTACAATCGCGCGGGCTGCAGCGTCATCGCACGGCAATGACGGAGGCGAAATTGAAGCACTGAAACCAGGGAATTACCGCAGAAAATCCCGCATCCGTCAGGCGCTGCACGTGCCGCTGCAGGGGTTCAGGAATCAGCATATTCTCAATTGCCGAACGCTTCTGCGCGATTTCCAGGTCCGAATAACCATGCGCCCTTTTGAAGTCATGATGCAGCTTTGTCATCAGTTCCTGCTGCCGCGAATCCTCAAAGCAGATTTTCTCGGACAGCAGCAGGGCCCCGCCGGGCAGCATGCCAGCAGCAATACTTTTCAGGACATCGTCCCGTTCTGCGGGCGGAAGAAACTGCAGGGTCAGGTTGAGGACCACGAGCGAGGCGTTGGTAACCTGCACCTGCCGCAGGTCGGATTCCATGACGATCACCGGAGCTCCGGGTTCCCATGACGGCAGCAGCTGCTGCAGCCGCTGAATCATGGCTGCAGAATTGTCCACCGCATGAACGCGAACGGACGGGTCAGCACGACGACGAATCAGCCGAGTCGCCGCACCCAGCGAACAGCCAAGGTCCCAGACACTGCTGCCGGGCTGCACATACTGCACAGCCAGCTGTTCAATGACCGACAGGATCGAGGCGTAGCCCGGGACGGACCGCGCAATCATGTCGGGGAAGACCCGCACGACATCCGAGTCAAACTGGAAGCTGCCCACTGTTGTCAGCGGGACGGAGTAGATGTCGTCGCGGGATGACATGGCGGGCCCGAGGTCAGGGTTTGACTGCAGCCGGTGCCGCGGTCTTCTCAGGAGCCCGCAGTTTCCAGGCAGTGACCCAGTCTTCGCCAGTCAGGCGGAAACCGAAATCCTTCTGCAAACGCTGCCCCATATCCGGATAGTGCCCGGCGCCGTAGAAGATGCCGATGCGTCGGTGCTTCTTCAGCTGGTACTGCAGAACGTCGAGGCACTTCAGGTTGCGTTCCGTGATGATGGTGGATGTACCGTCCTTCCCTGCGAAGGCTGTGCCCTCACCTGCTTTCACGATCTGGCTGGCGGCAATGCGACGAGCTGCCCACGATCGGTCCGAGGAGACGGCCGACAGCATAATGTCGAGGTTCATCGCCAGCGGATTGACCTTCTGCTGGCTGGACATCGACTTGCCCATTTCAGACAGCAGCATCTGCGAAAATGATTCGCCGCGTTTCTTCATCGTGGCCTCGAACTCCTCAGCCGTCATGTCCGCGTGCACAAAGTTGTGCGGCGAGTAATCGACGGCGGCAAGCTGGAATTCCATGCCGAGCACATCCTTCATCCCCAGCTGCAGCACGGAAATGGCGGCAAAACCGATCTTCGCATCATCCCACGATTCGGCATCGACATCCGCATCGACATCCGCTTCCGCACGACCGCCCCCGGTGCCGGGCCGCAGCCCCTGCCGGACGGCTTCTTCCGGCATGACCGCTTCGAACAGTACAACGTCGTACTTTGGGAACAGGGCATTGAGATCCTTGTAGTACTGAGCATCCCCGAGGTGGATGGCCCCGATGAGATCGACTTCTGCGTCGGGGTATTTTGCGGAGTCCTTGAAGTGGGCGACTGACGTTTCGAGTGCGACGGCCAGTTTGCGTTCGTTTTTGCGAATGCGGATGTACTGTGGCTGGGGTTCTGTCGAGTCGGGGGCGTCGGCTGACTGACCGCAGGCCGACACCGGCAGCAGACTAAGCAGGAGACCAAGTACACACCAGATCGGTGGTCGAGACCGCAGACCCGGAGTACTGGTTTCGGTCGGATGGCAGTGCAGACGGCTGTGACTTGGCATTTTGAGATTGCTCCAGGTGACCGCAGAAAATCTGGTTTCAGCATCAACAGCATAGTCGCCTTTGCCCGGAAACTGCAACTGCGGGCGGATTTCTCGATTACAGGGAGCCTTTGCACGGCGGGAAAGCCGGATGCATACCGGGAAAGACCTGGCGATTTTTGGAAAACGGATTTTCGAGCGGAACCTTCGCCGCAAGTCCGTGTTACTGGCCATATGCCTGCTGACTCGTCCCGAATCTTAGGGGCCTGATCCCTGCAAATCAGCCTGAATTGCGGAATGACGGCGTATTTTCGAAGTGATGGGCGACGTTGGCTGTCGCGCAGGTGAGTAACATGAACGTGATTATGTGCTTGTGTTCACTGTCCTACCTTGATCCGGGTGCCGGCAGTCTGCTGATTCAGGCCCTGGTGGGCGGTGCTGCCGGTCTGCTGGTGGCATTCCGCCACTTCTGGAGCACCTTTCGTGCGGGGCAGCGCGCTGACTCAGCGAGCAAAAACTAGTGTCCGCCGGGTTGTCTCCGGAGGCCAGCTTCGTGCCCGGTTCCTACCGCGATCGGTCGGCTCGTGTCTTTGTGGCGGGTGACCAGGTACTGCGTGGACTGACTGCCGAGGCGGCGGAAGTCTGGCAGCGGCTGCAGCCGTCGACATTCTGGCGGCAGATCACGGCGGCAGGTCAGGTCGTACCGACTCAGGAATCTGCGGATAGCCAGGGGTGGGCCAGTGCCCGTGGGTATCCGCTGGTGCTGCAGCATGAGCGAGTTCCTGAACTGTCGTGGCCGTGGGAGTGGAGTTTTTCGATGCTGCGGGACGCAGCTCTGCTGCAGTTAAGTTTACTGCAGCAGGCTTTGCCGGCCGGGTTTGACATGGCGGATGCGACGCCGTTCAACTTTCAGTTTCGCGGGGCGAATCCGCAGTTGATTGACGTGGGTTCGCTGCGGCTGCGGCACGAGCAGGGAATCTGGGAAGGCTATCGTCAGTTTTGCGAACAGTTTCTGGCTCCGTTGCTGCTGCAGTCGTGGAAGCAGGTGGATTTTCAGCCGTGGCTGCGCGGTCGCATGTCCGGAATTCCGCTGCGGCAGCTGTCCGGACTGCTGAGCTGGCGGGATCTGCTGTTTCGACGGGGCGCGTTCACGCACATCTGGCTGCACAGCCGGATGGCTGCAGTGATGCGGCATCGCGGTGGCGGTGAAGGCACTGCAGCACTGAGCACGCAGATGGTTCTGAATAATCTGCAGGGGCTCAGTACTCTGCTGCAGTCACTCAAATGGACAGCCGTGGATTCTGAGTGGCGGGACTATTATGAAACGGCGGAGCATGCGTCAGCGCACGAGGCGGAGAAGTCGCGGTTTGTGCGGGCGGCCTGTGATCGCGTGCAGCCGCAGCTGACGTGGGATCTGGGTTGCAATCAGGGGCGGTTTTCCCGCATTGCTGCGGAATGGGGGCGTGTGCTGGCGCTGGATGCTGACCATGCGGTCATTGAACGCCTGTACTGCAGTCTGACCGGGGAAGCGTCTGACAGTCTGTCGCGGCAGCGGATTACTCCACTGGTCTGCAATCTGGCGGACCCCAGTCCGGCTCAGGGCTGGAGGTTGAGTGAGCGGGGTTCACTGGAATCGCGCAGTCGGCCGCAGCTGGTCCTGTGCCTGGCACTGATTCATCATCTGGTGATGGGCAGTGGTCTGCTGCTGGAGGATGTGATCAGCTGGCTGGCGTCGCTGCAGGCTCCGGTGGTGCTGGAGTGGGTTGAGCGGACGGATCCGATCATTCGCAACATGCTGCAGCAGCGGCGGGATGTGTTTACGGACTATTGTGATGAGCGACTGCAGGCGGCTGTTGGCAGGCATTTTCGAACGGTGACCGAGCAGAGATTGTCGGGAGGCAGTCGCACTCTGCTGCTGCTGCTGCCGCTGTCAGCGGCGACCGGGGGCGAGGCATGACTGAGGCTGCCGAGCATCTGCCATCAGCTCGCGAACAACTGCTGCAGCTGACGGGGCTCAGTGCCATGGGAGTGGCCCTGCCGCTGGCTGATCGCCTGGCAAAAAATTCTCAGTACCTGATTCTTGAGGACTATTCGACCACGGCAGTACTGGCGGTACTGATGGTGTTTTTCCCCGGCCTGCCACTACTGCTCTGGCTGACCGTGCGGACCATGACCGCACTGTTTGGCCGTTCCACGGGAACTCGCTGTTTCGGTCTGTTTGTGTCACTGCTGGCTGCGACTTTCGGGATGTCCGTTGTGCGGGTGTTAATGGTGTCCGCAGGACTGGGACGAGCGGGTCTTCCAGAGCTGTTGCCGGCCGGCATCATGACGTTTGCTGCACTGTGGCTGCCGACCCTGCTGCGGCGTTCGGGTGGACTGCGACAGTTTCTCTGCCTGCTGTCTTTTGGCAGTCTGGCGGTACCGGCAGTGCTGCTGGGCTCGGCCGGTATTCGCTGGCAGCTGCTGGGACACGCGGGAAGGTCCGCTGGGTTCGGAGACACACTCCGGAATCCCGTTCCGATCGTCATGGTTGTATTCGATGGCCTGAATGGGATGTCACTGCTGAATGCGTCGGGCGAGATTGATCGCCAGCGTTTTCCGGCGTTTGCGGAACTCGCAGACCTGGGGACCATGTATCGAAATGCCAGTACCGTGCATCCCCGCACTGACCACGCGCTGCCTGCCATGCTGACCAGCACATTTCCGCAGGAAGAGCAGACTCCCGTGGAAGCGGACTATCCACCCGGATTATTCCGGCGGATTTTCGAAACAGGTCAGTTCGACATGCACGTGTTTGAACCGATGACGCGAATGTGTCCGACGGAGCTGCGTCAACTGAAGCACGGGCGGAGTGTATCTCAGCAGACCGCTCGACTGCTGTCTGTGCTGCTGCGTGTCGCCGCGCAGATGTGCCTGCCGCTGGAACTGGCCCCTGAAGACTCACTGATTCCGCGGGAGTGGTTTGGTCTGCTGCCCCAGTCGCGAGCCAGTCGCGTTCAGAAGGGGCTGGTTGTTTACGGCTGGGATACAGCACGGCGTGAGCAATGCGAGCATTTTGTGGAGTGCCTGCGGCCCGGGAAACGACCTGGGTTCTACTTTCTGCATCTGGCTCTGCCCCACTATCCGTGGTCAGTCCTGCCGTCCGGTGAGCCCTGTTTCCCGTGGGCCGACATCAGTCTGAGGGTGGCGGGGCTGGCCGACGAAACATGGACATCAGACGAGTGGCTGGTCAATCAGGCGTGGGATCGCAGTTTGCTGCAGACTTTGTACGCGGATCGCTGCGTCGCGATGATTCTGCAGACTTTGCGGCAGCAGCAGACTCTGGATCAGACGCTGCTGATTGTTACGGCGGATCACGGAATGTGCTTTGTGCCAGGGGCGTCCCTGCGGGAACCGGTGGCGGAAACACTGCCGGATCTGCTGCCGGTTCCGCTGCTGATCAAGCTGCCAGGGCAGCAGCGGGGCAGTGTGACGGATCGGAATGCGGAGATCACTGATATTCTGCCGACGATTGCTGATGTTATCGGCATGGAATCGGATCCTGCGTGGGCAGGGAGTTCGCTGCTGACGGACGAGGTGCGGGCGCGGAAGACGCTGCTGGGGCCGCACCCGTCGATTCTGGCTCCGGATTTTCCCCGGCGGTTTGAGCATGCGCAGCGTCTGCAGCGGGTGTTTGGTGCGGGGGGGGCCGGCGACCGGATTGGTCGACTGGCGGCGATTCCCGGTCTGGCGGGCCGTCGAGTGGACGAATTCGCGGTGCTGGAATCTGCGGTGCGTGCCGTGATTGCTCCGGGAGTTGTGGGGCAGCATGTGCCGCCGACTCCGACTAACCCGGGCAGTTCGTTCACGGCCAGTCTGCTGCATGGGAAACTGCTGGCGGGCACAGACCGGGCAACCGGATTTGAGCAGCCGGTATGGCTGGCGGTGGCAGTTTCCGGGCGGATTGTCGCCACCACTCGCACCAGCACAGATCCTCGCTGGAACCGCGTCTGGACGGCGTATGTGCCGGAGTCTGAGGTGCCGGAGGCAGTGCAGCCGGTGGAGCTGTATGAAGTACCGGATCCGGCAGCACCGCGGGAGCTCCGACGGATTCCGTATGAGTCCCTCGCGGCGGATGAGCTGTGGGAATTGCTGGATCCGGGTCCGCGATTCCACTGAGGTTTCCGGGGCGGGTTCGGGATGCGCGCCGGTGAATTGGTTGAAAATCTGGTTTTTATTGGATTTTGCGGCGGCATCGGTCGAATGGAGAGCGGATTTCGGGGACCGGTGAGCGGTTTGGTACCGCTGGCGTCGGCCGCGAAAACTGCTGAACATAATAACAGTTTCTCTGTGAAATGAATTCCGGCAACTGATTCGTCCGGAATGCTGTTTGACGCTGAGAAACCGTGTCAGTAGACTGAGGGGCTTGAATTTTCAGCGTCCGTGTTGGTCGCTGGTCGGATTTGTCTGCCTCCGAGATGAACCAAGGCAGCGTGCTGCGTGTCGAAACGAACATCCGTCGTTTGGGCATTCACACAATTGTTCTGTGCGGGGTATTGATACCTCGTCCTGCGGTCATTGGGCTGCAGACACAGGAGATCGGCAATGGCTGAGATTGTGGTGAAGGACATTCTGGATGCAGGTGTGCACTATGGGCACCGCTCCAGTCGCTGGAACCCGAAGATGCGACCGTATATTTACGGTCGTCGGAACCAGATTCACATCATTGACATCAAGGAAACGATCCGTGGCCTGATTCGGGCTCGGAAGTATCTCCTGAAGGTTGCGGCTCAGGGCGGTTTGATTCTGTTTGTCGGTACGAAGCGTCAGGCTGCGGCATCGATTGAAGAGTTGGCGGCTGAGTGTCGTATGCCGTACTGCACAGAGCGCTGGCTTGGCGGGACTCTGACCAACTTCCGTACGATTCGTACTCGTCTGAAGCGTCTGGAAGAGCTTGAGAAGATTCGCGAGTCTGACGAGATCCGCAACTATTCGAAGAAGATGCAGTCGACTCTGAATCGCGAGTATCAGAAGATTTATCGCAACCTGAACGGTATGCGTGAGATGAATCGTCTGCCGGAATGTCTGGTGATCGTGGATCCTTCCAAGGAGAAGAACGCGGTTCACGAAGCTCGTCTGCTGGGCATCAAAGTGGTGGCTCTGATCGACACTGATTCCGATCCGGACATGGTGGACCTGCCGATTCCGGGTAACGACGACAGTCTGCGATCGATCCGTCTGGTGATGCAGCATCTGTCGGATGCCATCAAGCAGGGTCGCAGTCTTCGTCCTGACGAGGGTCGTCGCAAGGAAGACCCAACTGAAGAGACTTACAAGGCGGTTCCGTCGATTCGCGACTGAGCATTCGCGTGGATCGGCAGTGGTTTAACCGGATTTACTATGCGACGGTTCGAATTCGGACCGTCGCATGTTTATTGAGACATTTCTGGCTGGCATTTACGTCTGTCAAAAAGGGAGCGATGAACGATGGCTGAGATTACGGCTGCGGCAGTCAAGGCGCTGCGTGAGAAGACTGACCTGCCGATGATGGAGTGCAAGAAGGCGCTGACGGAAGCGGGTGGCGACGAGCAGAAGGCGATTGCGATCCTGAAGGAGATGTTCAAGAAGGTTCAGGAGAAGCGTGCTGACAACGTAACGGCTGAGGGGCGTATTTTCATGGCGATCCATCCGGACGCCTCGGAAGCCGCTCTGGTGGAAATCCAGTGCGAGTCAGCTCCTGTGGCCACTGGCGAAGTGCTGCAGAAGTTTGGCCAGGCGATGGTGGACCAGCTGCTGGCTGGTCCGGGCGCTGCCGATCCGGCCGCGCTGATGTCGCAGAAGGCTGCTGGCGCTGCTCAGACGTTCCAGGAGCAGTACGAGGAGATTGTGAACAAGATTCGCGAGAAGATTGTGGTGAACCGCATCTTGCGAGTCAGCGGAGTGGTGGGTGGCTATGTGCATCATGACTTCAAGATGGGTGTGCTGTTTGTTGCTTCGGGGACTCCGAAGAACGACAGCATCCTCCGCGACGTGGCGATGCACATTGCGGCATTGAACCCGCTGGTCACTTTTCCGGAGCAGCTGGATCCGGCGCTGGTGGCAACTGAGCGAGACCGGCTCCGCAATGAGGCTCTGGCGTCCGGCAAGAAGGAAAACATGGTCGACAAGATCGTGGAAGGCCAGCTGAAGCGGTGGTTTGGCGAGCAGCATGTGCTGGTGATGCAGCCGTTTGCGAAGGACGACAAGAAGATTGTCGGCGATGCACTGGCTGAAGGTGGCGTGCAGGCTGTGTCATACGTCCGCTGGAAAGTGGGCGGATCAGCCTGAAACAACTCTGAGATGTGGAAGCCCGAAGCAGCGATGCTTCGGGCTTTTTTTGTTTCGGGGGCCCATCTGGTCGAATTCAGCGGTCTTGTTTACAATCCCCGCAGGATTCAGGCAGACAAAAATTCCCGCAGTGCTGGCCCGGCGTGGCCAGCACGTATGAAGGCAAACAGCATGACGGCATCCGGATCGCGCATACCCTATCGTCGAGTGCTCCTGAAGATCAGCGGCGAAAGTTTCTGTCGGGAGCACGAGTCGGGCATCAGCATGCAGGAACTGTCATCGATTGCCAGTCAGATTCGCGACGTTGTGCAGGTAGGTGTGCAGCTGGCGATTGTGTGTGGTGGCGGCAACATTCTGCGGGGTCGGCAGTTTGCCGAAGTCAGCAGTACGATTGTGCCATCGACGGCGCACTACATGGGCATGCTGGCGACAGTGATCAACGGACTGGCGCTGCAGGATGCTCTGGAAAGTGCCGGTGTGCAGACTCGACTGCAGAGTGCGATTCGGATGGAGGGGGTGGCTGAGCCGTTCATTCGTCGTCGTTGTTTGCGGCATCTGGAAAAGGGTCGCGTGGTGATTCTGGCAGCGGGCACGGGCAGTCCCTTCGTGACCACCGATACGGCCGCTGCCCTGCGAGCTCGCGAACTGGATGCTGAAGTGGTGCTGAAGGGCACCAAGGTGGACGGCGTCTATTCGGCGGATCCACTGAAGAATCCGCATGCCGTGCGCTACACCGAGATTTCTTTCCGCGACGTGCTGAATCAGAATCTGCAGGTCATGGATGCTCAGGCCATGCATCACTGCATGGAGCATAACATCGACATCATTGTGTTTGACTACAAGCGTGTCGGTAATATTGCCCGGGCGATCGCCGGCGAGCGTATTGGGACGCGAGTTTCGGCAAATGTCCGAACCAGCTGACCATCTGTCAGGCCAGTCCGCTGCGTCGTCGCAGGAACCATTCCGCGGTGAGGATGGTGGTCAGCAGCAGCAGTGTGCCCCAGTTATCCCACAGGCTGATCCGTTCCTGACGACGGACGGATAATCCGGGCAGTCCTTCGTCGGCCCATTTCTGCAGTTTTTCCAGTAACTGTTCCTCGGTCAGGAATTCACCACCGCTGGCGTGCGACAGTTCCCGCAGCAGTGCAAAGTCCGGTGCTGGCTCATCCAGTTCCGGATCGCGCTGCAGGACGTGGAACCGGGTCACGCCGATGTTGCCGATGGGCTGTCCGTTCTGCAGTGCCCGGACTCGAGCCCAGTAGTCGCCGGGCAGTGTTGTGTCTGTGAATTCGGCGACAGCGGAGTCGCCACTGGAGCGTGGTGCGAGGCTGCTGGCTTTTCCGGACGGATCGACGACCTCGGCCTGAAACTGAATATTCGGCAGCGGCTGTCCCTGCGGGTCTCGAGCGCCGAATGTCAGCTCTGTGGGCATGCCCGGGGCGAGGTCGCGCGGTCCGGCCTGAATCCAGACGGATTGTGAGTCATCAGTTTCCTTGCGTGTGAGCCAGAAGATGATCTGTCGCCAGAATCGGGCGTGCTCTTCTTCGAAGCCCTGCATGGACCATTGCCAGGTGGTGTCGCCGGCGAACGCGAGGACTCGTCCGGACCCCGTCCCCTGTCCGATCAGGAGTGGCAGGCCATCTTCGCTGACGGCCAGAATCTGGGCGAGTGAGTTGTTTTTGAGCTGCAGGGAATTGGCACCGGTGAGTGGCGGGATTTGTTCCCAGCGCTGGCGGTTTTGATCCGGGGCTGCAATCTGCATAACGAAGTGTGAGAGTCCATCGCGTGAGGGCAGCATTTTCCGGGGGCCGGTGACCTGAGCATTAACCGGGGGCAGTTCAACGGGCAGCAGGGACGCCAGAACGGTCTGGCCGTAGCCACCTTCGCCAAAGTTGCGTCGGCCACCGGTCATCATCAGTCCGGCGCCGCGACTGCAGCAGCGTGCCAGCGACTGCAGCTGATCGGGCCTGAAGGCGCTGGCGGGAACGTCGCCGATGATGAAGGCGTCGTATCGCCCCGGCTCAAAACAACGATCGGGGATCTGCGATCGACTGGCAAGTGTTCCGGAGCGGACGGGGTAGAAGTCCAGCTGGATCCGACTGCTGTCGTTGATTTTTCTGAGCCATTTCTGTTCGGTGCGGATGATGTCGAAGCAGGCCACGCGGATCCCGCCGCGGCGGACGCGAATGATTGTTTCCACGCGATTGTTGGTGCGGCGGGCTTCACCGGGCAGCGGTTCGACCTCCACAGCCAGTTTCAGATCACCTGATTGTTCGGGAACAAGCTGCAACTGGACGGTTTGTTCGTCCTGATCGCTGCCCGGGGTGACCTGCAGCACCGGTCGGGCCGACTCGACGGCCGCGGCAGGTTCAAGCACTCCGGAACGACCCTCGGGCACGCCGTTGCGATTCTCCAGAAAGATTCGTACGGTGACCGGTTTTCCGCCGGCTCCGGTGGATTTCAGGCGGACTCGGACGGGCAGCACATTTCCCTGGAAGACTTCACGGGACAGATCCAGTTCTTCGAGGGACAGATCGAGCTGACTGCCTCCGGCTTCGCTGCCGCCGTATCCGACCGAATAGATCGGGCGCTGCTGACGGCCCAGGCGACGGGCCGCGGTGGCGGGATCAGAATCGAGACTGCCGAATGCCGCCTGGCGACCATCGCTGAGCAGCAGGACCGCCGCCACGCGATCCTTCGCCATGTCTTCAGACGCCAGTTCGAGGATGCGACCGAAAGCCGTGAGCTGGCCGGGAGCTGTGTCACTGATGGATTCTGCGGCAGTCAGCTGGTCCGCAAAATCGCGCAGCCGGATTTCGCAGCGTTCGGCGAGTGCTTCAAAGACAGGTTTGAGCGAATTGCTGAATTCCGCGAGGGCAGCCCGGCGCGTCCGACCGCCGCTGGCATCTTCCGTCTGCATACTGCGACTGGAATCGGCCAGCAGGTAAATGACGGATTTTGATGCATCCTCATTCGTTACCGAAATGGAAGGCCGCAGGGAGACCAGAAACAGCAGCAGCAGAAACGACAGTCGACACAGTTGCAGCAGGCGTTGTCTGGGCGGAGCAAGATGCCGGATTTGCGACGGGTACGCGCTGCGGATCACGACCAGTGCGACGGCAAACAGGCCGACGACGGCAAGCCATGACCATGCGGGTTCGAACTGCAGCGACATCGGCGATCAGGTTCCCCATGTGGCAGGGCTCTCCCGAGGGAGAGCCGGCGGTGACATCCTCCGCTGCAGGATAGCAGCATTTGTGGCCATGTCACCTCAGTGCTGTGACTGGTCGCGCCTGGCTGTCGCTGCCGGTTCAGACTGAGAGTGATGCATTTCAACAAACCTCAGATTCGTTGTGATCGATACGATCTTACCTGTGGAATACTGGCTACCATCCGGCAGAATGAATTTCTGCGAGGACGATGCATGCGTGTTCCTGCGGGCCGTGAGCAGCCGCTGGTCGCCTGCCGTAAACCGATCGGAGGATTCATGTTAGGATTTTCGGTGCCATGCACCGGACGTTGTGGCCGGCGGGCTTTCCGTTTGGAATCTGAGTGGTTCAGGCAAACAAAGCTGGCAGAACCGGCCTGACTGTCGAAATCCGACTTATCGGGAAATTCCGAGCAGAATCCCGTTGGAAAGTCCGGGAGCGGGGTGTCTAGAATGGCGAGGGCGACCGGTGGGGTGTGTCCGGAGGGCACACAGTGCTGAATTGGCCCGGAAAGTGCTGCGGTTGGGGATGTCATATCGTCGGAATGCAGCGGGGTGTTTCCGACGCTCGTTTCGTCTCCTGTTGTTCAGATCGGACCGGTCATGGATCTTCGTTTGTTCCGACTGTTTCGCGGTCTTGTTTTCGGGTTGTGCTGTCTGACGCTGACGGCTTCGCTGTCATCGGCGTGGTGGACGGAGGTCCCGGCAGAACTGCAGCAGCGGCAGCAGCAGTTGCTGACGGCGTACGACAAAGCGCGTGCGGCTGTTGTGGGTGTTTCCGACGGCATGGGAGTCGGCAGCGGCGTCATTGTCAGTTCGGACGGTTATGTGCTGACGGCTTCGCATGTCGTTGAGGGTGGTCGGCGGCGTTTTCGTCGCAGTGGCGGGGGTGATCCGGCGGTGATCATTCTGATGCCGGACGGCACGCAGTATCGTGCTGAAATCCTCGGCAGAAATGCTGATGCAGATGCAGCGCTGCTGCGAATCACTGAACCTCCGCGTGGCGAAGGCGGATTTCCACATGTGAAAATGGGTCGTACGGCTCAGACTTCACCGGGGCAGTGGTGTTTTGCACTTGGTCATCCCGGTGGTTATCGCAAGGACCGTGAGGCACCGCTGCGTGTGGGGCGAGTGCTGTCCGTGGGCAGTCGGACGGTCGTTTCGGACTGTGCCATTTTGCTGGGAGATTCGGGTGGCCCGCTGTTTGATCTGGATGGTCAGGTGATTGGGATCCACAGCATGATCACCAGCCTGATCATTGAAAACCGGCATGTGGCGATCGATGTCTTCACCAGCGACTGGGATCGTTTGCTGGCGGGTGAGCGCTGGGGTGAGCTGCGTGCGGCGGACAACAATCTTGCCGCCACGGACTTTTTTGGTGTGGAGCTGAAGTGGCAGGACTTCGTGCCGACAGTGTCAGAAGTTCGGGCAGCCGCACCTGCGGAGAAAGCCGGGATTCGCAGCGGTGATGTGCTGCTGGGGGTTGGCGATGGCCGGATTGCAGATCGCCTGGATCTCGGCACAACGCTCGCTCTGCTCGAATCGAATCAGGCCGTCAGGGTGCGGGTGCTGCGTGACGGCGTGGAGACGGAGCTGTCACTGACGACCGGGACGAAGCCTGAGGGGGCCGTGCGTGAGGGTGGCCGTCGGGAGGATGCAGAGGCGGAGGAAGATGACGAGCAGCGACAGCAGGAAATCATGGAGCAGCTCAGCGACAATCGGCGGATTGGCCCCAACGAAAAGCGGGATACTCGAGTGCTGAAGCTCTATGAGTCCCTGGCATTGGAGCATCGTGAGGGCGTGGTGGCAATCCGGGACAACGGGCCGCTGCTGTGCCTGGGTACGGTGATGACTGAGGACGGGTATATCCTGACGAAGGCATCCGAGCTGAGCAACGCACTGCGGCCGGAGATCGTGTTTCCGAAGGGTGGGCGGGCTCCTGTGCGTGAGCTGGCACGGGACTATTCCTTTGATCTTGCGTTACTGAAGGCTG
>Ga0209990_10001452_pt1 | contig 19971 bp, 14 predicted proteins | sample NOAtaG_6_FD_187304 | JGI IMG/M metagenome (GOLD analysis project Ga0209990, IMG submission 187304) | Freshwater lake microbial communities from Lake Erie, under a cyanobacterial bloom - NOAA_Erie_Diel5S_2200h metaG (SPAdes) (version 2) | ecosystem: Environmental > Aquatic > Freshwater > Lake ...
ATACGAGCCGCGCCCGCAGGTCGGGCAGCCGCAGCACGCTGGCCAGCCAAACGATCGATGCCAGCGAGACCAGAGGCGGCGTGACCGCCGCGCCGATCACCACCAAGAAAGCGGCCACGCGGGCCACGCGCAGCGGCGCATCGGCGCGCAAGTCGGCGGCCGCTGCTGCCGCCGTCACCGCAGCCCCAGATCCTGGCGCAGGCGCTTCCACCAGGCGTCCCAGCGATAGCGCAGCCACGCGTACCAGCGGCCGCGCATCCGTCGCCTGCCGTCGAGCACGCTGTCGAAGCGACCGTTCATGCTGCCCTGCTCCACCAGCGGCCGCCGCAGCCAGTAGTGCGGTACACCGGCTGCGGCATCGGTCTCGCGGATCAGCCAATCGGCCGGGCGCACGATGCGGTGCCGCTCGATGTGGGCAAGGCGCGCGTCAGCGGCGGCGCGGTTGAACACCAGCGCATCCGTCGCCGGCAGCGCGCCGGCCGCAACGAGCGCCGCGCCGCCGCGCGCGCCAACGTGCTGGTTGTTGCCGCGCCCCAGATAAAGGCACCAAGGACCGGTCAACGCACGCGCCTCGGTCATGGCCTCGGCAAGACGGGAGGCAAAGTCGTCGTCCAGCACCGCATCGTCCTCGAACACCAGCACCACACCCAGGTCGCGGCTGCGCATCAGTTCCCAGGTGCGCAGGTGCTTGAGCACCAGCGACATGTGGGCGCGCTTCATGTCCGAGGGGCCGAAGCGCCACTCGACGAGGTCGTCTGGGATAGCATTCGCGTCGAAATCGAAGATGAACTCGAACGCGATGCCGTGGCGCGCCATCTCGGCGCGGATGTGCGCAATGCGGTCGGCAAAGCTGCGCACGGACAGCACGAAGACGGCATCGACGAACGAATTGACGCGCGGTGCGGCGCTGGCGGCTGCAGGATGGTTCATCGCGCGGGCGAGTCTACCGACATGAATCTTTCGGCCATCGTCATCACCAAGAACGAGGAGCGCGTCATCGGGCGCTGTCTGGCCTCGCTCGCCTTCTGCGACGAGATTCTGGTGATCGACTCCGGCAGCACCGACCGCACCCAGGAGATTGCGCGCGCCTGCGGCGCGACCGTGCTGGTGGAGGACTGGCGCGGCCCGGCCACGCAGCGCAACCGGGGGCTGGCGCGGGCGCGTGGCCCCTGGCGCCTGCTGCTGGACGCCGACGAGTGGGTCAGCCAGGCGCTGCGCGAGGAGATCATGGCGCTGGTACGGCAGCCGCCGGGGGCGACCAGCGCCTACCTCATTCCGCGCTCGTCCAGCTACTGCGGTCAGTTCATGCGCCACGGCGGCTGGTGGCCCGACCCGGTGCTGCGCCTGATCCACGGCGACGGTGCCCGCTATGAAGGCGGCATCGTGCACGAGCGCCCGATTGCGAGCGGCGCCGTCGGCCGGCTGACACAGCCGCTGATGCACGAGAGCTTCCGCGACCTGGAACAGGTGCTCGGCAAGGTCAACGCCTACTCGACCTGGGGCGCGCAGGCACTGCGCGAGCGCGGCGCGGCGCCGAGTCTGGCCACCGCGGTGATGCACGGGCTCTGGAGCTTCGTGCGCACCTACATCGTCAAGGCCGGCTTTCTCGATGGCCGCCGCGGCTTCCTGCTGGCGGTGTCCAACGCCGAGGGGGCGTACTACAAGTACGTCAAGGCCATGCTGCTCGCGGAGCAGGCGCGCAAGTGACCCGACCGCGCCGCCGCGCTGCCCTGCTGCCGTGCTGATCTCGCTCGTCGTCACCACGTACAACCGGCCCGATGCGCTGCGCGCCGTGCTCGATGGCCTGGGCGCCCAGAGCGACCGCGACTTCGAGGTCAGGGTGGCCGACGACGGCTCGCGCGACGACACGCGCGCCGTAATTGCCGCGTACGCGGCCTCTGCGCCGGTGCCGCTCGAGCACCTGTGGCAGGAAGATCGCGGCTTTCGCGCCGGCGCGGCGCGCAACCGCGCCGCGGCCGGGGCGCGCGGGGAGTATCTCGTTTTCATCGACGGCGATTGCATCCCGCGGCCCGATTTCATCGCCCGCCATCGCGCGCTGGCCGAGCCCGGCTGGATGGTGGCCGGCAACCGCATCCTGCTGTCGGAGGACTTCACGCGGCGCACGCTGGCCGAACGCTGGCCGCTGCACGCGTGGCGGCGCGACCAGTGGGAACTGGCGCGGCGCGAAGGCGCCATCAACCGCACCCTGCCCCTGGCTCACCTGCACCTCGGCCCGCTGCGCAAGCTGCAGGCACTCCGCTGGCAGCGCGTGCGCACCTGCAACCTCGGGCTGTGGCGGCGCGACTTCGCGGCCGTCAACGGCTTCGACGAAGCCTACGAAGGCTGGGGCTTCGAGGACTCCGATCTGGCGGTGCGACTGCTCAACGCCGGCATCCGCCGCAAGGAAGGCGCGTTTGCCACCGGCCTGCTGCATCTGTGGCACCCGGAGAACGACCGGCGCTTCGAGGCACGCAACCTGGAGCGCCTGCGGGCACGCATGGCCTCGAAGGACGTGCGCGCGGCGATCGGTCTGGAGCAGTACCAGACCGGTTAGCCGGCAGGCCCGCAGGGCCCTGTCCGGCCCCCGCAAGCCCGCTACGGGTACTCGAAGGCCGCCCTCTGTACGCGCGGCTGGACCAGCAGGTCCGCCAGCAGCGCATCCTCCGGCCGCACGCGCCACTCCTCGGGCAGCGCGATCTGCGCACACGCCTGCGCGTTGCGGTAGCCGAGCACGACGCGGCAGCCCGCGCCGCCGTGGCCATTGCCATTGCCATTGCCGTTGCCATTGCCGTTGCCGTTGCCGTTGCCAGTCCCCGCGCCGTGCCCTGCCCGGTAGCTCTGCAGCACCGCCTTCAGGCGCGTCACGTCGCCCCTGCCGTCGCCGCCGCCTGCGCTCCGGCCGGCCTCCATCTCGATCTGCAGCCGGGCCGAGGCGCGCGCGCGCGCCTCGGCCAGGTCCATCACGTCGTCGGCCGAGATCGACAGCCGCTGGTTGAACTCGTCGTAGCGCACCCGCCCCGTGACGAACACCAGCGTGTCCTCCTTGAGCAGGTTGCGGCGCCGGTCGAACAGTTCGGCAAACACCATCAGCTCCAGTTGCGCGCTGGCGTCGTCGAGCACGATCACGCCCATCCGGCCGCGCCGAGTGTTCTGCGTACGCGCCGAGACGATGATCCCGGTCAGGCGGATCTGCTCGCGCGCCTGCCTGACATCGGCCAGCCGCGTCGGCGCCAGCCGGCGCGCCTCCGGCGCGTACTCGGCAAACAGGTGCCCCGAAAAGTAGTAGCCGAGAGCGAGCTTCTCGGCGGCCAGGCGCTCGCGCTCGGTCCAGGGCTTGGCCGGCGTCACGTAGTCGATCTGGCTGGCGGCTGTGCCATCTTCCAGCCCGCCGAACCCGCCGAACAGGCTCGCCTGCCCTTCATCGGCATGCGCCTTCTCGGCCGCCTCCAGCGCGCGCCCGACCGTTGCAAACAGCTTGGCGCGATCCGCATCGAGCGAATCGAACGCACCCGCGCGCACCAGCGCCTCGACCACGCGACGGTTGACCACTTGCTTGTCGAGCCGGCGGCAGAAGTCGAACAGGTCCTTGAACGGGCCGCCGCCGGCGCGCGCCGCGATGATCAGTTCGATCGCGCCCTGGCCGGTGCCCTTCACGCCGCCAAGACCGTAGCGGACCGTGCGTGCATCGACCGGCTCGAAGCGCCACTGGGCGGCATTGACGTCCGGCGGCAGCAGCCGCAGGTTCTGCGCCTTGCAGTCCTCCACCAGTTCCTTGACCTTGTCGGTGTCGTCCATCACCGCCGACAGGTTGGCGGCCATGAACGCGGCCGGATGGTGCGCCTTGAAGTACGCGGTCTGGTAGGCCACCAGCGCGTAGGCGGCCGAGTGGCTCTTGTTGAAGCCGTAGCCGGCGAACTTCTCCATCAGGTCGAACAGTTCGGTGGCGACGTTCTCCGCCACGCCCTGCTGCTTGGCACCCGCGACGAAGATGCTCCGCTGCTTGGCCATCTCCTCCGGCTTTTTCTTGCCCATCGCCCGCCGCAGCAGGTCAGCGCCGCCGAGCGAATAGCCGCCGACGACCTGCGCGATCCGCATGACCTGCTCCTGGTAGACCATGATCCCGTAGGTCTCGGCCAGAATGGGTTCGAGGGAGGGGTGCAGGTACTCGATCTTCTGTCGCCCGTGCTTGCGCTCGATGAAGTCCGGGATGAGGTCCATCGGTCCCGGCCGGTACAGCGCATTCAGGGCGATCAGATCCTCCAGCCGGTCGGGCCGGGCGCGCTTGAGCAACTCGCGCATCCCGCGGCTCTCAAACTGGAAGATGGCGGCGGTCTCGGCGCGCCGGAAGACCTCGTACGTGCGCGCGTCGTCGAGTGGCAGGGTCTCCAGCGTGTGCGGGAAATCGGGCTGCAGCCGCTTCACGTACTGCAGCGTGAGCGCCAGGATCGTCAGCGTGGTCAGACCGAGGAAGTCGAACTTCACCAGGCCGATGGCTTCCACATCGTCCTTGTCGAACTGGCTGACCGCCGCACCCTGCGCGCCCTGCTGCGCGTACAGCGGGCAGAAGTCGGTGAGCTTGCCCGGTGCGATCAGTACGCCGCCGGCGTGCATGCCGACGTTGCGCGTCAGGCCTTCGAGTGGCCGCGCCAGCTCGATCAGCTGCTGGTGCTCCTCGTCGGCCTTGACGGCCTCGGCGAACGCCGGCTCCTGTTCGAGCGCCCGGTCCAGCGTCCATGGGTCAGCCGGGTTGTGCGGGATCAGCTTGGAAAGCTGGTCGCACTTGGTGTACGGCATGTCGAGCACGCGGCCAGCGTCGCGCACCACGGCCTTTGCACCCAGCGTGCCGAAGGTGGCGATCTGGCTGACCGCCTGCGCGCCGTACTTGCGCTTGACGTAGTCGATGACCTTGTCGCGATTGTCCTGGCAGAAGTCGATGTCGAAATCGGGCATCGACACCCGCTCGGGATTGAGGAAGCGCTCGAACAGCAGGTCGTACTTCAGCGGGTCGAGGTCGGTGATCCCGAGCGAGTAGGCCACCAGCGAACCGGCACCCGAGCCGCGCCCCGGCCCGACCGGGATGCCATGGTCCTTGGCCCAGTTGATGAAGTCGGCCACGATCAGGAAGTAGCCGGAGAACCCCATCTTGGCGATCGTGTCCACCTCCAGCTCGAGGCGCGCCAGGTAGCGCGGCGCCTGTGCCCGGCGCTCCTCTTCGCCCGGATACAGCGCCGCCAGCCGCTGGTGCAGCCCCTGCATCGACAGCTCGCGGCAGTGCTGATCGAGGGTCACGCCCGCCGGCGTCGGGTAGTCGGGCAGGCGCGGCTGGCCGAGCACCAGCTCGACGTTGCAGCGCTTGGCGATCTGCGCGGCGTTGGCCAGCGCGGCCGGCAGGTCGGCGAACAGCGCGGCCATTTGCGCCTGCGACTTCAGGTACTGCTCGGGCGTGTAGGACTTGGGCCGGCGCGGGTCCGACAGTGTGTAGCCCTCGGCAATGCACACCCGCGCCTCATGCGCGCGGAAGTCCTCGCGGTGCAAGAACTGCACCGGATGCGTGGCAACCACCGGCAGGCCGAGTTCGGCCGCCAGCCGCACGCTGGCCCGTACCAGCGGCTCGTCGCCACTGCGACCGGCGCGCTGCAGCTCAAGGTAGTAGCGCTGCGGGAAGATCGCAGCCAGGCGCTGCGCCGCGGCCGCCGCGCCCGGCCGCTGGCCCGCTGCCAGTTGTTGCGCCACCTCGCCCTGCGGCCCGCCCGACAGCGCAATCAGGCCTTCATTGAGTTCACGCAGCCATTCGAGCCGCAGCTCGGCGCGGCCGCGGTGCTGGTTACTGAGCCAGGCACGCGACAGCAGTTCGCACAGGTTGAGGTAGCCCTGCTGGTGGGCTACCAGCAACAGCAGGCGCGAAGGGGCGTCACGGTCGGTGTCGTTGCCGACCCAGCAGTCGGCCCCAAGGATGGGCTTGACGCCCTTGCCGCGCGCGGCCCGGTAGAAGCGCACGGCACCGAACAGGTTCGCCAGATCGGTGATGGCCAGAGCCCCCTGCCCGTCCCGCGCCGCCATCGCAACCGCTTCGTCGATGCGCACCAGGCCATCGACGACCGAGAACTCGGTATGCAGGCGCAGATGCACGAACGACATGCGCGCATCTTACGGGGTGACGTGTGCGTCACTCCTCGGTCGGGCAGTGGACAAGCTTGTGGAAAATGGGTGAACGCTCCGTGAAGAGCGCCCACGGCAGACACGGCAGCGTCCGGGGGCGAAGTGGGGTGGCTCACACCGCGGAGCTTTCCTCACGGCGGGCATGCTGCTGCGGGTAATCGACGCGGCCGCCTGATGAACAGAAGATGAGACGACTGGTCGGGCGGCACTCCGGCGCGGCGACTTGCCTGCCCGCCCGGTCTTCGCCCACGAGACGCCCGCCGCCTCGGGCCCCTCCGCGAACCACCCCACAACGCTGCGAGGCCGTACCCATCGAAAGGAAGCGCAAGGGCAGCCAGCGTCCAGGTGCACGCGCGATAGCCGAGGCCGCGCAGCGGCTCTCCAATCGCCCACACGTCAAGGCGACAAGCTAGTGCATCAAGGACCGCTCCCGGCCGACTCCCCGCTTGTCGATGAAGAGCTTCAGGAAGTCTTCGGTCGGCATGGGCCGCGCAAACAGATAGCCCTGCGCCGAATCGCAGCCCAGGTGCTGCATCCAGGTCTGCTGGGCCTGCGTCTCGATGCCCTCGGCGGTCACCGCGATGCCCAGCGAGCGCGCCATCTCGATCACCGCCTTGACGATCGTCAGAGTGCGTGCGTCGCGCATGCATTCCACCGTGAAGCTGCGGTCGATCTTCAGGCGCTGGATGGGAAGGTCGCGCAGGTGCGACAGGCTGGAGAAGCCGACTCCAAAGTCGTCAAGCGCGATCTTGACACCCGCATTGCGCAGCCGGACCAGGTTCTCGCGCGCCACGGCATTGGTATCGAGCAGGCCGGTCTCGGTGACCTCCACCTCCACGTCGCTCGCCGGCACCTCGCACTCGGCCAGCACTTGGAGCAGGCCTTCGACGCACCCCAGCTGGCGCAGCTGGATCCCCGAAAAGTTAATCGCCACCGGCGGCAGGTCCAGGCCAAGCGACCGCCAGACGCGGCGGGCGCGCGCCGCTTCGCGAATCACCCATTCGCCCAGGCCGATGATCAGCCCGCTCTCCTCGGCGATCGGAATGAACTCGCCGGGCGAGATGTCGCCGAGCTCGGCATCTTTCCAGCGAATCAGCGCCTCGGCCCCCACCATCTTGCCGTCTGCCAGCGATACGAGCGGCTGGTAGAACAGGCGGAAGTCGCGCGCCTCCACGGCCTTGCGCAGGCGGTTTTCAAGGCGTAGTCGCAGGTCCACTCGCCGCGCGACGGCGGGCGTGTAGAACGCATAGGTCTTGCGCCCGCCCTCCTTGGCTTGGTACATGGCCGCATCCGCCGCATTGAGCAGCGAGTCCAGATCGACACCGTCGCTCGGAAACAGACCGATACCAATGGAAGGCGTGACGCTCACCTCCATGCCGAGCACGCGCTCCGGCGCGGAAATCGCCTTGATGAGTTGCTGCGCGATCTCCGCGGCGTGCTCCGGCCGAGGCACGTCGACCAGCAGCACCACCAGCTCGTCGCCGCCGCGGCGGCCGAGAAGGTCGGGCTCATCGACCACACAACGCATGCGGCTGGCGACGATCGACAGCATGCGGTCACCGATGCGATGACCATAGCCGTTGTTCAGGAGCCGGAAGTTGTCGAGATCGACGAACAGCAATGCGCACTGCCGTCCCTCGGCATACGCGCCACCGAGAATTCGCTGAGCGCGCTCGTCGAAGCTCTGCCGGTTCGCAAGCTGGGTCAACGGATCGATGTTCGCCAGCCGCTCGATGCGCTCCTGCGCCCGCACCTGTTCGGTGATGTTCTTGCCCACGCCGCGGTAGCCGCAGAATCCGCGCTCGGGATCGAACACGGGGTCGCCGCCGATCAACGTGTAAGTGGAACTCTCACCGTCTCGCCGCAGCCGCAGCAGTAGGTCACGGAACGGTCGCCGCTCGGCCACCGCGGCACGCAGCTCGTCCCAGGTGGCGGGCTGGACCAGTTCCTGGTCGGTCTCCCACAGGGCACGGCCCACCATGGTTCGCGGGTCCAGGCCGCGCCCGCCTGCACCCTGCCGCACGCTCGCGACGCGGCCATCGGCGTCCATCTCCCAGTACCAGTCCGACGACAGCTCGGTCAGCGCCCGGAAGCGCGCCTCGCTTTCGGTAACACGCGCCAGCAGCGCTTCGCGCTCGGTCACGTCCCAGGCCAGCCCGCGATAACCGCAGAACCGTTCCGCCTGCAGGATCGGCTCGGCCGACGTCTCGAAGTACGCGATGCTGCCATCGCGCTTGCGGACCCGGAACGGCACCCGGCGGAAACCCGTGCGCCGATCGACGAGGCGGCGCACGGCCGACCAGTCCAGCTCGACGCCGGACTGCGCAGACCACCGGTCGAGAGGTGCACCGCCCACGCGCTCGAGCAGTTCCGCCCGGGCGGGCTGTGGACCTTCGACGACGGTAAAGCGCAGCTCGGCGTCGGTCTCCCAGTACCACTCCGTGGCCAGCGCCATCAGCGCGCGCAGGCGCTCTTCGGACAGGCGCAGCGCAGCGATGGTCGAGGTGCGCTCCGTTACGTCGCGGCCGGCGCCGAAGTAGCCGAGGAAACTGCCATCACCATCGAAGACGGGCTTACCCGTCACGGCGATCCAGATGGTCCGCCCCGACCCATGCGTGCACTGGTGGCGGAACCACGGAAACGTCTGCCGCTGCGCCACCTGCGCCCGATAGGCCGCAAGCTCAACAGGGTCGGCACTGAAACCGCGAATCTCATCGCGCCGTTTGCCCAGCAGTCGCTCGGTCGGGACGCCGAAAGCAGCCTCCGCTCTTTCGGAGAGCTCGATCAGGCGACCGTCCGCGTCCTCGCGCCAGTACCAGTCGAACGTGAGCTCGGCGATCTCGTCGCTCACGCGGCGACGGTGACGCAACTCCAGATCCGTGACGCGGTGTTCCGTGACGTCGATCCGGAAGCTGACCACGCCGCCAGCGGCGGTCCGGGCATCGGTCATCAGCAACCAGCGCCCCGTGTGCCGGCGCACCACTTCGCTGGATGCCACCTGACGCCGCTGCTGGCGCATCTGTTCGACGAAGGTCTCCAGCGGTCGGCCTGCGACGACCTCGCTGGAGGCGAGCGGGTAATAGGCGCGCATGAGTTCGTCGTGCCGCACGCCCGGCACCATCAGGTGGCGGATTTCAGGAAACAAGGCGCGGTAGGCCTCGTTGCAGCGAACCAGCCGGTCCAGTGCATCGAACACCGCCACCCCGACGTTGTTCGATTCGAAGGCAGCTTCGATCGGCTCGGTGCCGCTCTGGGCCCGGCGCAACACCGCAACGAAAAGTCCGATCGACAGCGCCACTGCCACGAAGGCCAGTGCCAGCACGGCGGTCCGACCGCCGGCGCCGATCGCATCCGGAGCCAGTATCGCCGGCGCCATCAGCGCGAGGGCGAAGACACCAAGCGCCAGCGCCAGCTTGCACCGCAGGCAGTTGCGTCCTACTAGCACCTGGGTCCGGGCATCGATCATTTGACGTGCGCGAAAGGCAAGGAAGGAGAGTTGGCGCGAGCCCAATGGGCCCAGGGCTCAAGTATGGCGGCAAAGCATCACGTCGGTGCCGGCGCACACCACCCGTGCACACGGTCGAGCCTGCGAATTGTGGCTCTGCCGCTCCGCTTATCGTCGGATTGCGGCGTGCCAGCCGTGCTGCGCAGTCCGCCCGCTCGTGTCGGCGTCAGGCGATGGCGCGCGTAATGGCCGCTACACGTCGACTTGCACCTCGTTGCCGTGCTCTTCCAGCCAGGCGCGACGCGAGTGCGCCTCGGCCCTGCCCATCAGCATCGTCATGGTGCCGACGGTGGCCGCGCGCGGCTCGGCGCCCAGCATGACGGGCAGCAAGCGCCGCGTGTCGGGGTTCATGGTCGTTTCCCACAACTGCTCGGCGCTCATCTCGCCCAGGCCCTTGAAGCGGGCGATGCTCCAGGCGCCCTCGCGCACGCCCTCGTCCCTGAGCTTGTCGAGCGTGGCATCGAGCTCGTCGTCGTCCAGGCAATAGATGCGCCGCGCCGGGCGCTTGCCGGCCGCCGGAACGTCGACGCGGAACAGCGGCGGCCGCGCCACGCAGATGTGGCCGCGATCGATGAGCCGCGGAAAGTGTCGGTAGAACAGGGTCAGCAGCAGCACCTGGATGTGCGAGCCGTCGACATCCGCGTCGGCCAGGATGCAGATCTTGCCGTAGCGCAGGCCCGTGAGATCCGGCTCGTCCTCGGGCCCGTGCGGATCGACGCCAATGGCCACCGCGATATCGTGCACCTCGGCGTTGGCAAACAGCCGGTCGCGCTCGACCTCCCACGTATTCAACACCTTGCCACGCAGCGGCAAGATCGCCTGGAACTCCTTGTCGCGCCCCATTTTGGCGCTGCCGCCGGCCGAATCGCCCTCGACGAGGAACAGCTCGTTGCGCCCGAGCTCGGTGCTTTCGCAGTCGGTCAGCTTGCCCGGCAGCACCGCAACCGCCGAGCCCTTCTTCTTCTCCACTTTCTGCGCGGCGCGCGTCCGCGCCTGCGCCTGGCGGATCGCCAGGTCCGCCAACCTGCGGCCGTGCTCCGGATGCTGGTTGAGCCAGATCTCCAGTTGCGGCCTGACGAAGGACGACACCAGCCTGAGCGCGTCGCGGCTGTTCAGCCGTTCCTTGATCTGGCCCTGGAACTGCGGGTCGAGCACCTTGGCCGACAGCACGAAGCTCGCACGCGCGAACACGTCCTCGGGCAGCAGCTTCACACCCTTGGGCAGCAGGCTGTGCGCATCGACGAAAGCGCGCACTGCGCTGAACATGCCGTCGCGCAGCCCCGCCTCGTGGGTGCCGCCGGCCGGCGTGGGGATCAGGTTGACGTAGCTCTCGCGCACCGGCGCGCCCTCCTCGGTCCAGGCGATCACCCAGCGCGCGCCCTCGCCTTCGGCGAAGCTCTCGTCATCGGCGCCGGCGTGGCCCTCCGCCTCGAATGGCGGCAGCAGCGGCTCGGCGCCGATGCCGGCCAGCAGGTACTGCTGCAGTCCGCCGTCGTACTTCCAGCGCTGCGACTTGCCGCTGCGCTCCTGCCTGAGCGTGACTTCGGTGCCCGGCAGCAGCACGGCCTTGCTGCGCAACAGGCGCTCCAGTTCGTCCAGCGGGATCGACGGCGTGTCGAAGTAACGCGCGTTGGGCCAGACCTGCACGCGCGTGCCGCTGGCCTTGCCGGCATCGGCGCCGCGGGCAGCCCGGCTGGTGAGCTTCTCGCGCACGTCGCCGTCGGCAAAGCCGATGGTGTGTACCTTGCCGTCGCGCCAGACCGTGACATCGAGCCGCGCCGACAGGGCGTTCGTCACCGACACGCCGACACCGTGCAGGCCGCCGGAGAACGCGTACGCCCCGCCGGCCCGCTTGTCGAACTTGCCGCCGGCGTGCAGGCGCGTGTAGACGATCTCCACCACCGGCACCTTTTCCTCCGGATGCAGACCCACCGGGATGCCGCGGCCGTCGTCCTCCACGCTGATGCTGCCATCCTGGTGCAGCGTGACATCGATGCGGCCGCCAAAGCCGTCGAGGATCTCGTCGGCCGCGTTGTCGATCACCTCCTGCACGATATGCAGCGGCGAGTCGGTGCGGGTGTACATGCCCGGCCGCTGCTTGACCGGCTCCAGCCCCTTGAGCACGCGAATGGAGGCTTCGCCGTACTCGCGGCCGGGTCGTGCGCGGACAGAGGTGGCCATCGGTTTCCTTGCTGGCAATCGCGGGCGCGGATTCTATCGGCGACGCTGCATCTGCTCGTGAGCCGTGCTTGCCTTATCCACAGCAACTGTGGATAAGCGCGTCACATCGCCTCGCCGAGCACGCAGCGGCGCGGGTTGCGCTGGCATGCTCACGGATGATGCAGCCGCCCGCTGGGCGCGAGAACGCGCCTCAAGCAGCAGGCGTTCAAAGGCACGGCGGCGGCGCGCACTTCTTATACTTGCCGGACTCGCTGTAGTTCAATGGATAGAACAGGGTCCTCCTAAGACTCAGATGCAGGTTCGATTCCTGCCAGCGGGACGGCCCCGAGGAAAACAGCGCCTGCGTGCTGTTTTCCCGGGGGCCGCCCAGTGCGCCTGCATGCGCACTGGGGAGAGGAAAGCGCCCAGCCCGTAGCGAGGCCACCGCAACCACGCGCGATGCGCCCCGAGGAAAACAGCGCCTGCGTGCTGTTTTCCCGGGGGCCGCCCAGTGCGCCTGCATGCGAACTGGGTAGTGGAAAGCCCGATGCCCCGAGTGACCGCACAGTCACCCCGCACGGGTCACTATGCCGCCAACCCCACGGCACTGCCTTACTCTTTTCCTCCTACCCCCTTGCGCACGTCGCGGCTGTCCGTCGAAACTGGCGCGCCCATGCAAACCGCCCCCACGCGCCGCCTTGCTGCCATCCTGCTCGCCGACATCGCCGGCTACAGCCGGCTGATGGAACGCGACGAGCAGGGCACCCACCAGCGCCTGCGCGAGTTGCGGGCCGAGGTGACCGATCCGGCGATCGCGCGCCATCATGGCCGCTTCGTTCGCGCCAAGGGGGACGACCTGCTGGTGGAGTTCGGCAGCGCCGTGGAGGCGCTGTCCTGCGCGGTGGAGATCCAGCGTGCCATGGCCGAGCGCAACCGCGATCTGGCCCCCGAGGCGCGGCTGCAATGGCGCATCGGCATCAACCTGGGCGACATCCTCGTCGACGGCAACGACATCGCCGGCGATGGCGTCAACGTGGCAGCCCGCCTCGAAGCGCTTGCCGAGCCCGGTGGAGTCGCCGTTTCGGCCGCGGTGCGCGAGCAGGTGCGGCAGCTTTCTGGCGTGCAGATGGCCTATGCCGGCGAACACCGCGTCAAGAACATCTCGCGCCCGATCCGCGTGTACAAGGTTCGTCATGACGGCGGCAGGCCGCCCCCGGCGTGGCGCTCGCGCCTGCGCAAGGGTGTGCGGTATCTGCGCGCGCCGGTGCTGCTGGCCGGCGCGCTCATCGCTGCAGTCGCCCTCTGGGCGGCAGCGCCGTGGCGGGCCGGCGAACCGCCGCGCCTCTCGCTTGCCGTGCTGCCGCTGAAGGGCAGCGGCGAGGCGGCCGCCGCGGCGGCCGCGCTCACCACCGACGCGAGCGCGGCGCTGGCCCACATGCTCAGCGGCAACCTCGTCGCCCCGGCGGCAGCGGCCCGCGCCAGCGAGTTCGCGCACGATCATGCGCAACTGCGCCGGCACCTGAACGTCCGCTACGTGCTCGAAGGCGAAGTGACCGCCGAGGGTGCGGAAATGCGCCTGACGGCCCGGCTGGTCGACACCGAGAGCGGTCGGCAGATCTGGTCGAGCAGCATCGCCGCTCCGCGCCGGGCCGCCGAACCCGCGCCACTGGAACTGCTCGGACCGCTCGTCAACCGCGTGGCCAGCACGATCCGCCGCGCCGAGCTCGCCCGCCCGCGGCCTGGCGGTCCCGATGCGCTCGAGTTGTCGCTGCGCGGCTGGACGCTGATGCCCAACACCGAGACCGCCGAGCAACTGCGCGACGTGCGGCGACTGTTCGAGCAAGCGCTCGAAAAGGCGCCCGATCATATCGACGCCCTGGCGGGCGCCGCCTACGCGCTCGCCTACGAGTCCGACCGCACCGCCACGCGGGAGGAAAGCCGACCGCTGCTGCAGCGGGCTGCCGAGCTGTCGTTGCGCGCCATCAGCCTCGGCGCCCAGAGCGCCCTTGCCTGGCGGGTGCGCGCAGGCGTGCTGGAAATCCAGGAACAATGGAGCGCCGCGGAACAGGCCATCGACCTCGCGCTGACCATCAACCCGTTCGACAGCGAAGCCCACGCGCAGCGCGGCAGCCTGCTGATCTCGACCGGCCGCCCGGAGGAGGCCGTTGCCGCGCTCGACAAGGCGATCCGCCTGAACCCCGAAAGCGAGACCGTGGGCGTGCACCTGAACAGCCGCTGCCGCGCCGAGCTCTATCTTGAGCGTTATGCGGCCGCCATCGACAGCTGCTCCCGCGCCACCGCCTTCGCGCCCGCCTGGATCGACTACATGCTGCTGGCCGCCGCCTACGCCATGAGCGGCCAGGCCCAACACGCCGCCGCCGCCAAGGCCGAACTGCTGCGCCGCGAGCCCGGCTTCACGCTGGCCTGGCTCGCATCGAAGTCGGTGGCCCCACATCCGCGCAGTCTCGAGCAGCGCGAGCGCACGCTGGTGGCCGGCTTGCGGCGGGCCGGCGTGCCCGAGAAGTAAGGCGCCGCCGCGCAGGCAGCCAGCACGAGCGGTGTACGGACACAACCCGACGGACACCCTGTAGCTGCGCCAACGAGCGTCATCCGGCCAGGCCAGTTGCGCCGCGCACAAAGCGCTCGGCAACTGGGGCGCTCAGAGACCCAGTATCCACTGGATCACCTGCTTCATCAGGAAGCCGAAGATCCCGAAAGCCAGCACGAAAAACAGCACGAAAGTGCCGAAGCGCCCCGCCTTGGACTCGCGGGCCACCTTCCAGATGATGAAGAGCATCAGGCCGATGAACCCCGCCAGGCCCCAGGTCAGGCCGAGCTGCGAGATCTGCGCCTCGGTGAGGCCGAAGACGGTGCCCTCCATGGCCGTCACTCGTTGCGCAGGGCAACGCCGTCGGTGACCACCAGGTCCTTGTAGGCGTGCCAGGTCGCGTGCCCCAGCAGCGGCACCGCGACGATGAAGCCCAGCATCGCGGTGGCCAACGACAGCACCACCGCCCCCATCACCACCGCCGCCCACAGCCCCATGGTCACCGGGTTGTCGCCGACCGCGCGCACGCTCGTAAGCAGGGCGCGGCGCAAGCCCACCATGCGGCCCAGCAGCAGCGGCGGCGAGACGGCCGTGAGCGAGAACACCACGGCACAGCCCAGCCCACCCAACAGCAGCCACAGCAGGAACAGCCCGTCGCCCTGGTGCAGGACGGCGTAGCGCAGGAACTCGGTTGGCGTGCGCAGCGGCTCGCTTACGAAGAGCGTGAACAGCAGCGCCGACACCAGCACCCAGGCCGTGGCCAGCGCAAACAGCAGCAGCCCCACTTGCACCAGCGGACGGGTCTCGCGTCGCCAGGCGTTGACCACGGCGGCAAAGCCGGGTTGCTCGCCGCGCGCCTGCAGGCGGCTCAACTCATACAAGCCGGTCGCCAGGATCGGACCGATGAGCACGAAGCCGGACACCGCGCCCGGCAGCACCCACCAGATCGCCTGCGACAGGGCGACGATGACCCAGCCGCCGACGGCCACCAGCAGGCCATGCAGCAGGCTGGGCCCCGGGCTGCGCCAAAGGTCGCGCCAGCCCAGCGCCAGCCATTCGAGCACGCGCTCGGGCGCGACCGTGCGCACGGGCAGCGGCGGCGGCAAGGCGGAGGACGGGGGCGAGGACATGGACTGCCCCGAAGTCTGAATGCGGGAGCCGAAAACACAAAGGCCTCCAAACGGAGGCCTTTGATCTGGCTGGTTGCGGGGGAAGGATTTGAACCTTCGACCTTCGGGTTATGAGCCCGACGAGCTGCCAGACTGCTCCACCCCGCGGCAACTGGTTCGACGCGCCGGAAACTGATGCGTGGACGCTGTCGAGAGGTCCGAATGATACACCGCAGCACGGTGCCGGACAAACCGCCGCATGGGCTGGCGGCACCGCCGCCGGCTGCCCATGCGGCGGCGCGCGACAGCCGCCGCGTAGACTCGCCGCGTGTTTCGCTCCCCCGCCCGTTTCTGCGCCCATTGCGGCAGCGCCATCGGCCGGCGCGTGCCGGCCGGGGACAACCGCGAGCGCGACGTCTGCAACGCCTGCGGCAGCATCCACTACGTCAATCCGCGCCCGGTGGTGGGCACCATTCCGGTCTGGGACGACCGCATTCTGCTGTGCCGCCGCGCCATCGAGCCGCGCCATGGCTACTGGACCCTGCCGGCCGGCTTCATGGAAGTGGGCGAGACCACCGGCGAGGGCGCGCTGCGCGAGACGCTGGAGGAAGCCGGCGCCCGCATCGAGCTTGGACCGTTGTTCACCATGATCGACGTGCCGGCGGTCGAGCAGGTACACATCTTCTACCGCGCGCAGTTGCTCGACCTCGACTTTGCGCCGGGCACCGAGTCGCTCGAGGTGCGCCTGTTCGCCGAACCCGATATTCCCTGGTCCGACCTGGCCTTCCGCACGGTGTCCACCACGCTGCGCCTGTTCCTGGAAGACCGGGCCCGCGGCAGCTTCGGCACGCACACCCCGGCGCTGCTGCACGGCAGCCCGACGCCGGGTGCGGGCCGCAACCCCGGCTGAGCATGATCCCCTGGCTGCGGCCCGGCGAGAGCTTCCCGCCCGTGGCCCAGGCGCTCGCCCACCCCAACGGCCTGCTGTGCGCCAGCGCGGAGGTCACGCCCGCGCGCCTGGTCGAGGCGTATGGCGCCGGCATTTTTCCCTGGTACTCGGCGGACGAGCCCGTGCTGTGGTGGAGCCCGGACCCGCGCATGGTGCTGCGGCCGGCCGAGTTTCGCGTCAGCCGCTCGCTGGGCAAACAACTGAAGCGGCTAGCGGCACCCGAGCCCGGGTTCACGGTGACGCTCGATGCGCAGTTCGAGCAGGTGATGCGCGAGTGCAGCGCACCGCGCCCGGGACAGGACGGCACCTGGATCACGGAGCCCATGTTGCGCGCTTACGCCGAACTGCACCAGCGCGGCCTGGCGCACTCCGTGGAGGTGTGGCGCGACGGCCTGCTCGCGGGCGGCTTGTATGGCGTGGCGCTGGGCAGGATGTTCTACGGCGAGTCGATGTTCACGCGCGTCACCGACGCCTCGAAGATCGCGCTGGCCGCTCTGGTGCGGCTGTTGCTTGAAGAGAAAGTCGCGGTGATAGACTGCCAGCAGAACACCTCGCACCTGGCCTCTCTCGGTGCCACCGAAGTGAGCCGCGCGCAGTTCTGCGCGCATCTGGCGCAGGCCGTGCGGCAGCCCCCGATCGACTGGGCGGCACGCGCGGCCCGGCCCCTGAACCTGCTGTTTGCAACGTGGTCCTGAAGCACGCGCGAGCCTGATCGCCCCGTGGCCAACCTCAAGGAACTCCCGTTCTCCGCGTTGCAGTTCTATGCAACGGCGCCTTACCCCTGCAGCTACCTGGACGGGCGGCAGGCGCGCTCGCAGGTGGCCACACCGGCGCACCTCATCAATGCCGACGTCTACAGCGAGCTGGTGCGGCTGGGCTTTCGGCGCAGCGGCATCTTCACCTACCGGCCGCACTGCGACGGCTGCCGCGCCTGCGTGCCGGTGCGCGTGCCGGTGGCCGCCTTCGTCCCCAACCGCAGCCAGCGGCGCGCACTGCGGCAAAACGCGCACCTGGTCGCGCGCGTGGTCGGTCTGGCCTTCGACCACGAGCACTACGACCTGTACCTGCGCTACCAGTCCACCCGCCACGCCGGCGGCGGCATGGACAACGACAGCCGCGAGCAGTACTCGCAGTTCCTCCTGCAGAGCAAGGTCAACACGCGGCTGGTGGAGTTCCGCGACCCGGCGCCGCCCGACGACCCCGAGGCGCTCGGCACGTTGCGCATGGTTTCGATCATCGACGTGCTGAGCGACGGCCTGTCCTCCGTCTACACCTTCTTCGACCCCGACGAGCCGCGCGCCAGCTACGGCACCTATAACGTTCTTTGGCAGATCGAGCAGTGCCGCACGCTCAAGCTGCCTCACCTGTACCTGGGCTACTGGATCGAGCACAGTCCCAAGATGTCCTACAAGGCGCAGTTCCGCCCCATCGAGCTGCTGCTGCAGGGCCGCTGGGTGCGCCAGCCGCTGTAGCGCAGCGCACCGGCCGCCGGTGCGCTGCGGGCCGACCCTACAATCGGCCGCATGCTGTACGACATCGCCCGCCCCTTCATCTTCAAGTTCGACCCCGAGACCGCGCACGACCTCGCCTTCGGCAACCTGGCGCGTGCGCACCGGCTCGGTCTGACCCGCGTCCTGCGCCCGCACCTGCCGGACGATCCGGTGCAACTCATGGGCCTGCGCTTTCCCAATCCGGTGGGGCTGGCCGCCGGGCTGGACAAGAACGGTGCGTACATCGACGCCATCGGCAGCTTCGGCTTCGGGTTCATCGAGGCCGGCACGGTGACGCCGCGCCCGCAGCCCGGCAACCCCAAGCCGCGCGTGTTCCGCCTGCCTGCCGCCCAGGCACTGATCAACCGCATGGGCTTCAACAACGAAGGGCTCGACCGCTTCGTCGCCAACGTGGCGCTCAACGAAGGCTTCAGCGCCGGCGGCGGCATCCTGGGGCTGAACCTCGGCAAGAATGCCGCCACGCCCCTCGAAGGCGCGCTGGAGGACTACCGGATCGGCCTGCGCAAGGTCTACCCACTGCTCACCCAGCGCGCCGGCTACGTGGCGGTCAACATCTCCTCGCCCAACACAAAAAACCTGCGCGCGCTGCAGGGCGCCGACGAGCTGGCTGCGTTGCTGGCCGGCCTGCGCGATGAGCGCGCCCGCCTGGCCGACCGGCACGGCCAGCGCGTGCCGATTGCCCTAAAGATCGCGCCGGACCTCGAGGACGCCGACCTGCTGCGCATCGCCGACGCGCTGGTGGCGCACGGCTTCGACGCGGTCATCGCCACCAACACCACCATCCAGCGGCCCGCGGTCGAGGGCCTGCCGCACGCGCAGGAGACGGGGGGCCTGTCGGGCGCACCGCTGCGCGCGCGCGCCACGGAGGTCATCGCCCGGCTCGCCGGCCACCTGCGCGGCGCGCTGCCGATCATCGGCGTCGGCGGCATTCTCAGCGGCGCCGACGCGGTGGAGAAGATGGCGGCCGGTGCCTCGTTGGTGCAGATCTACACCGGCCTCGTCTACCGCGGCCCCGCACTGGTGGCCGAGTGCCGGCGCGCCCTGCTGCAGCGGCGCGGCGCAGCCACCGCGCGCGCCGCCTGAGCGCCACCGCGCCCACGTGCGCGCGCCCTCGCTCACTGCGGCTTACACCAACAGCAGCGCGCGCATGACGGCGACCGCGACCGCACCGCTCCTACGCTGCTTCGTCGCGCTGTGGCCCGATACAGCGGCGCGCGACGCGATCGCCCGGATGGTCGCGCGCGCCCACGAGCGCCACCCTGCCGCCCGCCCGATGCGCGCCGAGAACCTACACCTGACGCTCGCCTTCATCGGCAACCTGCCCCAGACCGCGGTGCGTGCGCTGCAACCGCAGGTCGACGGCGTGCCGGTCACCCCGTTCATCTGGACGCTCGACCGGGTGGGGATGTTCCGCGGCGCGCAGGTGCTGTGGCTGGGCGGCGGCCCCTGCGCAGCGCTCGAAGAGCTGGCTGCGGCCGTGCGCGCCCTGCTCGACCGCACCGGGGTGGGCTACGACCGCGCGCCCTTCGTGCCGCACGTGACGCTGCTGCGCAAGCTGCCGCGCACGGCGTCGCTCGAGGCGGGCGCGCTGGTCAGCGCGATTCGCTGGCCCGTCAACGCCGTGCGCTTGGTCGTCTCGATACCCTCTTCCTGCGGCCCGCGCTATCGCGATGCGGCCGACACAATGACGTCACGTTGAGCAGCGGACTGCCACTGCGTGCTCCAGACCGCCGCCGCGGGCGCCGATCCTGGTGACACTCGTGGGCAACAGGTGATCTGCCTTGCAGTTCTTCGCGTCGCCATCGACGGTGCAGGCGCAAAACCTTGACAACGCAGCGCGGAGCAGCGAGCCTTTCCGCCACTTGGGTCTCGGCACGACATTGACATGCTGCAAGCGTCAAGTCACCGCAAGCGCAACTGGCTCGCCATCGGCGTTGTGGTCGTCACCGCTGCGCTCGCGCTGATCGTTTGGCAATGGCGCCGCGGCGCCGACCCCGCAGGGCCGTTGCAAGAGCGATCGAGCGAGCAGC
>Ga0209990_10001458_pt1 | contig 19952 bp, 20 predicted proteins | sample NOAtaG_6_FD_187304 | JGI IMG/M metagenome (GOLD analysis project Ga0209990, IMG submission 187304) | Freshwater lake microbial communities from Lake Erie, under a cyanobacterial bloom - NOAA_Erie_Diel5S_2200h metaG (SPAdes) (version 2) | ecosystem: Environmental > Aquatic > Freshwater > Lake ...
CAGCATTTGATATGTATTACTATGGTGGAGAAAAGATAACTAATCTTCCTCTTATAGATAATGATATCAAGGAAAATACAAGATATAAGTATTTAAAAAATACCGAGAAATATATAAAACAGAAATCTTCAAATATTTCTATCGATTATTCTGTAAAAGAGCATAGATATACTGATAATATCTTGGGTGATTGCGATGATATTCTAAATAATGATAAAAAATACCCTTATAGTATTGACGGTCTCATATTTACGCCAGCTAAATTAGCATTATATTCGCATTACGGTAATAAACCAGTGCAAATAACAGATAATGTAAAATGGGACAAGGTATTTAAATGGAAGCCTCCCGAACAGAATACTATAGACTTCATGGCTAAATTTGGAAATATTGTTTCAATAGAAGGTATTAAATATAGAGAGATTCATCTGTATGTTGGTTGCAACCCAAAGCAATCGGATAATTATACTATAGACAATGCATTGAAGGAGATATACAATAATGAATATAGAAAAATTATGAGAGAAAAAAATAGGAGCTATATTCTGAAATTGTTTAAGCCTAATATATATTACTCTGACGGAGTAGAGAAATCTTATGTAAGATTGGATTCTAAATTGGAAGCAAGATGTGAGAGTGGCGAACTAATAGACGGAGATAAAATCGTCGAATTCAGATATATATTGGATGACACTATTCATCAGTCGATGCGCTGGATACCTATGCGAATTCGCGAGGATAAAACTAGAATATTTAATACCGGAGAATTATCTAAAACAGCCAATGATAATTCTGTAGCTATTAATATATGGAGTACTATTCACAATCCTGTAACAGAGAGTATTATTAGAGGCAAGGCCCCTATAAAGAAAATGGATTTGGAGAATGATCTTCTGCAAACAAATGATATATATTACTCTCGTAATATTCCGAGAGACGAGCTATTATCATATCACATGCAACAGTTTCATAACATAGGGATCAAGAATATGTTGTATTCAAAACCTAAAAACAAGGATAATTTATTGGAATTGGCTTGTGGCGAAGGAGGTGATATGAATAGATGGATTGATAACTCATATAGATTTGTGTTAGGAATAGATTATGTTAAAAATAATATATATAACCCGCGGTCTGGAGCATATAGTCGTCTAATATCTTCGAGAGAGAAATTCTTCAGAGATAGGGAAAATATAATAAACAAGGTAATATTTCCCAATATAGTTTATGTTGCCGGTGATTGTGGCAAATCAATAATTAACGGCGAATGCTCTTCTTCTATCAACGACACCGATAGCTTTAATACATTAAAGGTTGTTCTAAATAAGAAATCTGGGAATATAATGGAGCATTATAAGAAAGTAGCCTCAAAAGGCGCATATGGCTTTGATGTATGTTCGTGTATGTTTGCTATTCACTATTTCTTCGAAAGCGAGGAAAAGATAAATGGTTTCCTTAAAAATGTAAATTTGATGCTTAAGAAGGGTGGTATATTTATGTGTACTTTTATGGACGGCAAAAGTGTAGTTGATGCTATCCGCAATAATGGAGGAGATATGATAGAAGGCCGTAAGGTCATTGATAAAGGCAAGGGAATCCCATTGTGGAGTATCATAAGAAGATATGATATAGATTCTGAGATCGACTATAATAAAAAGGTCGATGTTTTGATAGAGGCTACTAAGAAATTCATTCCTGAATTCATTGTAAATTTCGATATTCTTGTTAAGAAATGCAAGGAGTATAATTTGGAATTAGTAGATAGCGAGCTTTTCTCACAGCAATTTAATAAAATCAAGAGTGAAATACCACAAAACGATAATGAAAAAACGAATCTTCACAAAATTATAATGAAATTAGATGAAGACGAAGAACTCAAAACATTTAGCTTCTTTAATCGTTGGTGCATATTTAAGAAATTATAATAACTTAAAATATTACTTCGTATATTACTCAATATTTATTTTTATATTTATAATTAAGATGATATTATTTTATAGCTCTAATTGTTCACATAGCAAAATGTTATTGGAAAATGTAAATAGATATGATAAAAACAAAACTATAAAACTCGTGCCTATCGAAGAATTAAAAAAACAGTATATAAATATAGAAAGTAAAATACGGTCAGTCCCTGCATTTATGATATTGCCGAGCAAAGAATTGTTATTTGGTAAAGATGTTTTTGACTACCTGCTATTGCCTGGACGAGGAATATTGTGTGGAGTTCAAAATACGAGATTAGATAAGAATATAGTAGATAATCCTAATGCTATAAACAATAATATAAAACTAAGCGAGTCAAATAATAACGACCCTTTAGCCTTTGCTTTAAATTGTAATAAATTATCTGATAATTTTTCTGCAATTGAAGATGACGATACTGCAATTCGCGATGATAAAAATTATGGCTGGGATTTTATATCCAATGATAAAAATATTAGTGATGGAATATCAAATGTAAGCATAAATTATGAAGATGTAGGTAAAAAATCTAAAATGCCTTCAATTGAAGAACTTATGAAAGAGAGAAATAGTGTAAATTTACAATAAAATAAATAAATATATATAAGGAATAATAAATATATTTTATTATAGAGTTTATAATGTCTAATCAATTTGTATTTAATCAGTATTATATTGACTTTGTAAAAAGAATAAAACAGGCTTCGAGAAAAATGAAGGAAGATAATAGCGATGATGGAGAGCGCGAAGAAGGAGTCGAGAGCAAATATAATGCCGAAGATTATTCATTTGCAAAGAAGATACTTAAGGGCATCAAGGCTAATTACATAACTTTTGATAAATCTTCAGACGAATACATTAAATATATCAATTCTCTTCCTGAAACTTTCTGGACTTCTTATATTGAAGCAGAGGAAGGTAAATTGGACGAATGGTTTGATAAGGAAGATATAAAAGACGTGGAATTATTTACTGGTATAAGTATATCTATGATAAAACGCGTTATTAATGATAAATTCTTGATTCATCATTTCCTAACCGTTTTTTATTTGTTTAAAGACGAATTATCCGATGATGATGTTAAGAAATATATTAAGGTCTTCCAGTCATCAACTGAAGAAGATTTGATAAACGAGATTACTAATGAGAAACACAAGGATTTGATAAAGAGATTGAATCAATTGAAAACTAAAAATATCAAGGAGAAGACGAATTTAAATATGGCTGGTATGGAAGATACTATGTTGGGAAAACTCGCTAAAGAAATAATGGAGGATGTAGATATAGATAAATTGCAGAAGTCAATAGGCGAAAATGGAGATATCCTCAAGGCAATTGGTGACCCAGACAGTGGCTTTGGAGACTTGATATCGAATGTTAGTAGAAAAATGGCTACTAAAATTTCAAATGGTGAATTGAAACAAGAGGGGTTGCTTCAAGATGCTATGAAATTTGCTTCTGTTATGCCCGGACTATTTGGACCCGGAGTGGGTGGTGCTGGTGGCGGAGGAGGCGGTGGCGGAGGAGGCGGTGGAGGATCTAAGAATCAGCCTGATATGTCCTCGATGATGAAGATGATGAGTGCAATGATGAGTAATAAAGAGGGTATGGATGCTTTTAGTAATATGATTAATCCTAAGGGAGGTAAACAGAAAGATACTCGTACTACTATTAATAAAAATGCTCTTAAAAAAAGTGTAACTATAAATAGATTAAAATCTAAGTTAGATAAAAGAAATAAAGAAACTGAATAAAAATAATATACATATTAGAATAAGAATAAATAATGTTTTGGTTAGATAATTTTAATATATTATTATTCAACCCTATATTATACCCAAATATTAATATGACTTTAGATGAAAAATTGAATGCTATAGTAAGATTAATATTATTTATTGGAATAATTGCAACTTTGATATTTAATGATTCACGATATATATTATTTGTATTTATAATTATGATTGTTTCAATATTAATATACAATTATCAATTAGAAAAAAATAGTAAAATTGAGAAATTTCTAAATTCGAATGAATTAGATATTATTAATAATGAGTTATGCTCTAAGCCAACTCGCGATAATCCTTTTATGAACCCTAATTTGATGGACAATAAAAAGGATTATAAATCGTGTCCTATAGAAAATAATAAGATAATGGATGCTGTTAATTTGAATTTTGAAGAAAGAGTATTCAGAGAAACAGATGATATTTATAACAAGTCTTCTTTGAGTAGACAATTTTATACAATGCCATCAACGTCCATACCTAGTGATAGAGAAAGGTTAACTGAATGGCTATATGAACGTGGTCCATCTTGCAAAGAAAATAATGGCGAACAGTGCTATAATAATTTATATAACAATATTCAAAATACTGCGCATTTTTAGATAATTGCTCTCTTTTTTTCATTTCTTCGAATAATCAAAGAATCAAAGATATCTCTCAGAATATATAAATAATAAAATAGTTAGATAAAATAATGATTAAAAAAACTACTATTAAATTGGATATAGAGATAAATGAAGATAATACTTCGATAAAAGAGGTAGAGTATAAGGATTATTCTAAGAATACAGATAATGAAGAGGATTTATTAACATATAAAAGTGTTATTAAATATGACTCTGATGGGAAAAAGTGCTACAATTCAGAAACATTTAATAAACTAAAGATATCCGAGGATATTGTAGATGAAATTATAGGTAACAGCAGTAATAAAGAGGACTGGAAGATATTAGAATATAAGAATCACAATCTTGAAAAGGATTATACCAAATTGTATGATAATATCAAATTAGATGTAAATTATGATATTATAAATAAAATAGAAGATAAAAAATATTTAGTGCATAAATAAATTATATTTATATTATTAAAATATAGATAATGAATAATAATATGTTTGATAATAATACTAATATATGCTCGGATGATTGTTGGAAAAGTGCTAAAGATTTGCATAACAATAAAATAGAAGGCTATAATATATATCCCAATAATTTGGTAGATTGTCTTAGCCCATATGTAAGAATGCCTGAACTATATTTAAATCATCCTAATCTCAGAGGTCGTCCTGGATATGGCTTAGCCGACAATTGTCTAATTGATAAATATTCGATGCTAAGAAACAATCCATTATCAATGACACAAGATAGATGCAAGATTCAATTAAATAACAGAATTTTCACATCTGGTCCTAATTTAAGATGTGGTAAGACTGATATAGATAAGGAACTTGAATTAATAGAAGGGAGCGATACTAATAATGTAAAATGCAAGAAACAGATCATGGAAGAAGAAATGAATAACTTTATGCCCTTATTAGATTGTGTTAAAGATATACAAAATCCTGAAAACATTGTACCTAAATGGGTTAACGGCGGCGAAGATACTCGTTCTTATATTCATAGAACAGAATTTAATAAAAATTGTAACTGGATAGACAGAAATAAAAACTTTTCTTTATAATATATAAGAGAGTAGATGAGTTTTAATAGAACGACGTATGATAATTGTTCCTATAAACAAGAATTGCAAGATAATGTAAGTACACTAAGTTATTTATTATCACCTTACAGATATGAACACGAAAATAAATGCAGACATCAACTGGGGTTTGTAGGAGGAACTGTTGTTTCACATATACAAGGTAATCTCGTCGATTTAGATAGTGAATTAAGAGGACAGACAAGAATAATATCTAAATGCGGAACTAACCAATATGTTCCAACGGATGATGGTATTATTAAAAATGATAAGACACAACCCATCGATACAACAATGATGCATTTACCGGCATGCCAATCCATTATGTACAGAGAAGTTCCTATGCCTCCAAAAATAAACTATCAGAAATGCGTGTAAATACAATTGCGCAATTTGCTATTTTTATTTTTAACATAAATTACCTATATAATTTACTATAAAATACCATAATATATACACAGGACCTAATAAGAAGGCTATTACAGCAAATAGAATTCTATAAAATATGTTCTTTATAGTGCCTTTCCATGTACATTTAAAAGACAAATAAGCGGCTATAGCGGATATGATAAATGTAATCATATATAATATTGCGACAAAGATTTTATCGACGAGATTCCATTTATAATAGAAATCTGGATTAAATCCGAATAAATATAAGTATATTCTTTCTATGGATGTATAACTGTGTATTATCTCATTATCGTCTTCTGAAAACCCTTCTTCTTTTTTAAATAAAAAATACGGGGATGATAAAATTAATATCATATCTATTTATTTACGTATAAAATAATATATTATTTTATTAGATATGAATCAATATATAGATACAAGATTGAACTATGATAGTTGCAGCTATAAAGAAAAATTAAAAAGAAGTGTAGGTCCTGGATTATACCAGTTAGATGTACCAAACAATGATTGTAATAACTGTTATAGAGATATACCAGCCGATCCCACATTAAGATATCAACAATATGGATATAATACATGTAGTATGATAAAAGCCATAGATGATTCAAATGAGTTACTTAGATTAAATTATAAAAATACAAAGTGTAATGATAAAGATTATATGCCAGGAAAATACAATAAGACTGGATGCAATATAAAAGGTGAAACCGACGCAAGACAATGTATGATACCGAGAGAAGACACTCGATTATCTAATCCTCCTTGTACTTTAAAGGAAACTGGGATAAATAGATGGGAGTGGATATGTTACGATCCGCAAGATAGAGCGATAGAAGAATTTGATAGAATACCTGTTAATTATAGAATGGTTTCCAAGGATAACCATGTTCCGTGTATTGATCAACCACAAGACCAATCTATATTTTTTCCTAATAGCAAGATCGATACTAATAATTTAGATTCGTGGAATAAATGCAATCAGAATAAATTATATATGCCCGGAAATCCAGAAGGTTCTATGTACCAGGGAGTATCTTGTAAAAATTATTAAATATATGAAATGTATATATTTTGTTGTATTTTTTATCCTTTATTCATTAGAGATAATAAATAATGAATATATCATCTAATAATATACCATCGATGAAGAATATATATGATTCTACTTATTGGAATAAAATCAAAGAAGACGAGCAATCAATAAGCAATGATTTATATAAAAAATCCATGAAACCGTATGAAACAGGGGTAGTTTCTAAAAATTCAACATCGGACTCTTTCAAACGTAAATTTTATTCTGAAATAAACAATGAGAATAATGATGGAGAAATGATAGGGGATTATACATATTCTTTGACTGGCGAAAAAGTAAATGTATCTTCTCTATCTCATAATAATATGACCCCTTTTTTAAAGAAGAATGTTACGCAAAATACTAATATCGATCATATGTCTCCTTATCTTGATAATTTGTCTGGTAATAACTGTTTAAAACAGAAGAAGAAGGAGGTGCAATGTATGTTTAAACCCGAGATAAATTCCGGAGGATATATATGCGGAATGAAGAATAATGACGATTTTTATAAATCGAGAATAGATGTCTCTGAAGTATCTAATAACTTTTTCCCTATAGAAAAAATACGCGTGGGCCCCGGATTAAATCAGGGATATGGCAATGAGAGTACCGGTGGTTTTCAACAAGCTGATACTTTGGATTATGCAAAACCTCCGACATTAAATGAATTGAGAAGTAGAATAAATCAAAAACAGACCTATTTCGAGATACCTATTAAGGGTCACTTAAAAGGACCTGATAGAAGAGGAGAAATATCAACAATGACCAAACAGAGACCGGATACTGTATACAAACAGACTGAAGATATGTGGCTTAAAACGACTGGAGCATATTCAAAGAATACTTTAAAATCCGCTCAAAATATTCGTCCGACAGCAAGACAAGAATCGCATATTGAATATACGGGTTCTATAACAAGAAGCGATTTAAATAAAGGAATAAACGACGACTATGGTAAAAGTAAAATAATATTATATAATAATGAGAGAGAGAGCACTGAACAACGTACTGTTGTAACAAACGTAACGAGTATAATAAAAGCTCTCGTCGCTCCTATCGTGGATGTCTTAAAATATACGAACAAAGAGTATACAATAGAATCTGCAAGAGGCGTGGGTAATCCCAGTATTCAAATTCCTTCTAAACAGACATTATATGATCCTGTAAATCATGTTATGAAAACTACTGTGAAGGAAACTACATTACACGATAATGAAGCAGGTAATTTAACGGGTAACAAGGAAACATATACGGCCTACACTGATGCTGCAAAAATCACCGTTAAAGAAACTACTTTACATGATAATGAGAACAGTAATTTAACGGGTAACAAGGAAACATATACGGCATACACTGATACTGCAAAGACTACTATTAAAGAAACCACTTTACATGATAAAGAAGAGGGTAATTTAACGGGTAACAAGGAAACATATACGGCCTACACTGATGCTGCAAAAACAACTGTTAAAGAAACTACATTACACGATAATGATACATGTAATTTAAAGGGTAAAAATGAAACTTATTCGGCTTTGACTGATAATGCAAAAACTACAATTAAAGAAACTACTATACATGATAATGATACAGGTATTTTAACAGGTAACAAGGAAACTTATTCTTCTTTGACTGATTCTGCAAAAACTACTATTAAAGAAACTTTGATACACGATACTGTTATAACAAACGTTAAAGGTAATGATGGTATTTATTTAAAGAACGGAGATGACGCTAAGAAAACTCTGAGACAAACGTTGCCGGTCGAAGATACTGTTAGAAATATTGGCGGCGTTGTATATAAAGTAACATTGTATGATCCTGATATAGTTGCTAAAACGACTACTAAAGAAACTACAATAGTAGGGAAGTCAGAATACGGCTTTATTGGCGGTATGTTGGAAGGAATATTCGGAGGATATTTAAATAAGAATGTAGAGATGAAAAATACTAATAAACAATTTACATCTGATGTAAATGAATTTGGTATAGCAGGTTCTCTAAATGAACACCGACAGACCGATAGAACTGCTGATGAAAATGCAGAAATAGATGGAACGCGAGAGGCTATATTAATGGCTGCCGGACACACACCGAACCCCGGAAATATGAACATAGGTATAGACGCCGAAAATATAGAGATGTATAGTAAAAAACCTATTGAAAATAGTTTTCCAGCAAGAGAGAAGGGAAATGTCGGAATAATATATCAAACTTCTCCTACTTTAGATAATTGCGGAATAACAAAAATTCCTAATAAATCAAATGCATATTCCAATAGATTAGACAGCGATTTATTAGAATCTGTTAATAAAAATGATTTAATGAGAACACAACAGATTAATCCTATAAAATCTGGGTGCAAAATATGATATAAGGATTAAGATGTTATTAGAGTAAAAAAATGAAGATAAACTTTGTAACTTTTGGAAGTCACGGAACATTTATTGATGCAGTTAATAGAATAGTAATGCAGGCTAATAATTTAAATATATTTACAGAAATTAATGGATATACTGCATTAGATTTGCAAGATGATAATTATTTTGTAAGTAAACATGCAGAATTTATTAATAAAAATAGGCGCGGTTTTGGATATTGGTTATGGAAACCCTATTTAATAAAAAAAAATATGGATGCCATGGAAGACGGGGATATACTATTGTATTCTGATAGTGGATGTGAACTGGGTATAGAAAACAGAGAGAAATTGTTGGAATGTTTTGATTTAATTAAAAAAGAGAAGCTAATGGCTACACATGTAGCGGGACAGATCGAAATAAAATGGAGTAAGAAGGATTTAATTGAGAAGATTTGCGTAGATGATGAAAAGCATTTAAATAGCTTGCAAAACCAAGCAACTGTTATATTATTGCTGGTATGCCCAGAAACGAGATATTTAATTAACGAATGGTATGATATATCCTGCGATTACCATAATATAGATGATTCACCATCTATATCAAAAAATTACGAGAGTTTTATAGAACACAGACATGATCAATCTATATTTAGTTTATTGACTAAAAAATATAATATGTTAAGTGATAATATGTTACTCGAAGATGTTATATATATATTTAAAAATCGTGGAGGGACATCTATGCTAAAAAGATGGATAGATAATTATGGAATTTCTGCGAAAAAAAGTATGTATATTCCATTATGAATTGTGAGAAATAGATATAAGAATTAGGTATATTATATATAATATGGGAGCAAATCCTCTCATACACATATGCTCTCGTAGCTTAATCGGTTAAAGCGTTGGTCTTATGAGCCAAAGATTGGGAGTTCAAGTCTCCCCGAGAGCATTCTTTATTTTTATGAATTATTACAAATTATAATGCTTATATTAAGTCTTTTGCGCGGAAATTAAAGTGATTATAGAGTCTAATTTTTGTTCTATCGTAAGCATTTTGGTTTCTAATGATATAATTTTATCATATAGAAGTTCAATATTAACATTAGATTTTATTTGATAATCTTGTTTTTCAGTATTTTTTTCAATTAAGTCATTAGATTCTTTATTTTCCATTTTATTTATATATTTTATAACTAAATCGTTTTCAATATTGTACTCTAATGCTAATTCTTCTATAGTTCTTCTATAGTTTTTGTATTGTAAATATAAAATATTGCATACTACACGAGACTTTATACCTCCAATAGTTCTTTTATGATTTAATGCTATTTCTTCATATGTTTTTTTATCATAAAGTTCTCTCAGCAATTTGTCGTCTTCTTCTTGTAACCACTTTTTTCCAATTCTCGATGTTTCTTCGTTTTTTTGCAAATTTGCCATTTCTGCGAACATTTTTAATTTTTGAATATAAAAATTAAATAATCATTTTTTGTAATTAATATATAATATATAAGATTTTGATGTATTATATATAATATGGGAGCAAATCCTCTCATACACATTATGCTCTCGTAGCTTAATCGGTTAAAGCGTTGGTCTTATGAGCCAAAGATTGGGAGTTCAAGTCTCCCCGAGAGCATTCTTTATTTTTATGAATTATTACAAATTATTTAGAAAATTGTAATAGAATTATTTACAATATAATTGTTACAAATCGCAAGGACTTTATCTGATACAACTGTTTTAGGATATTCAAATTTTGCTGTATTAGCTGGAATATTGCTATACCAAGGATAGTCAGGCAAATCTCCGTAAAACACATTAATCTCTTGGCCTTTTTTGATATCTCCAATAGCGGTTACAGAGGCGAATACTTTATTGATGTTATATGTTGTAAAATGAAACATTGCATTTGGAATATTTTCATGATTAAATTTGCAAATATGAACTCCAACAGCATGTAATACAGGAGGCATTTTATATTCTTCATAATAATTATAATATTTTTTCATAAAATGTTCAATCTCCTTGTATCTTTTAACCAGTGATTTAACATTTGCATTTTTTTCTCTCAACTCGTGTTTAATATTTTGTAGTTCTGTATCAATGAATTCGGGAAACTTGTCTGAATCGATAAGAATTTGATTACGTAGAAATTTGCTTTCTGCATAATCTTGTTCATCATTATAGTAATCTTCCCAGTCTTCAAATCTTGGATATAAATTATCAAATAATTCTTTATCTGAAGCAATCTGTGCAATCAATTTTTCTCCGTCAAATTCTACATCTACCTTTTCAACCATTAGCAACTCACCGGCTTTAATATCGTCCAGTGCAACAACTTTATGATTATAGTTATCTGTAGTATCAAAGGTCATTTTTGAATTTTTGAAGAGCAGCTTGTTAGTAGTCATATTTTGTGGGTAATAAATATTTTATATACCCATATCAATTTTTATTATAAAAATTAAAAAAATATATAAATTTTATAAAATTTATATAAGAATTAGGCATATTATATATAATATGGGAGCAAATCCTCTCATACATACATATGCTCTCGTAGCTTAATCGGTTAAAGCGTTGGTCTTATGAGCCAAAGATTGGGAGTTCAAGTCTCCCCGAGAGCACTCTTTATTTTTATTACTTATTATAAATTTTTATAGTTTATATTGAGTATCATCATATAAATATATTTTGATATATGATTATTAAATATGAACAAAATTGCATTTATATTTTTGATATACAATGTTATAAACCATGAAGAATTGTGGTATATGTTCTTTAGCAATATAGATAAGAGTAAATACAATATATATATTCATTATAAATACAATGAACGTCTTGATTTTTTTGAAGAATATAAGATAGAGAAAAATATTCCTACTAAGTATGCTGATATTTCTATTGTTAAAGCTCAGAATTTAATGTTATCTGAAGCATTAAAAGATAAAAATAATACGCACTTTATATTCTTATCTGGATCTTGCATACCTCTAAAACCCTTTGAATATATTTATAATAATTTAGAAGAGCGGTATTCGTATTTTCATATAGCGAATCCCGAAGAATGTTTGCCTGATTGCGTAGAGGCCTTAAAATATATTGATATAAAATACTTAAATAAAGCATCTCAGTGGTGCATATTAAATAGAAAACATAGTGAGTTATTAGTTAATAATACAGAGTATTTTCAATGGTTTAAGAAGGCTTATGCTGCCGATGAATTATGTTATATTACTTATCTATCTTATACCTATAAGGATACTTTTTACGAAGAAATAAAGGCGACATCTTATAATTCGCCGCCTGAAATAGCAACGACCTTTGCAAATTGGGAAGGTATGGATTATAAGTATGTTACTGATAGAGAACTTAAAAATTATATACATATAACAAATGCCGAACTTATACATTTATTGAGAAGCCCTTGTTTTTTCGGACGTAAATTCAAACCAATCTCGGCTCATTCAATAAACAAGGATTACTATTTAGATTATATAGTTAATAATATTAAAGATAAATCATTTTACTAAACATTGCAATCATCGAACTTTCTTTTAACTCCTACAGATGGCGGGATATAATTAACATAAAGGAACTTGTATTTTTCAGGAATATCCTTAACATTCTTATATCTATACACGATAATCTCTCCAGCCCTCTGATATAGAGGGCTGTTATTGTTATTGTTATCCATTATTAAACATTACGGTAGTATTATTTATCATTTTTTATATAATTTATATCATAATCAAAAAATAAATTTGAGTACATAATTGAAAAAGTTTTGGAAATTTCAAAAAGTTTTTAAAAGTTGAGAGAAAAATAAATTATGTACTCGTTTTTGAAAAATAAAAATTGACTATTTTGTTTAATAATATTATTATCTATAATAAAATGAACTCTGTAAACTACCAAGACTGGGAACCTGTTGTTCTGAAGAATAAAAGTAAGGAACAAAAACATCAGAATGTTCCTAATCAGCCGGGACATAAGGAGTTTGTTAGGTTAATCGAAGATGATATCCCTAAATTGAATAAAATTACCAGAGAATATGCACAAGCTATTATTGATGGACGTAAAGCTCTCAATATTACTCAAAAAGAACTTGCTCAAAAACTATGCATTAAGGATAATATTATAAAAGAATATGAGAACTGTACTGTAGCAAATTTTAATCTACAATTCTATAAAAGACTCCTGAAGGCTCTAAATATTGATCCTAAGACTATTTGTTCTAAGTAGAAAGCGCAAATGTAACAGTGACTGTAGCCGTGACCGCAACTCGAAATCTATATTCCATTAAAATATTACTATAATAATTGTTCCATGATATAGGCACTATAGTTTTTAATCAGAATCATTAGAACTTACGGAAGTATTATCGCTATTACTGCTATTGTCGCTATCGCTACTATCTATAGAACCTCCGCTGCTATTGTAAGGTTCGAATCCTGCACTCATAGGCTCTGTAGTATTTTTTAATATATTTGGGTTAATCAAAGTAGTCTTTGCTATATTATTTAGTTTACTATAATCATTATCTATTACACCAATCATTGATAATATATCTGTCTTATCATCAAATGAAAAATATATTAAAGCGAAGGATACTGAATATATTATTGTAAATATAACTATATTGTTTACACTAAAGAGATCAGACAATATATCATACTTTTTATAAGGATCTTCTTCATATTCTTTCTTAACAGTGATATAATGATAAAATCCGAACAAAATTAATGTAACACACAAAGCATAAAATATTAATATATACATTATCTATTTATTTTTTTGATAATTCTTATACGAATTATTACGCACCTATTTCTTTTCTGCGAAACATTTATTGATATAATCGAGTATACTCTTAGGTTCTTTAAGTTTATTAATTACGGCTTTTTTATCCTTTTCTAATTTTTTTAATTCGGCTTTTAAAGTTTTAATTTCTTCTTTTCCGAGCATCTCCTTATCATTACTCAATTTAGCTATAATAATGTTCATATTCTCTTCTATATTATTTAGACTTGAACCCATATTTTTATAATTTACATCTATATTACATATAACATCCATTGCTACGGGATATGCGAATTTACTCCTGTCTCCTCGCGTATCTATGTAACTTATTAATCCCGCTATATTATTCATAAAATCCATTATTTTATGGTTATCTATTATCCCATTCTGTGTACAATATAATTCTTTAAATAACGTAAAGTCCTCGGGCATCTGCTTATCTTTTTCCAATAATAAGTTTAATATTTTTATAGAGCTCATGGGATCATTTGTAAATGGCGTAGCAGTCATAAGAAGCAGACGCAATGAATCTTTTCCAGATACAGCATATGAGTTCTGAATCATTTTTTGTAATACTTCGGGGTTCGGCTTTTCCATATTTGATAAAGTATTGCTATATATTTTGTGAATCTCATCAACGATTATAAGAGTCTTCTTAAAAGGATCTGTTGTTCCATTTCGCTGTACCATCATATCATATAGTTTATTTTTACCTTTTATCATATTTGTAAATTGCTTGTATGATATAGGCTGGATCCAATTAGCCCCAAGTAATTCGATGCGTTTTAAATGAGTATTCGGTATTTCTTTGATTTCCCCGCTCTTCAATTTGTCTCTGATAATTATATTGCAAATTTTTACAAACATATTCTTCCATATATCCTCTTTTAATGTATATCGCGTAACCCAAATAATTGTATAGCCCTCTTTATTAAAAGTATTTGTGGCCGTAGCTATAGCAGTACAGGTTTTTCCAGAGCCTACGCTATGATATAGAAACAATCCTTTATATGGAGATTGAGGAGTCAAATACTTTTGAACAAACATTTGAGTATTTGTAAATGATACTATCTTATCGTCATTCTCTTCTTCTTTACTCTTTTTTTCTTCTATAGGTTGATCAATACATTTATTTTTAACTTGCGGGATATCCCATATATAATTTTTATAGTTTTTGATTATGTAATTGTATAGTTCAATATAATCTAATTTTTTAGCAGGCGGCTTCTCTGTAGCCTTATGCTTTTTATTGGTTTCTTTTATAAATCTATATATATCTTTGTAATTATTAATATTTATCTTTTTATATTTAAATAATTCCTCTAATTTATCCAATAAAATGCTGCCGTGTTTGTTTATAAATGCATTGCTATTTTTCCATATCTCGTTAACCGTATCGCAATAATCGTCTCGGCTACTTATAAAACCGCAGAGAGTTTCATAAGGAGATTTCTTATTAAAAGCCTTTATGACCTTCGTATCATTTTCATCAAAAGTTATTTTCTTAATAATAGCTCCTTCCCATGATTTATTATCATTCGAATCTGATTTATTAATTTTAGGTAATCTTTTTACATAGTTGATTTTTACTATATGTAATGCGGCAGTTAACAATATTTCTATAGGATTAAAGTTATCTGCTTTAGCAGAAAGAATACCTTTGCAATTATTTTTACAATCTATCTTGTCTACATCATTTCTATAAATTATTCCATTATTGCTTATTTGTATAAGGTGATTATCGCGCCTTATAATGTCCTTAATATAATTGTAAAATCTATTATTATTCAAAGACATTATATGAAGATTCTCGTTTAATGGTAAATCTACTGCAGATGCCATAAGAATATCCTCCATATCTGCTATAAAGTTAAAAACGCTTACATTTTCATTACTATGTTTTCTAAATAGGTCGTGAACAGTCATATCATCGTTGTATTTTATATTATATGTGTATACATGAAGTGGCCACCCATCATTTGGTATAAATGGTAGACCGGCTTGTCCGCAATACCGCGTACCTCTTCCGATAACTTGCGTTTTTTCTGCGGCTGTTATTAAAGGTTCCAATAAATGCATATATTTAACATCAAATACATCTATTCCTTCCTTAAAGCCCGAGTCTAATATTATAAAGCGCATGTCTTTGCCATTTACATTATTCTCCCGATTGTTCATAATATTCATCATATTCTTCTTTAGTTTTATTGGAAGTGGCTTTTTGTTAACCGTTGATTTCGTAAGTAATCCGAAAGTCTTGTAATAGTCATTTATATTTTTTTTTATTATACCATTATTATATATTAAAGTATAATCATTCGCAATCATTGACGAGGCTACCATTTTAGCACCGTTTGTTCCATCTACATCGCTATATATAATATGTTTATAGTATTTTCCATCTCTTCTCATATCTTCTTCGTCTAACGCTTTGATCTTTTCAAGTAATGCATGTATTTTAGGAGACATTAATGGAAGATTTTTAAGAACACTGCTTTTATTAAATTTATTAGAATCAAATTTGAATTCTGGTTTAACGTGTCCCCATGAACTTGTGTTTCTAATACACACCGCTAATTTTGGTATATTATTACTCATAATCTAATCTATATAACTTAGATATAATTTATAATTACCAAATACATATAAAATATAAGCGTGATATAGTTAGTATAATATATTATATTACAAACCGTAATTTTACACAGAATGCGTACAGAATTGATATTGGAACCTATAACATATTTGATTGATAATTATAAAGTACCAGAAATACAAAGAATCGTTGATAATACACATATAGACAGAATGATTAGAGATCAAGTATCCGAATATAAAAAATATAATAATTTTTCTATGATTCAGAGTTTCACGGTAGCTTATAATTTACAAGAAAATAAAGGGTATATCTTGGATGGTCAGCATAGACTGGAGGCCTATTCGAGATTACGTGATCAAGGATATAATATTGATAATATACTGATACCTATTGTAAAATATAATGTGAATAGCGAAGAAGAAGTTAATGATTATTTTTATAAAATCAACAAGCATTCGCCAATAAGACCCATATTTAATATTGCGTCGGGCGAGAAGGATATAATACAGAAATTAGTAAACTATTATACCGAGAATTACTTCAGGGGCCATTATAATGACGAGGATAATGATAAGATAATGGAAAGATACAATTGTCCACACATATCTTTGCATAATCTCGGTAAACACGTAAAATCGAGAAATATAATTGATATTTTAGGTAAGCACAAAAAGACAACAGAAGATTTTATTAGTATTATCAAAGATCTTAATGTTTTATTTGAGACCGCGCTAAACAATGATTTATGCTATGGTTCATATGTAAATAATTTTACAGCTAAATACGAGCTTTGTAGGAAAAAGCAAGAGAAAACTAAGTGTCCCAATGTATGTTTTTTGGGAATATTTAGAAATTATGAGTGGTTGGATATAGCAATTCATATATTATCAAACTCTTCTGATATAAATGTTGCAGGTCATGGAATTATCAAAAAAATATTATTGAAAGGCGAAAAGAAAAGAGAGACGATCCCTTATGATATTAGAAAAAAGGTATGGAAAAAATATAATTCTGGTGATATGACTGGTAAATGTTATGTATGCGATAATGTAATAGAGTTTAAGGAAATGGAATGTTCACATATAATAGCATATGCTTTAGGTGGTGATATTTCTCTCGATAATTTGCAGCCTTGTTGTAAATCTTGTAATCGTGACATGGGAATAATGAATTTGGAAGAATATAAAAAATTGCTATTGAGCATAAAATAAAAATGCGTTTTTATGAGTAAAATATAAAAATTGATTTTGAATATACAATAAATATTACCTATATAAATGCAGAAGTTTACTATTGCAGCTACTATACTTGCAGTTACTTATTTGGTACCGCAAAATGCCTACGCATCTAAACGCCCGAATATCATGAGATGCCCGAGTTATCCAAATATTAATAATATATACAATTATACAAACACGTTTAAACATATTGATAGCGTTATCTGTGAAAACTATAAAGATATCATTAATGATAAGAAAAAACGCAGCGTCTATCTTAGACTTCGCGAGAATATGGTAAATCGCAACATATATTTGTAACTTCGTAACTTCGTAACTTCGTAACTTCGTAACCTTCTGTAATATGGCTTATTTTTTTGCTAAATATGTAAAAATTGATAAATTGTATAATCAAATATTTACACATTCGTCTCACATATAGTTTATCAAAGTCTCAAAGAAGTCTCCGAGAAGTCGTCTCTAAGAAGTCTCTGATAAGTCTCTAAGATGTCCGACAATATCAAGGTTTCCTACAATCTTAATTACATTAAAAATAATATTTTCTCGGATATTAAAAATGTTATTTTCAACTGTAAGGGGATCATTTATGGCGGTTTTGTTAGAGATTACATAATCTCTCAGCATTACAAGAATCTTTTCTGGAATAAATATGATATGAACAAGATTACGGGGAAAGATTTCTGGAACGAAAAAATAGACAAGGACACTTTGTTGAGAACTCTTATTCCGAATGATATTGACGTATGTGTTTATAGCGAATCGGATCTTGATAACATGATTACCAAAATTACATCGATTATAAATCAAAGATTCGGTGTAACAAATGTTAAGATCGACAACACTTTCATACCTAAAGAGGCCAATGATTATATCGACAGGCCTTGTGGAAGTTTTTACAGCTATGATTTTAAAATCTTATTTGGCGTCATCCCTTATATTTCAGACGGGGTTGAATTCAATATTAAGATAGATGTGGTTCTTTCAAACTCAAAGTATTTGATGCCTCCGTTTAAAAAGCTCGACTTTATTTGCAATGGGTTTGTTATGACCGGTCACGAAATTATTAATTTATCAAGCTGTACCGGAACTGGAATTGATAATTTAAGTTTTGTGGAAAAAAAGGAGATTGAATTCAAAGTCATCAGAGATATAATCAACTTAAGGACCAATTATTGCATGAAGTTTCCAAATACGTCAGAACCATATATGATTTTAAAATACAATGAGCAGGCTTGTAAAAGAATCGAAAAGATGGCTGGCAAAAAAATAATGTGGAATATTCGAAACATGCCTGTTATTATTGAGAAGCACAAAGAACCACAAAAAAAGGGCGAAGAATCTAAAGAGCTCTGCTGTATTTGTTGCGACACAATCAAAAACAATGAAAAAAAGATCGCCGTACCAGTGTTTGATTCTAACAATAAGGTCATGTGTGGTTCTTACTTTCATACAGACTGTTTCTTCAAATATTTAAATTCTCAAATCCGAAATAAAATCTCAGAAATAGCCGATACAGAGAGCAATGTAGGTAGTGTGTTTCTTAGATGTCCTCTGAGAAATAGCATCGATTTCAATTGCAAAAACTTTTCCGAGATCATCAAGGGCTATTTGAAGAATTGAAAAAATAATGTAAAATAATATTTGTTGTGTATATTTTTGTATTTTTATTTTTATTGGCAAAATAAAAATAAAAATACAAAAATAATAAGTAAATAAAGTAATAAACATAAGATTTATTATGGTGGGATTGCTGCATATATCCTATACAGGATACTAATACTCGAAAGTATCATAAGATTTATTATGGTGGGATTGCTGCATATATCCTATACAGGATACTAATACTCGAAAGTATCATAAGATCTATATTGGTGGGATTGCTGCATATATCCTATACAGGATACTAATACTCGAAAGTATCATAAGATCTATATTGGTGGGATTGCTGCATATATCCTATACAGGATACTAATACTCGAAAGTATCATAAGATCTA